>Ga0180008_1000765_pt1 | contig 23681 bp, 23 predicted proteins | sample MM_PW_MetaG_FD_121121 | JGI IMG/M metagenome (GOLD analysis project Ga0180008, IMG submission 121121) | Groundwater microbial communities from the Aspo Hard Rock Laboratory (HRL) deep subsurface site, Sweden - MM_PW_MetaG | ecosystem: Environmental > Aquatic > Deep subsurface > Groundwater...
ACTAGTCCCGACGTAAACGCCTTACCCAGATGGCCTCAATCGAGCAGCTGGAGCGTTTCGCTTGTGCGCAGTATCGGTGGCTCGTCTACAGATTATGCCGCTTACGACAGGCCGCTAGTGGCCGATTGCTGCCTGCCAATGCTTATCGCCGATGACAGCGCTGATCTACCCGACCGTCCATTAATGAAGTGCGAATTTTGCACAATGCTAATCGATCCATAGCGCCGTGCGGTCCTGAGATCTTTCGACCCAAGCGAACTAGCAAGCAAATTTCAGCCAAACGCAGTCACTCATCCGTTAAAAAAGACAGGCAGAAATCGCTTTATTTGCGACGAATACGCGGCGCTACGCCGGTGAGCTGCCCGCGCAGGCTTGCCCATGCAGAGTGCAGGCCGTTGCGGAGCGCGACAGCGTCCAGGGTCATGATCCGGACTGACACGCCGCAGTCATTGGGCAACGCACTGACGCCCACATAGCTGTCGGGAAGCCCCGACAGGACCTGGCGCAGGGCGGCTTTCAACGTGTCCACGGGCAAGCCCTGACCCACCAGCATGAGGGTCGCCAGCCCCTCAAAGTGATCGCTCACGCCCGGCATTTGATGCGTCATGTCTTGCCCGGTTAGCGCCAGGCGATCACCCGCCAGCAGTTGCCCCGATGGGTCATGAATCTCCAGTTCCGCACGGTAGAAGTCGAACAGGCCGCTGTTGCCTTCTGGCGTGTGCAGACAAAACGCATCGCACAACATCACCTTTGCGCCGGGATGCAACGTCACGTTTACCCGGCTCAGCAGTTTGGCCTGGGGGAACAGAATCGTGGCCATCGGCAGGTATTCCAGCAGCGCGCCGGCTTCAGCGGTGATGCTGACGGTCTGGCGCGCCGATCCTTCGAGCATGCTGTGAGCAACGGTCGCCGCGCCGGTACTCACGTGGGCCTGGCTGCCCGGACCGGCATGCAGCTGCATGTGCAAATCCTCGCCTGCAAATATGCCTCCAGAGCACGATTGCAAATACACCGCCGCCATGCCGGCCGGATCATCCGGCAATTTCAGCGTGCGACCCAAATGAAAGGGATAGCCCACCTGCTGGGCACTGATATAGCTGGCTCCGGACGGCGCTTTGCTGAAGGCGATACGCGCCTGCACCGCAGGTTGTACCCAGGACGGGAGCAGCGCGGAGGGAAACAGCGTTTGCGGCGCGTTCATGGCTGGTCAAACAGCACGGCGCGGCTGATAGCGTCGACCACAGCATCGACGCCGTCACCGGTGGCGCAGTTGGTGAACAGCACCGGACGTCCGTCGCGCGCTTCGGCCGATTCGCGACGCATGCGCGGCAGATCGACCCCGACGTAGGGCGCCAGATCGTATTTGTTGACCACCAACAGGTCGCAGCTCAACACCCCGGGCCCACGCTTGCGCGGGATGTCGTCACCGCCCGCCACATCGATGACAAAAATCCAGTAATCCACCAGATCTAGGGAGAAGGTCGAGGCCAGGTTATCGCCACCGGACTCGATCAGGATCAGGTCCAGATTGCCGAAGCGCGCTTCAAGTTCATCAGCCATCTGCAGGTTCAAGGTGGGGTCTTCGCGGATCGCCGTGTGTGGGCAGGCGCCGGTTTCCACCGCGATCACTCGCTGCGGATCGATGAGGCCGCTGCGTTGCACCCGTTCAGCGTCCTCGCGGGTGGCCAGGTCGTTGGTGATGATCGCCAATTCAGTGCCGCGCGCGATGAAGCGCGGGATCAATTGTTCCAGCAGACGGGTCTTGCCTGAACCCACCGGGCCACCGATCCCGACGCGCGCGGCGCCAGGATGGGGTTGGGCCTGCTGCTGTTGTTGTGACAGGGTGTTCAATGCGGTGCTCATCATTAGACTCCTTTTATCGGCCGCGATCAGCGCAGCATATAGCGCTGGGCCAAGGGTACTTCGCTGACCGGTTCGCAGGTCAGTAGCTCGCCGTCGGCGTAGACATCGAAGGTCTGTGGATCGACACGGATGTCCGGACACGCGTCGTTGTGCAGCATGTCGGACTTACGCAGGGTGCGAGTGCCGAAGGCTGGCAACATGGCCTTTTTCAGCCCCAGTTTCTCGGCAGTGTTGGCTTCCACGGCAAGACGGTTGACGAAGTTCACCGACAGCGCCTGTTTGGCTTCCCCGAAGGCGCCCCATTGCGGGCGCATCATCAACGGCTCGCAGGTGTACAGCGACGCGGCAGAGTCGCCCATTACGCCATGCACGATGAAGCCGCCCTTGACCACCAGTTCGGGCTTGATGCCGAAGAACGCCGGGCGCCACAACACCAGGTCGGCGATCTTGCCCGGCTCCAGCGAGCCGATATAGCTGTCGATGCCGAACACCCGTGCGGCGTTGATCGTGTATTTGGCGATGTAACGCTTGATGCGCTCGTTGTCGCCCAGCGCAGTTTTCTCCTCCGGCAGACGGCCGCGCTGGTTTTTCATCTTCGACGCCAGCTGCCAGGTCCGGCAGATCACCTCGTTGATGCGCCCCATGCCCTGGCTGTCCGAACCGAGGATCGAAATGGCCCCGGTGTCGTGCAGGATGTCCTCGGCGGCAATGGTCTGCGGACGCACCCGGGACTCGGCGAAGGCCACGTCTTCCGGCACGTCCGGATTGAGGTGGTGACAGACCATGATCATGTCCAGGTGTTCGTCGAAGGTGTTGATGGTGTACGGATTGGTCGGGTTGGTGGAGGAGGGGATGCAGTTGGACTTGCCCGCCACGCTGATGATGTCCGGCGCATGACCGCCGCCCGCGCCTTCGGTGTGATACATGTGAATCGTGCGGTCACCGATGGCCGCCAGCGTGTCTTCGAGAAAACCCGATTCGTTGAGCGTGTCCGTGTGCAGCTGCACCTGGAAATCGTATTCGTCGGCGACTTTAAGACAGGTGTCGATGACCGCGGGCATGGCGCCCCAGTCCTCATGGATTTTCAAGCCCAGGCAACCGCCGCGCAGCTGGCCCAGCAGCGATTCGGGTTTACTGGAGTTGCCGCGCCCCAGAAACCCGAAGTTGATCGGCCAGGCTTCGGCAGCTTGCAGCATCTTGCCGACGTTCCATTCCCCGCCGCAGTCGATGCCTACGGTGATCGGGCCCAGTGAGCCGCCAATCAGCGTGGTCAGGCCTGCCGCCAACGCGTGATCGCACAATTGCGCAGAGTCGAAATGCACATGCACATCGATCCCGCCAGGGGTGACGATCAATCCTTCGGCGTCACGTACCGTGGTGGCGACGCCACAGATCAGCTGCGGGTGCACGCCATCCATGACCTGCGGATTGCCGGCCTTGCCGATGGCGACGATCTTGCCGTCCTTGATGCCGATATCGCCTTTCACGATGCCGATCACCGGGTCGATGATCAGCGCGTTGCAGATCAGCATGTCGAGGGCGCCGTCTGCGCTGTCGTGACCGGGCATCAGGCCCATGCCATCGCGCAGGGTTTTGCCGCCGCCGTGCAGGCATTCATCGCCTGGCACCGAATGGTCGAATTCCACTTCGGCCAGCAGCGAGGTGTCGCCCAGACGCACGGCATCCCCCGTAGTGGGGCCATACATGGCCGCGTATTCCTTGCGAGTCATCGTTGCCATGGTTCAAGCCCCTTTGAAAAACTGTGCACGGGCGCGCTCAAGGGCAATCGCCTTGCAGGCCGGGTCGTGCAGGTTGCCGTTGGTCAAACCGCTGAAACCATGGATGTCACCGCTGCCGCCGAACTGCACCAATAGCACCTCGCGCAGTTCGCCCGGCTCGAACCGCACCGCTGTCCCGGCCGGGATGTCCAGGTGCATGCCGAAGGCGGTTTCCCGGGGGAAATCCAGCGCCTTGTTGACCTCGAAGAAATGATAGTGACTGCCGATCTGCACCGGTCGGTCGCCGGTGTTGACCGCGCGCAGCATGGCGGTAGGACGTCCGCTGTTGAGCTGGATATCGGCGTCGGGCGAAATAATCTCGCCGGGGGTGGGCATGTCCACCAGCGCCAGCAGTCCCGGCCGGATCGGCTGATGTACGGTGACCAGCTTGGTGCCGTCGGGAAAGGTGCCTTCCACTTGCAGCACCGGCAGTAACTCTGCCACGCCGGGCATCACCTCGTCGGTGTTCAGAATCGTCGAGCCGAAGCCGATCAATTCGGCGACGCTGCGGCCTTCACGGGCGCCTTCGAGAATCTCGTCGGCGATCAGCGCCGAGGCTTCCGGGAAGTTCAGGCGCAGGCCTTTGCTCCGGCGCTTGCGCGACAGTTCGGCGGCGGTGTACAGCGTAAGTCGCTCAAGCTCTGTGGGTGTCAGCAACATGATGAAGCTCCTGTGTCGGCGGCAAGCGATCCTGCCGACTCAATTGGCGAAAAGACGGAGGTCCTGGGTTTCGTGGCGCATTACCGCGATCTCGGCCATGGGTGTGAAACCGCTGGCCTCGTGCGGTGCGCAAGGCGACTGGGCGAGCAAGTCCAGCAGTAGCGGCTGGATGTGGCTCAGCACCCTCTGCGCATCGACGTGGCCCATCACGCCAAGCCGCACGGCGGCGCTGACTAGCCCGGTGCACAACGCGTGGGCAGCGGCCAGTTGGCAATGCTCGCGGTGCATGCCCAGCCGTTGCCAGATCAGACCTTGAATCACCGGCAAATGCCCCGGTGTGGTCCCGGCCAGCACCTGTTGCTGGTAGGGCGCAGCGCCCGGCGTGCCGAGGGCGACGTGCACGCCCAGCAGCGATTGCCCGACCCTTCGCGAGCCTTGGCGCAGTTCTTCGGCCAAGGTCAGCGCTTGCACCTGCGCGTCGAGCATCATCAGCGTCGGCAGGTCATCGGCGGCCTGCCAGGCGGCGTCGAGGAATACTCGGTCAAAACTGTTCCAGCGATGACGCAACTGGCCTTCGACGAAAGCACAGACCTGTTCACTGCGATTAGGCCGAGGGCCTCGTTGACGGCGGCCGGCCGGGGCAGTTGGCGCCATGCCCAGGCGCCCATCCGCCAGAAGTGTTTCCAGCCCCCACGACCAGGCCACCGCGCCGCCGGGGAAAAAACTGTCAGCCTGTTGCAGTGCCAGCAGGCTGCTGCCCAACGCGGTCAGCGTCACACTCATGCGCGCTGGACCCGGCCGTCAGCGAGCATCGGGGCCAACCGCTCCAGGTAATCGGCTTCCGGGCCGTTCAGCGGGATCTGCAGCATGGCGCCAGCGAAACGCACCGCCCAGTGCATGTTGCCGGCGAAATAACCCAACTCCAGGGCGGCAGCCACATCACGGGGTTGCAGGCTGAGGAACTGCTGATCCTGCATCTGCACGACGATGGCACGCCGGGCGTTGAGCATCAGCACCGAGCCGTTGCGCAGCTGTTGATGGCGCTCCAGGCGAATGGCGCAATCGGTGCCGCGATCGCTGGCAAGCCGCAGGCGGTGGCGCTGGATATCGCTGCCGGAGAGGCTGAGGATTTCCACCTGACCGGCGTGGCTCAGGTCGTGCAGACGGTCGGCGAGGGCAGGGTCACTGGCCTGGCCGAGGATGCGGTCGAGTATCAACATGGCGTGTGCTCCAAGGCCGACTTCAGATCGTCAGGTAGCGCAGGATGCGGTCGCGGTCGACGGTTTCGCGGACCTCGCTGTGGACGAATTCGCCCTTTTCGATGATCAGGTAACGGTCGGCCACCGCCATGGCGAACGACAGCACTTGCTCGGAGACAATCAGGGAGAAGCCGCGCTCCTTTTTCAGCAGGTTCAGGGCGCGGGCGATGTCCTTGATGATCGACGGCTGAATCCCCTCTGTGGGCTCGTCGAGGATCAGCACCTTGGGGTTGGAAACCAGCGCCCGGGCAATCGCCAGCTGTTGTTGCTGGCCGCCGGAGAGGTTGCCGCCCTTGCGGCGACGCATCTCCAACAGCACCGGGAAGTACTCATAGATGTAATCGGGAATAGGTGCGACGGGCGCGCCCTGCATGCCGGTCAGGATATTTTCCTCCACCGTCAGGTAAGGGAAAATCATCCGGCCCTGGGGCACGAAACCCACACCTGCGGCGACCCGCTCGTAGCTCTTGCTGGCGGTGAGTTCCTGGCCTGCCAATTTGATGCTGCCACTGCGTGCCGGCAGCATGCCTACCAGGCTTCTGAGCAGAGTGGTCTTGCCCATGCCATTGCGACCCATGATCGCGAGCGACTCGGCGGGCGCCAGTTCCAGATCGAGGTTGCGCAGCACGTGGCTGTCGCCGTAATACACGTTCAGTTGATTGACGCTCAGCATGCTCAGTGCCCCAGGTAGACGTCGATGACGCGAGGATCGTTTTGCACCTGATCCATCGAGCCGTAGGCCAGGGTCTTGCCCTGGTGCAGAACGGTGACCTTGTCGGCCACCGACTTCACGAATTCCATGTCGTGTTCGATGATCACCATCGCCCGGCCCTTGGCGATACGCTTGAGCAGGCCGGCGGTTTTCTCCCTTTCGCCGGCGCTCATGCCCGCCACCGGCTCGTCCAGCAACAGCAGTTCCGGGCGCTGCATCAACAGCATGCCGATCTCCAGCCATTGCTTCTGGCCGTGCGATAACAGCCCGGCCTTGCGCCCCAACTGGTCCTGCAGAAAGATCATCTCGGCGGTCTGTTCGATCTCGGCTTGCAGAGCCGGGTCCTTGCGGGCGAACAGACAATTGAAGATGCCGCGCTTGTCCGGCGAAGAGATGTCGAGGTTTTCTCGCACCGTCAGGTCTTCGTACACTGACGGGTTCTGGAACTTGCGGCCGACCCCGGCGCGGGTGATCTGGTATTCGATCATGTTGGCCAATTGCAGGTCTTTGAAGCGGATACTCCCGGCGCTTGGGCGGGTCTTGCCGCAGATCATGTCCAGCAGGGTGGTCTTGCCGGCGCCGTTGGGCCCGATCACCACGTGCGCCTGGTTTTCCTCGACGTAGAAGTTGAGGCTGTCCACCGCTTTGAAACCATCGAAGGACACGGTCAGGTCTTCGACACTCAGCAGCATGCCGCTCATTGTTCAACCTCCCTTTTGCTCAACCGCTGCAGCAGGCCGGCCAGCCCGGTAGGCAGGAACAGCACCACTCCCATGAACAGGAAGCCGATGAAGTACTGCCAGAAATTGACGAAATTCTCGGACAGGTAGGTCTTCGCCACGCCGATCAGCAGCGTGCCGTACACAGCGCCTACCAGCGACAGTCGTCCGCCAAGGGCTGCGTAGATCACGATTTCGGTCGACGGTATGATGCCCACCAGGGAAGGCGAGGCCAGGCCCACCTGCAGGGTGAACATCACGCCGCCCAGTGCTGAAATCAGCGCTGCCACGGCAAAGATGAACGCTTTGAACAGCGCCGTGTTGTAGCCGGAAAACCGTACACGGTCTTCACGGTCACGGATCGCCACCACTACTTTGCCCAGGCGGCTGTGGAGGATGAATCCGCACAACGCGACACAGGCGAGCAGCAGCAGCGCGGTAATCAGGTACAGAATCCACGGCGTCTGAGGCGTTTGCAGGCTCAGGCCGAAGGCGGTCTTGAAATCGGTCAGGCCGTTGACGCCGCCGGTGTAGCCTTGCTGGCCGATGATCATGATCGACATGATCGCCGCCAGGGACAGGGTGATGATCGAGAAATACACCCCGCCCACACGTTTCTTGAAGTAGGCGTAGCTGAACAGAAACGCCAGTAACGCCGGAAGGATCAGGATCGCAGCAAAGGTAAAGGTCGCCGACTCGAACGGCTTCCACCACCAGGGCAGAGCGTCGACGCTGTTCCAGATCATGAAATCCGGAAGCGCCGAGCCATAAAAGGCGGCGAGGGCGCTGGCGGCTTCGTCGGTGGCGGTGGCTTCAAGCTTCAGGTACATCGCCATCATGTAGCTGCCCAGGCCGAAGAAGATGCCTTGACCCAGGCTGAGAATTCCGCCGTAACCCCAGATCATCACCATGCCCACGGCGCAGAAGGCCAGGCTCAGGTATTTGCCGGCCAGGCCCAGACGGAAGTCGCCCAGACTCAGCGGCAATATCACCAGCAACAGGATCGACAGCCAGATCAGGCTGTAGCGTTCGATCATCGGCAGCCAGCCACCGGAAAACCAGCGTGGCACCCGGACTTGAGTGTCAGGGCGGTGCAGAGATTTGTCCGTCATGTCATTCATCTCAGCGTCTCACTTTGGCGGCAAACAAGCCGTTGGGGCGGAAGAACAGCAACACGATGACCACCAGCAGCGTGATGGCCTTGGCCATGGAACCGGTGGTGAGGTACTCCAGTGAAATCTGGGTCTGGCCAATGGCGAAGGCCGAAAGGAACGTGCCCAGCAGACTCTCGACACCGCCAAACACCACGACGATGAATGTGTCCACCAGATACTGCTGGCCGCTGACCGGTCCGGTTGAAGCGAGCATGGTGAACGAGCTGCCGGCGATCCCGGCCAGGCCGCAGCCCAGGGCGAACGTCACGGCATCGACGCGGGCGGTGTTGATCCCGGCAGCTCCCGCCATGGCACGGTTCTGGGTCACGGCGCGGATGCGCAGGCCCCAACGGCTACGGTACAGAAACAGAAACACGGCACCGGCGATGACCAGGGTCAGGCCGATGATGAAAATCCGGTTGAGCGGTAATTCCAGCCCTTCAGTGACCTTCCAGGCGCCTTGCAGCCATTGCACGGTGGGCACGCTGACTTCCTTGGGGCCGAAGACCTGGCGGAATAATTGTTGCAGCACCAGGGACAGGCCCCAGGTCGCCAGCAGCGTGTCCAGCGGGCGCTTGTACATGAAGCGGATGAAGCAGCGTTCGAGCAGGAAACCAAAGGCGAATGTCACGACAAACGCGACACCGATGCCGATGATGAAATACCAGCCCATGTAGTCCGGAAAGTACCGCTGGAATACCACAGAGGTGACGTAGGTCATGTAGGACCCCATCGCCATCAACTCGCCGTGGGCCATGTTGATCACGCCCATCAGACCGAATACGATCGTCAGCCCCAGCGCCATCAGCACCAGCACCGAGAACAGCGAAAACCCGCTGAACACCTGCATCACCAAAATATCGAATGTCATTGCGTCGCCACCTGTTGCTGCACGCTGACTGGCCACGTGAGCTGGCCACGTGGGTGAAAAGGGCGCGCATCACGTCGCGCCCGGTCCGGTATTACAGTTTCGGGAATGGATTGGGTTCGATAGGCGCCGATTCGTAGATCACGTCAACCTGACCCTGGGCGTTGATGGTGCCAATGCGCGCCCGCTTCCACAGGTGGTGGTTGTCCTTGTGCACCTTGATCTCGCCTTCAGGCGCGTCCAGGGTCAGCTCCGAGGAGGCCGCAATCACTGCCGGGACGTCGAAGCTGCCAGCTTTTTCCACGGCTTTCTTCCACAGGTACACGGCTGTGTAGGCCGCTGCCATCGGATCGCCGACGACACGCTTCTTGCCATAACGGGCCTTGAACGCAGCAACGAACTTCTCGTTGACCGGGTTCTTCAGGCTCTGGAAATAGCTCATGCAGGTGAGAAAACCGGTGAGGTTTTCGGCGCCGATGCCGGTGACTTCTTCCTCGGTCACGGCCAGGGCCATCAGCGTCTGGTTGCTGCTGTCGATGCCTGCGGCTTTGAGCTGTTTGTAGAACGCGACGTTGGAGCCGCCGACGATGGTGGACAGCACGATGTCAGGCTTGGCCGCCTTGATCTTGTTGATCACCGAGGAAAATTCAATGTTGCCCAGCGGCAGGTAGTCTTCGCCGACGATGGAGCCGCCTTGCTTGGTCACCGATGCCCGCGCCAGCTTGTTGGTGGTGCGTGGCCAGATGTAGTCCGAACCCACCAGATAAACGCTCTTGCCTTTGTTGGCCATCAACCAGGTAACGGCTGCGAGGGTTTGCTGGGACGCTTCGGCGCCGGTGTAGATGATGGCCGGGGATTTCTCCAGGCCTTCATAGAACGTCGGGTAGTAGAGCAAGCCCTTGTTGCGCTCGAAGACCGGAAGCACGGCCTTGCGCGACGCCGAGGTGTAAGCGCCGAAAGTGGCCGCGACGTGATCATTTTCCAGCAGTTTGCGGGCCTTTTCTGCGAAGGTCGGCCAGTCGCTGGCGCCGTCCTCGACAATCGGCTCTATGGTTTTGCCCAGCACGCCACCGCTGGCGTTGATCTCTTCGATAGCGAGTTTTTCAGCGTCCACCACAGAGGCTTCGCTCATGGCCATGGTGCCGGTCAGCGAATGAATGATCCCGACCTTCACGGTGTCTGCCTGGGCCTGGCTGACCAAGGAAAACGGCAGCAGGCTGAAAGCCCCCAAGAGCAGGGCGTGCTTGATCAAGCGGCGTTTCTCGTTGTGCATTGCGTTTCTCCCCAGGAATAAAAAAAGCCCGACGTCCCGGATAAATAAATAACCGGGAGGTCAGGCTTCTTGTGCCGAATCTGGCGGGACCACTGTGTCCGATCCAGTCGTACGCCAGGTGTCTCCCTACCTGCCGAGCGGGGCGTAGGGCAGACAGCTGGCGCGATGTCTCAGAAGAGTTAAAGCAAGGGTGGTGCCAATTACCGCCAGCACGGTTTTCGGCATCTTCGCGGTGGTGCGCGGCGTATCGCTGCATCTATAGCAACGTCGAAACCGCCTGCGCCGCTTTGGCGCGAAACGGCCCTTCGCGCACCAAAACCGTGAAGCTGCGCGAGGGGTTTTCCCGGGGGCGGGGGTAGCGTCCATGGAGGAAACCAGGACTTGCCTGCAGGAAATTGCGGGATGTTCGCGGTGTGCAGGCTTGCATTGGGCATGGCCCGCTATCTGCATTACTCTTGCACGACACCCTCGCAGGGTCCCTTGTCACACGCCCATCCTCGGCAGGTGTGGAAGGCCCCTCGCATGACTGGCCCCGACAGCGTTGTCGCGCCAGCCCCAGGCACAACCGGCCTGAGAGCAACCGTCCACTTAGTCGACGGTATATCGCTCAGTCTTCCTCCGCCAGATTCCAGACCCCCGACCATGAGCGGGCGTCTCATCCCACGTTGAACAAGGTTTATATCCATGGTTGACCAGTCGATCCGCATAGGCGGTCTGTTTTCCGACACCGGCGTCACCGCCGCAGCCGAGGGCTCGACGATGCGCGGTGCGCAGTTCGCGATCCAGCAGATAAACGCGGCCGGTGGTGTCGATGGTCGCCCTCTGGAGCTGATCACCCGCAACCCCGACTCGACGCCTGCGCTGTACGCCATGCACATCGAGTCGCTGATCCGCGAAGAGCATCTGCGTTTCTTCTTCGGCTGCTACACCTCGGCCGCGCGCAAGGCGGCGCTGCCCATCGTCGAACGTTACGATGCGCTGCTGATGTACCCCGTGTATTACGAAGGGTTCGAGTACTCGCGCAACATCATCTACACCGGTGCCACGCCGAACCACAACGCGTTGCCGCTGGGCAATTACATGCTGGAAAACTTCGGCAATCGCGTGCTGATGATCGGCTCCGAATACGTCTACCCGTACGAAACCAACCGGTTGATGAGCGACCTGCTCTATGAGCGCGGCGGGACCAAGCTGGGCGAGTATTACCTGCCGCTGAAAAACGCACGGCCCGAGGATTTCGCCAAGTTGATGGTCAAGGCCCGGGAACTGAAACCGTCTTTTATTTTTTCCACCGTGGTCGGGGAAACCATGGGCCACTTGTATCAGGCCTACGCCGATGCCGGTTTCGATCCAGCGGTCATGCCAATCGCCAGCCTGACCACCAGCGAAACAGATATCAAGCAAATGGGCGTACACCTGGGCGCGGGGCACATTTCCGCGGCCACTTACTTCCAGTCGGTAGACACACCGAACAACCGTGAATGCATTGCGCAGTACCGCGAGCTGTTCGGTCAGCATCAGGTCACCGACCGCTGCTGGGAGGCCGCGTATTTTCAGGTGCATTTGCTGGCCAAGGCGATCATCCGCGCCGGAAGCACTGAAGTGGAGGATGTTCTGCAGGCGCTGCGTGGGCTTGAGTTCGAAGCGCCACAGGGACGTATCCGGGTCGATGCCAACAACCACCACACGTACCTGTTTTCAAGGATTGGCAGGGCCAACGCCCAGGGCCAGTTCGACATCCTCTACGAAAGCCAGACCGCGCTCAAACCCGACCCCTACGCCATCGCGCCGAACTTCAATGACTGGTCCAGTTCGGCCGGGAGCCTGCCATGACCCTGCGCGCCGCCAAGAAACGCCTGCGCAACGACAGCGCCGGCGGCATCAAGGATCTACGCGACATCAGCGTACTGGTGATGCACCCGGACGATGATGACGGCCGCAACCTCATTGAGCAATTACAGCGCATCGGCTGCCAGGTGCGCGTGCAATGGCCGATTCCGGAGCGCTTGACCCTGGAAACCGATGTCATCGTGTTGGCGGTGTCCCCGGAAAGCCTGTCGACCAATACCCCGTGGCTGCTGCACGCCAGCACGCCGCCGATCATTCCAGTGATCGCCTATGAAAACCCGATCATCGTCGAAGCGCTGGTGCAGCTCAACGCCTGCTCGGTGATCCCGTCACCGGTCAGATCCTTCGGCCTGCTCACCGCCCTGGCGATCACCTTGGGCCAATCGCGAAAGGCCCGCGAACGGGAGAAGCATGTCAAGCGGCTGGAAGGCCGCATGGCCGTGATGCGGACCGTGCAGCAGGCAAAGATCATTCTGATGGAAACCAAGGGCATGTCGGAAATCGACGCCTACAACGCCTTGCGCGATCAAGCCATGGCCAAGCGCGAACCGGTGGAGAAAATTGCCGAAGCGCTGGTCAAGGCTCACGAGTTGTTTCAACGAGCCTGTACCTGAACAGCCTTTGAGTGTCCGGCCTTATGGCGGGATCCTCTTCTGCGCGGACGTTTGCCATACGCCCTCACTCGGCAAGTATGGATCGCCACGTGGTGGCCGGCCTGGACAACGGAGTCCTCCGGAGAACCGAAGCCTGTGCATCGAGCGCGGCCGGTCCGAGTCAACGATAGCCCGAACGACGGGCTGTCCTTAACGTTATCTGGAGAACACCATGTCCGTAAAACGCCCCAGCAAAGCCGACTTTCTGATCGCTGCCGAAGATCATGGTTATCATCTGTCCGACAGCCAGATGGAGGCCTTCCTCTCGCTGGCCGACGAGACCCTGACGTCTTACGAAGCCATCGATGCGCTGTACGCCGCCAACGTTGCGCAGCAACCGCCCAAACGCGAATACAGCAAAGCGCCCGACGCCGATAACCTGCATGGCGCCTGGTATGTGAAAACCAGCATTGCGGGTGCCGCCCAAGGCCCCTTGGCCGGCAGAACCGTCGTGATCAAGGACAACGTGTCAGTGGCGGGGGTGCCCATGGCCAACGGCTCGTTGAGTCTGGACGGTTACGTGCCCTCCGAAGACGCCACGGTGGTCAAGCGCCTGTTGGCGGCCGGCGCAACGGTTGTCGGCAAGTCGGTGTGCGAAGACTTGTGCTTCTCCGGCGCGAGTTTCACTTCTGCCAGCGGCCCGGTCAAAAACCCCTGGGACCTGACACGCAACGCTGGGGGCTCGTCCAGCGGCAGCGCGGTGCTGGTGTCACTCGGTGAAGTCGACATGGCCATTGGTGGCGACCAGGGTGGCTCAATCCGGATGCCATCGGCCTGGAGCGGCATCGTTGGCCATAAGCCGACTTACGGCCTGGTGCCCTACACCGGTGCGTTTCCGATTGAACGCACCATCGACCATGTCGGGCCGATGGCCAACAACGTGCGTGATGTGGCGGCGATGCTCGACGTCATCGCGGGCGCAGACGGTCTTGATTCGCGGCAGAAAAGCCCGCCTGCGGTGAACTGCATCGCCACGCTCGACCAAGGCGTGGCCGGTTTGAAAATCGGGCTGTTGCGCGAAGGGTTCGCCATTCCAGGCGTCTCGGAGCCGCAGGTCGACGCGTTGGTCAAAGCGGCGGTCGAGCAGCTGGAAAAACTGGGGGCCACGGTGGGTGAAGCCAGTGCACCCTGGCATGCGGGCGTGGCCATGGACTTGTGGAACGTCATCGCTACCGATGGCGCGGCCTACCAGATGCTGCAAGGCAACGGCTATGGCATGAATGTCGATGGCTACTACGATCCGGACATCATGAGTTATTTCGGGGAGAAGCGTCGAGAACACGCCGACGCGTTGTCCAGCAGCGTGCGAGCGGTGGCCCTGACAGGTCACTACAGCCTGAAAAACCTGCACGGTGCCTACTACGCCAAGGCGCGCATGCTGGTGCCCGAGTTGACCCGTCAATACGACGAGGCCTTCAAAGCATTCGACGTGCTGGTGATGCCGACCATGGCGTTCGTGGCGACCCCACTGACCGCTGCAGACGCGCCCGTTGAGGAGTACGTGCACAGCGCCCTCGATATGCTCGCCAACACCGCACCGTTCGACTTGACCGGGCATCCGGCTACCTCGATTCCGGCAGGTCTGGCGGACGGTCTGCCGGTGGCGATGATGATCGTGGCGCCGCGTTTCAAGGACGCCCTGGCGCTGCGCGTGGCCCAGGCCTACGAACAGGCGCGTGGCGAATTCCCCAAACCACCGCGCGCGTAAGCTCGTCCTTGCGAGGCGCTGGCCCCTGACAGGCTGGCGTCCTTGCCCTTCCTTTCAGAATCGAGGAGCGCAAGATGCGACTGACTCCATGTGTACGGCTGTCTCTGGGCGCCGCGTTGTGTGTGCTGCCGGTGGTTGCATTTGCCCATCCCGGGCACGATGAATCAGGACTGGTCTCCGGCCTGACGCATCCGCTGACTGGGGGGGACCATTTGCTGGCGATGTTTGCCGTGGGACTTTGGGCTGCCCAGCAAAAGCGTCAAGCTCGCTGGCTGTTGCCGGTGACGTTTGTCGGCGCCATGTTGCTGGGCGGCCTGTTGGGTTTCGACGGGGTGGCAATGCCGTATCTGGAAAGCGCCATCGCCGCATCGGTGCTTGCACTTGGCTTGCTGGTGGCTGCGGCGGCGTGTCCACCCGTGACAGTGAGTCAGGTGATGACCGGACTGTTCGGACTGGTCCATGGTATGGCCCACGGGCTTGAACTACCGGCGATGAACAGCCCGGCAGGCTATGCGGCAGGCTTCGTCGCGGCCACCTCTGCACTGCACGCGGCCGGTTATGCCTTGGCGCGCTGGACGCCGCTTGCAGGGGCAGCCATCACTCGCACGCTCGGTATGATATCGGCAGGAGCAGGTGTGCTCATGCTGGCGGGCTGAATCTTTCAATCCTCAAGACCCGGTTGCAGGCTCGTCTTTGGGGTAGGCGAGAGGGCTGGGTCGAAACCTGGTTGTGGTGATATCCCTTAAGCTATTGACCGAGCCCCCATATCTGATATTGGCCGTCTTCTGCCAGTCCGGCTTTCGTGTCTGCTAGTCAAGTCGAGTGCAAGTGGCAGGCTTGTATCCCATTGTGGCTTGGCTTCAGCTACGTGCGCTGAATAACCGATGCAGGGTGATCTTGCGCACCTCGGCCTTGCTCACCTCTATATGTGCCTTGATCAACCGCTGCGCCTCGCTGGATCGGCGGTGCAGTGCTGCATTGAGAATCTGTGTGTGCTCGTCATAGGTGATGTCGATACGTGCCTGCTGGGTGAAATCCAGACGGCGTATCACGCGAATCTTGTCGGCGATTTCCGCATGGATGCGGCTCATCTGGGCGTTGCCGGCCAGGATCAGCAAACGCTGGTGAAATTGTTCGTCGAGCAGGATCAGTTCATGGGCATCCCGTGAACGTTGCTCGGCCGCGACTCCCCAGATCGATAACAAGCTTTGCAGGGCTTCCTGGTGGCCGGGCGCCTCATGCTCGCAAATGCGCTTGAGTGCAGTCTGCTCAAGGACGATGCGCACGTCGTACAGCTCTTCGAAAAAGGTGAAATCGAACGGCCGAACCTGCCATCCGGCACGAAAGTGCACCTCCAGATAGTGCTCCTGTTCCAGCCGAAACAGCGCCTGGCGCACCGGGGTACGGCTGACATTCATGCGTTTGGCGATTTCTCCTTCGCTGAAACGATCGCCCGGCAGCAAGCGGAACTCAAAGATGTCTTCCTTGAGCTGGGCGTAGATCCGGTCGGCGAGACCTTCCGGGCGATCCTTGCCTGGGCTTGAAGTTGAGGCGAGTTGCATGGTCAGTCCTTATGAAAGGTTCAACTGTCGTTCTGTCCAATGGCACCAGGCAAGGGTCTGGGTATCGCTGCCCAGCGGCCCGACGAGCTGCACGCCCAGCGGCAGGCCCCGTGTACCCGTGCCGGTCGGCAGATGCAGGCTCGGCAGACCCAGCGCACTCCAGGTTCGGGAAAAAAGCGGATCGCCCGTCTGCCCCAGACCGACCTCGGCTTCATCGTGGGTGCTGGGTGTCAGCAAAAGGTCGCAATCGGCGAATACCTGGGTCAAATCAGCGCGGGCCTGGGCGACAAGATCACGATTGTAGCGGTTCTGGACCACGTCGATTTTTTCGCCGATGGCCAGCCGCTGTTGCAGATTCTCGCTGATGTGATGCGGGTGCCGGAGGCGCTCGTCCGCGAGAGCCTTGTAAGCATCGGCCCACATGATCTGGTCGTGAATCCCGGGCAGGGCTGCAAAGCTTGGTGGCAGCGTCACGTCGACAACATGGGCGCCGGCAAGGCGCAGTCGCTGAGCCGTACTTTCCACCGCGTGACGAGTAGCATCGCTGGCGGCCTGCCATTGTGGGGTTCGGCACAGGCCAATGCGTGGCGGACGATCTACCCGAAGCTGGCGCCAGGCGGGGGCGCACGCCATCACTGAAGTCAGCAAGGCGACATCGGCGACGCTGCGGCCAAAACCGCCGACCGTGTCCAGAGATTCGCTGAGGCTTTTGATGCCGGCCCGGGCGATCAAACCGAAGCTGGGCTTGAAGCCCACTACGCCGCAATAGGCCGCCGGGCGAATGATGGACGCCGCCGTTTGGGTTCCCAGCGCCAGCGGCACCATGTGTGCACCGATGGCGGCCGCAGATCCGCTCGATGAACCTCCAGGGGTATGCGCCGGATTGTGCGGATTGCGCGTGGGGCCAGGCGAAAAAGTAGCGAACTCGGTGGTGACCGTTTTGCCGAGCACAATGGACCCCGCTTCGCGGCACAGCGCCACGGCCGCCGCATCTGCCAAGGGGCGATGTTGTGCATAGATGGGCGAGCCATAGGAGGACACGAAGTCTCTTGTATCGAACAGGTCTTTGACGGCCAGCGGCAGCCCATGAAGTGGGCCGCGCAACGGCCCGCTGTCAAGCACCCGGGCCTGGGCCAGCGCTGATTCGGCGTCCAGACTGCACCAGGCCATGACCTCAGGCTCGCGGTCGGCGATGCGCCGCAGACAGGCCCTCAGCAAATCTTCTGCACCCAGCCTGCGCTGCTGCAGCAAGTCGGCCGCCGCGCTGGCGCTCAACAGGCTGGGATCATCGGCAAAGCGTGTACTCATGGCTGGCACCAGTCCAGAATCATCCGCCGATAAAGGTCAAAGGCCTCCTCGATCCGGGCCACCGCACAGTATTCGTCGGTCTGGTGCGCCAGGTGGGTTTCGCCGGGGCCCAGGATCAAGGTCGGTGGGTTGCCCAAGGGTGCCAGCAGCGCTGCGGCATCGGTGAAATACGTCACAGTCCCTGGCGTCTGCTCGCTGGCGCACAGTGCCACGACGCGCTGGACCCACGGCGACTCAGGAGCGGTATAGACCGGCGGCAGATCGATCATGACATTTAGGGTGATGTCATCACCCAGCAGCGATTGCAACGTCTGCTGGATCTGAGCATGGGACTGTCCGGCGACGGTACGGATATCGATGGTCAGCTCCGCAGCATCAGGCACTGAATTGACGTTCAGGCCGCCCTTGATCATGCCGACGTTGAGCGTTGGCCGGCCCATCAGCGGGTGTGTCGGGCAAGCGAAGGTAAAGCTTTGCAGCGCCAACGCAGCGCGGGCGATTTTATAGACGGCATTGTCGCCATGCTCGGGCATCGAGCCGTGGGCGGTGACGCCAGACGCCGTGGCTTTGAGCCAAAGCGCGCCTTTGTGGCCAATCAGCGGATTGTTGTAGCTGGGTTCGGCCACCAGCAGCGCGCCGGCCGGTTGCAGCAGCCCCGGTTGCGCGGCCATCTGGAAAGCGCCTTCGCAGCCGGTTTCTTCACCGGCGGTGATGATCAGGGTGACGCCGGCGCTGTTTGCCAATTGTTCGCGGCAGGCGATGGCGGCGCACACGAAAGCCGCAACGCCGGCCTTCATATCGCTGCTGCCACGGCCGTACAGTTTGCCGTCAACGATGTCGCCGCCAAACGGCGCCTGGGTCCAGGCTGCATCGCCCAGTGGCACAACGTCGACGTGTCCGGTAAACGCCAGCGGCAGCCCCTTGCTGATGTCGCCCAGGCTTGCGATGAGGCTCGCGCGACCAGGGGCGAGTTCGCTGAGGGTGCAGGTGAATCCGAGCGGCGCCAGCAGCTCGGCGAGGTAGCGGGTACAGCTGGATTCATCGCCGGGGGTGTTGATGGTGTTCATCCGCACCAGGGTCTGGGTCATGTGTATCGGGTTGTGGTCGGTGCTCATCTGTGAGGCTCCAAAGTAAACGTCAGCCGAAATAAGCCGCCTGGACTTCTGCATTTTCGCAGAGGCTGCGCGCATCGCCCTGAGCGACCATGCGGCCTTGGGACAGTACGTAGCCGTAGTGGGCAATCGCCAGGGTCTGGTGGACGTTCTGTTCCACCAGCAGCACGCTGATACCCAGCTGACAGATATCGGCGATGATCCGAAAGTTCTCCTTCACGTACAGCGGCGACAGCCCCAGCGACGGCTCATCGATGATCAGCAGGCGTGGCTTGGCCATCAGCCCGCGACCGATCGAAACCATGGCCTGCTCGCCTCCGGACATGGTTCCGGCCAACTGCTCACGGCGCTCCTTGAGGCGTGGGAACAGTTCGAACACTTCATCAGTGCGGCGAACGATCTCGGCCGAATCGGTCACTTGATAGGCGCCCACCCGCAGGTTCTCTGCCACCGTCATCTTCGGGAAAATCTTGCGTCCCTCCGGGATACAGGCGATGCCTTTGGCGATGATGCGGTGCGTCGGCAGGCCCAGCAGCGACTCTCCGGCAAAGCTGATCTGCCCGCGATTGGGCGGCGTCAGGCCGAGGATCGAGCGGATCAGCGTGCTCTTGCCCGCGCCGTTGGCGCCGAGAATGCAGGAGATGCGGCCTTCCTCAAGCTCCAGAGACACGTCATGGATGACGTCGATACGATCATAGGCGGTAGCGATGTTTTGCACACTTAACAGAGGCATCGGCTCACTCCTTGCCCAGGTAGGCCACCTGGACCTGTGGGTCCTGAATAATGTCGGCGTAGGGGCCTTCGGCTATTTTCTTGCCGTAGTTGAGCACCACGCAACGTTCTGAAATGCGCTGGATCAGGTTCATCTCGTGCTCGATCAAGGCGATGGCAAAGGGCGCGACACTCTGGCGAACCTTGAGAATGTCATCCATCAATTCGTTGGTTTCGTCGTGGGTCATACCGGCCGACGGCTCATCGAGCAACAGCAAGCGCGGTTCGCTGATCAGCGCACGGCAGATTTCGACACGGCGGCGGTCCAGCATGCTGAGGTTGATCGCCGGCTCCCACAGCTTGTCAGCCAGACCTACATTGAAGGTCTTGAGGAGTTGATGAACACGCTCGACCATCTCGCCATGCTGGCGCTTGAAAGCTGCGCGGCGGAACAGGTTGAACCACAGGCTTTCGTCCAGGTTCCGGGTGTTGCCGATGACCACGTTGTCGAACACCGTCAACGGCAGCGACAGGCGCAAGCGCTGGAAGGTGCGGGTAATGCCATGGCTGTAGACGGTCTGCGGCGCACAACCACTGAGGTCTTCGCCACCGAACCTGACACTGCCGGCGCTGGCCTTGTAAAGTCCGGTGATCACGTTGAAACAGGTGGTCTTGCCGGAGCCATTGGGACCCAGCAAGGCGAGGATTTCCTGTGGCGCGATGTCCAGATCGAGGGCGTCGAGGGCGGTGAGGCCGCCAAAGCGCATGGTCAGTCCACGGGTTTGCAGCAATGGTTTCATGAAGGACGCCCCGGAAAGAATTGGCGGACCGTGCGCGGCAACAGGCCTTGTGGTCTGAACAGCAGGATGGCGATCACCAGCAGACCGTAGAGCAGGAAGCGGTACTCCTGAATCGACTGCAGCTTTTCCGGCAGGATCATGACGATGGCCACTGCCGGGATGATTCCCCACGGGTTGCCGATGCCCCCCAGAATCACAATTGACACCAGAATCAGCGAGTCACCAAAGGTGAAGTTGTTGGGCGCGACGTAGCCAGTCATCAGCCCGTAGCTGGCGCCTGCAACCCCTATCAGGAAATTGCCGAAGACAAACGCCATGACCTTGGTGCGTGCAATGCGGACGCCGAACACGGAGGCCGAGATTTCATCGGTGCGTACCATGTCCATGGCAACTCCCAGCCATGAACGCTCCAGACGCCGTACCAGCCAGAAAGCGGTGGTGCAAAGGATCAGCGCCAGGATCACGAAGTTGGCGTAGAACGAGATCTCGCTGTCGCCCCATTCCAGGCTTTCCCCCAGGTCGATGCCCAAGAGCGTCATGCTCGGAATGCGCAGGCCCTGCGGGCCGCCGAAGCTGTCGTTGACCTCCATGAACGTGCGAAACAGGATGCCAAAAGCGATGGTCACCAGGGCCGCGTAATGACCACGGGTGCGCAGCACCGGCAGTATCAACAACGAGCCCAGCGCAGCGGCGACAAAACCTGCGATCAGTATCGCCAGCAGGTCCGGGACGCCGCTGTGAAGCGCCAGCATGGCGGCCGTGTAACTGCCGATCCCGAAGAACGCCGCGCCGGCGAAGTTGACAATCCCGGCATAGCCGAACTGCACGTTGAGGCCCAGGCATGCGACGCTGTAAATCAGCACCGTGGCGAGCAGCAGCAGCGCGAAGTGCTCGTCATGGAACAGCCCCAGCAGAATCAGTACGCCCGCGATGCAACCCAGCCCCAGTAAGCGCGGATTGGCACTGGCGCTCGCCCCCAGTGGCGAGGCCAGGCCCAGGTACCGGGAGGCGCCCACGACAGCGAAGACGATCACGCCCAGAAACAGAATTTCAAGCTGGCTCTCGGCATGCAGCAATGCCCATGCGGCGAGAAAGCCCAGCGCCAGAGCGCCGATCAACAGCCCCCTGGAGGCCTTGGAAAAGAATGTGCTCATGATCAGACTCGCTCACTGCTGCGTTCGGCGATCAGGCCGGTGGGTTTCCACGCCAGCAGGATGATCACCGCTGCGAAGGCGAAGACGTCTTTGTAGGCGCCTTGAAAACCGGGAATGAGGTGGGGCAGGGCGACGGCCCCGATCGTCTGCAGGGCAGCGAACAGAAAGCCCCCCAGAATCGCACCGTAGAAATTGCCCAGACCGCCCAGGATGGCGGCGCAAAAACCAATCACGCCCAGTAGCAGGCCGACGTTGAAGTTGATTTCGTTGTAGTACAGCCCGTTCATCATGCCGGCGGTAGCCGCCAATGCCGATCCGAGGGCGAAGGTCAGCAGCACGATGCGCTCGAAGTTAATGCCCATGATCCGTGCTGTTTCGCCGTCCTGGGCCACTGCGCGGATGGCCAGCCCCAGCTTGCTGCGATTGATCAACTGGTGCACGCCGAAGATCGTCAACGCCCCGACCATCAGCAGGATGGCACTGTCCGCCCGGATCGCCAGGCCAGCCAGGTGCCAGGTATTGGTGGGCAACAGCTGCGGGAATGGTTTGGAGTTGGAGCCGTCGGGGTAGAACAGACGCACGCACTCTCTGAGCACCAGACCAAGCATCAGCGTGATCAGCAGCAGGTTGATCGGCGGCGCATCGCGCAGGGGTAGAATCAGAAAACGTGCCACCAGTGCCCCCAGTGCGGCGGTCACGCTGAGTGCCGCGATCAGCATGACCAACAGTTGTAGCCACGGGTTGGTAATGCCCATTGATTGCGCGCCGATGTAGGCGGAGAGTCCGGCGAAACCGCCTATCATCAGCACATCGCCATGGGAAAATTTGATCACGTCGAGCACACCGAAAAACAGCGTGAAGCCCACCGCGACCATTGCGTAGATCATGCCGAGCATGAGTCCGTTGACCAGGTATTGACTGAGGATTTCCAGATTCATTGGCAAGGCCCGAAAACAGAGGTATCAAGGCTGCGCCAGCGGCGGCGCAGCCGGATCAGGCAGGGTTTACATGCCCTTCAGTTTGCGGGCACCGGTGGCGTACTCGCTATCCTGCCAAGGCACCCACTTGCCGTCCTGAACCACGTAGCTGGTGATCAGCGGCACGATGTTCTGACGGTGATCGTCGAAGGTGATCGGCCCGATCATGGTGTCGGCATCCTTGGTGTGGTTGAGTTCGTCGCGAACCTTGCGACGGTTCGGGCCGACCTTGTCGATGGCATCCATCAACAGGTTGCTGGCAACGTAAGCGAAGGGGCCATAGGCCTCAGGCGGCTGGGCGTATTTCTGCTGATCGTAGGCGGCGAAGAAGGCCGGGCCTGCAGCCAGTTTTTCCCAGGGAGCGCCTTCGATGAACGACAGCGAACCTTCGGCCAATACAGGGCTCGCGCCTTCGATGTAGGCGTCAGACTTGATGCCCGACGTGCCTTCGAACTGCGCCTCGATGCCCAGTTTTTCCATCTGCGAACGAATGCGGATGCCGATCGGCGTCAGCCCGCCGAAGTAAATGACCTGCGGCTTGAGCTGCTTGATCTGGGTCAGTTCGGCAGTGAAGTCCTGTTGGTCCGCGGTCACTCCGAAGGTGCCGACGATCTTGCCGCCAGCCTTCTCCAGTGCCTCGCTGAAGTACTTGTTGTGGCCCTTGCCGTAATCGGTGGTGTCATGGATGACGGCGAAGGTTTTGTAGCCGTGGTCAACCATGAACTTCGCCGCTTCCTGGTTCTGGTTGATCATGGTGCCGTTGACCCGGTGCACTTCCTTGAAATTGTTGGCGTAGGTGATGTCCGGCAGCACGGCGCCCCACACCACCACCGGCAGGTTGAACTTGTGGTAAACGTCGATCGCGCTCATGGCCACCGCCGAACAGAAGTGAGTAACGCCACCCACAATGTCCTTGTCGGCGGCGATCTTGGTTGCTATCTGCACACCAACGTTTGGCTTGCACTCGTCGTCCAGTGATACCAGCTCGTATTCATAAGGACCGTCGGCCTTGGCGTTGTGCTGTTTGACGGCCAAGTCGCTGGAGTTGCGACCGCCCAGCCCAATGGCCGAGCTGCCCCCCGTAAGTGGGCCGACAAACGCGATCTTGACGACATCCCTGGCCAGCGCGAACGGTGCTGCGAGCATGCATGCGGATAAGAGAGCAGGTAATAGCGCTAGGTTGATCTTGGTATTCATGACGTCTCCTCAGGGAATCCACCGCAGTGGCGTAATCGGACAAATACTGTCTTGTATATATGATGGTATTTGTCTCCCAGCAAGGAGGGTGCCAAGTGCTTTTGGTCTAGCGTTTCAGGAATTTTGAGAGAAATAAACGGATCACGTCGGCTTGAATTGGTGCGTTCAGATGCAAGGTCTGCTCAGTCCTGAGGCGACGTTGTGCTTCCGGCCAATTGCTGGCTGGCCCAACGGGCAGCTTTCGACCCATAGCTGTCGTTCACCAGCGGAAAACTGCTCCGCAACGGACTGTCGAAAATAGCTCGGCGGAGAAATCAAAAACCTTCATCAGATTGTCGAGGTTTCAAGCGTATCGGCTTCATTGA
>Ga0180008_1000766_pt1 | contig 23597 bp, 47 predicted proteins | sample MM_PW_MetaG_FD_121121 | JGI IMG/M metagenome (GOLD analysis project Ga0180008, IMG submission 121121) | Groundwater microbial communities from the Aspo Hard Rock Laboratory (HRL) deep subsurface site, Sweden - MM_PW_MetaG | ecosystem: Environmental > Aquatic > Deep subsurface > Groundwater...
AGTCAGAAGAGAGTGCAATAGACAAAATAATGCAGTTAAAACCTGTGAGATATACTTTGAAAAGCGAAGATGATTTAGGCACAGAGCATGTAGGATTTTATGCACAAGAAGTTCACGAGGTAATTCCCGAAGCATCTCCTTATGACGCCAAAACAGACCACTATGGTTTTCTTTCCACTGCAATTTTAGCAGAAGCAGTCAAGGCAATTCAGGAGTTAAAAGCAGAAAATCAAATACTTCAAATAGATATTGATTTAATGAAACAAGCCTTATGTAATCTAAACCAAACTCAATTCTGTGAGGTTAAATCAACCATGTATTACTGCGAAGACGAAGATTCTTACATGGAATGTCCTTATGGATTGGGTGGGACAACAAGATGTTATTTGAATGAAGAAAAAACTTCTTGGGATTATTGCTCTTCTGGTTGGATTTTGGTTGGATAGCAAGCTTTAAATAGCTCCTTTCCTTCGATAAATTATGAATAATTCATTAGTTTCATTAAGAGAAAAAATACTTCCCAAAATCAAAAAAGTATTTATTCATGAAGTTGAAAGCTATGAAAATTGCATTAATTGCGGAAAAAAGTTGATTGGGAACCAAAGAAAGTTCTGTTCTAGGAGTTGTTGCAATTCTTATTATAATAATTATAATAATCCTGAAAAAAATCAGGTTAATATAGTTGAAAGGGGGTTAAAGTGATAGAAAATGCAAAAAGAAGTTAATTATGCAACAGTTTTTTCAGTTTTGGCCTTAGTAGCAGTTTTATGTTTTGGAATAGCTGGAGTTGCAACTATTAGTTCAGGTTTCAAGGGACTTGGAGAAAAAGTTTCTAATATAGATATTGATGAGCAAGCTATAGCAAATGCTATTGTTGCTGGCATTGAAGTTCCAGACTACCCCGATTTTCCAGACTATATGTTGAGTGAAGAAGAATACGAAGACAAAGTATCTGAAGATAAAGCTGAAGAATTGGCTATGAATTACATCAATGATGAAGATTTCCTTGATGAATTAGCATCTTATTTTGTCGCTGGAACATGGACTGAATTTGATGACATGGATGCAGACGATTTAACATTTAGTATTTTAGATACAGATGTCGATTGGGATATTGGAGAAGATTACACAGTAACTTTGGATATAAAAGTTTACGAAGACGAAGATAAAATTGCTAAAGTTAAGGGAATTGTATTCACAGTTAAAGATGTTGACTATGATGACGACTTTGATGATGCTGAATTATTCGAATTAGCACCTGACAAGTACGCAGACTTTACTGGAGTAACAACAACAGTATACTAAATTTAAAATGACAGAAGAAGAAACAACTGAACAAACTGAAGAAGCCCCAGAAGAAGAATCTGAAGAAGAATCTGAAGAAGCTGAATCAGACGAAGAGTAAATCTTCATAACCAATTTTTTATTTTTTTTATTTTTTATTTTTCCTCTCAAAAAAAACTCTGTAAGGAGGTACAAAACATATGGAAACAGAAACAATAATTGCATTAGTATTGGCGGCAATATCCTTATTTGGATGCATTGCCTTAGGAGTTAATGCATATTTAAATCAACCAGAAGAAGTTGATTTAAGCGGCATTATTGACAATAGCAAAGAAATTAATGCGCTTCAAGAAGATCTTAAAGATTTGCAGGATGATTTTGAAGACATGCCAGATTTAGAAATTACGCAGGATGATTTGGATGAGTTGATTGATGATATTGATGACAACCACGATAATATTAGGGATGTCATAAAGTGCTTAAAGAAGTTTGATTCAAATTCAACAGCATTTGAAGAGTGCATTGAAAAAGAGTTTTAAATCATTATTTTTTATTTTATTTTTTTAGTTAAATTTATATAATCTCTGTTCTTAATTAGAATTATGAATAACGGCTTATCATACGCGCTGGCAAACTGGGGGGAATTCGGCCAAATAAGATATAATGGTACCCTCGCGGCAAATGAACAAAGAAGGATTCCAATAGTTGTCCCTGCTGGAAAAACATATTATATAATAAAGTACAGATTTGGGAACATAACTGCAGACACAGTATTTTTCAGGTTTTCTGGTGTATTGAATTATTTTGAGCAAAACATTTTGGTTGGAGCAGAATTGTTGAGCTGGGTTGTAGAGCCAGAACCTTATATTGCTGTCAAAGGATCAAGCGGTGCAATTATCTTTACAAATAATACTGCCTTAGAAAGAAATTTTTCAATCGTGTTGGATTACATAATAATTAGTGATGAAATCGCCGAGGGAATCCGTGAAACAATTATTGGAAAGAGGGAAGTAGCTAGGGGAAGCATCACAGGAAATCCATAATGGCACAACAAATTCAGATAGCCGGGACTAATGGGAAAACAGTTAATTTTAGCAAAGCAGAAGTTGATGAACTTACTCCAAGTCTTACAGTTATAACTGTCCCCCACAATCGAGTTCATGTTGGGGATATGTATTCTGCAAGTCATTATTTTGCAAGTATTGAATCAGCCGCCAACGCAGAAATATTAGTGAAGGTCGGTTCAAACAAGGAATTGCATTTTCTTTTTTCTATTGGTGCAGGAGCAGAGGCAGTAGTTTATATCTTTGAAGATCCAACAATTACAGATGATGGTACCATATTAAGTATCCATAATATGAATCGTAATTCCTCAAATACTTCTGATGCAAATGCATATTATAATCCTACTACAAGCGCTGATGGAACACAGCTATGTGTTGGATTATTGCCAGGGGCCGAAAAGAAGAATGACATGGGAGGGACAATAAGGCATGATACTGAATGGATTTTGGATGAAAATACAAACTATCTAATCAGAGTCACAAATAATGGGCAAGGCGCTGAGGCAGTTGCAATACAGCTTGAATGGTATGAGGTATAAATAATGTTAAAAGAAAATGTTAAAAGGAGAAGTTAGAAAAGCCACACCCAGGGAGATTAAGGAAGCAGATAAACTCTTAGACAAAAATATAGTTGGAAATCCAAAGATAAAAGAAAAATAATATAAATGCTAGGTTCTTAATTAACATATGACAAATGGAATAGCTCCCCTTAAGGAAGTTTCTATTGGAGAGAGAATTGCCGATATTGAAACATTTTTGAATCAGGAAGAACTAAAGTTGACAACAGAGGAAATTCCAACACCGACAGTTGAGATTGAGCCAGTAATTACAGAACCAATATATCCAACATTCTCTCCAACTGCCGCAAATGCTGAAATGATTGACTTGCTTAGGCAAATAATTAGAAATCAAGAAGTAGAAAGAAGATCTTATGAAAGAAATAATCCATTAACAACAGACAATCCTGTCTATGATTGGCTGGAATTATCAACACCTGCTGGCTTTTTGGCCACCTTCACATTGACTGTTCCAGAGGGTTTTGTTTTCCTTTTCGAATATTTCAATACGACTTATCGTGCGAATACTGTCTATAATATCTCAATAGACGGAGTTGCCGAACCAACAACTACAGAACCAGTAATGGACTGGGCTGACCATTTTTTGATCTTTAGGCCACCTAGGATTTGCTACAGGTATGTGATAATTACTGCATTAAATAATGGAGATGCAACCACAACCTATGGCTGTTTTATCCGTGGCTTTTTTAGATCCACTACTAAAGTTAGTAAAGAATACATAGGAGCAAGATAAAATGTCTGTTTTACATGGGGAGATAACAAAAGTTCATGAAGTCCTTGCAAAAGGATATGAAGAACCAATAGTCCAGACCACACATGCTTATTCAATAAATACTGGAGCCATTGGTGCTGGAAATCACATCTATGCATTAACAAACATCACTGCTGGAAAAACAGGTTATCCAAAGAAAATTTCTGTTTCATGCAATGATAGCACTGCAATTCATCATGTTTATCTTTCAAGACTTCCTGGTAATGTCGCTTTTTTTACAAGTTGGTTTTATAGGGGGGATGAATGGACATTGGGGGATGTTGGTGTGCTATCCCCACCAACCACATGGATTGTAACCATTCTCAACAATGCTGCCGGTGCCACCTTTACTATAAATGTTTATTGGATAGAGGTTTAAAATGATTATACACGGGGATGTAACGAAGATTTATGAAATAGAAAGGGATGCATATACCCAGCCGATATCTGGGGGAGGAGGTTCTATTGCATACACTTTTGGAGCAACCCTTCTTGGATTGGCTACTGGCTATTTTACCATACAATATCCCTTATATTCAGCCAGCCCAATTTTGTTGCATAAACTTCAAGTAACCAGCCAAGATACAACTGCCATGCAGAGATCTTATATTGTAATATATCCAAGCATCACTACCATATTTGATTCTTACTTTTATTTTACAGGCACCCCTAAAGAATTTTCTCTTGGAGATTACAAGGTAGACATGAGATTAAGTGGAGGAGAATCAATTCGTTTATATTTAGAAAATAATAATGTTGCTCCAAGATGGTTTGAAGGAGCAATTTGGATAATAACAACATGAAAGATGAAATTTTAAATGGAGAAATTGAAATTGGAGAAAGACCTTTTTTTAAATTAGATGTTGATAAATTTGAAACATACGATGGCCCTCCAATTCACAAGGTAACAAAAGCGTTGACAAAAAAAGAAATTGATGAAATTGAAGCGATTGCGAAAAAGAAGAAGATTTAAATAATTCTTTTGATTTAATTTGTTATGGAAGAAGAAGTATCAGAAAAATTCAGTTTGAGGGGCTGGAATTTTGGGACTTGGCTTAATAAGAATAAAGGTAGTTTGAAAACTATCCTTTCTCTTGTATTGGGTCTAATAGCTACTCGGTTTGGAAGTAGTGCATTTGTGTCTGCTTTATTCGGTGGGGTATCTGCTGCTGGAACAAGGGTTATCTTAGACACATTTGATTATTTCATTAGTGAAGTAAGCATCGGAGAGTAGAATGAACCAAAAAGAGAACGGCGAACTGAAACAAATAGCAAAGCATGTTACTATTTTGAATGAGGAGTTGGGAAAAGTAAAAAATGATATTTCTTGGATTAAAAAACTTTTATTCATTATAATTGGGTTGATTTCTGTTGCTGTTGGAAAATCATTATTTTTTAGTTAGATTTAAATAATTTTTATTCTTTGTTTAGGTATGGCAACTTTTGGATATGGTGGGGGAGCAGAAGGATATTTAGACATAACAGACATGAGAATTTATAATGATACTACTGAAATGTTTTATGAGTATGCTCCAGGGGGGCCTTTTGGTGATTGGGTTCCCTATGAACCAGAGGCAGCAGAAGGAAATTCAATGAGGGTTTTAGTTGAAGTAACAAACATTGGGGAAAGGGACGACTTCAAAGTTGAAATGTCCGGCGATTTTATTGGTTTGCAGGAATTTCGCCTTGATGTAGGATTAACAAAAAATGTTAGCTTCTCTTTCAAGATGCCAAGCCATGGCATTTCAATAGCAATAAATACTTATCATTGGGTGCAGGAAGTTGGATGGGTTTGGGACACTTCGTCAGTTTGGGAGCTTTTGTTTCCATTCATGAGAATAAATCAATAAATTTAAATAAAATAAAGAATTAAGTAAAATATGGCACAAGGAGATAGTATAAGTGGAAGAATTGTTTCTTCAGTTGATGGTGAAGTAATTTTCATTAGGCCGCCAATTGGGGAAGTTTGGTTGATAACTTATTTTAATGCGAATAGTTCTGTCTATGTTAATTTAACAAATGGAGATATTCTTTACGAGGAAGATGGATATATAGAATATGATACTCAGGGTATAAGTTCATTAGGAGGTAATGAAAATATAAAACTTTTTATAGATCATAATTATTTTTTATTAATTGAATTTACTTATGAGGGTCGTCAATTCTGGTGGACAGGAATCCAGTTCAAATAAAAACATTTAAATAATCCTGTGACTTTTAATAAAACATAATGGCATATATTCAAGACAGTACATTAAGTTTTACAATTTCATTAAGTGCTTACTTGGAAGGATATGGAACTTTAACTTATGTGGAGGTTGTGAATGTTACTCAAGATTTATATTATGCTTGGAATGGAACATGGGCACCGTATCTGCCTCAAGCAGCAGAAGGAGATACGATTGATATTTATGCTAGGGTTTTAAATGAAGGAGATACTGCAGATACATTATTTGCAGAATTCATATCATCACAAATGACTCCTGCAGAACCTTTACTTCAAGAATCAGGAATTGTTCCAGTTGATGCAGAATGGGATGGACCATATTGGACTGGAATGACAATGCCAGGGGCAAATGTTAATGTAACAATTAACGCCGGACATGTTGAAGTACTTCCTTAAAAAGGTTTAAATAATTCTTTTGATTTAGATTAGCATGGCAAAGAAATATGTAGTTGATTCAACAGTAAGTTTCGGACCACCAGTCCCCACATTTCCATTCTGGATACTTTTACTCGGAGCACCTTTGCTACTGATTCCCTTGCTGAAAAAGAAATAGCAACATTTTTAAACTACTTATTCTTAAGAATTAAATGTTAAATAAGATGAAAAATAAGAAGATAATATTGGGATTGATACTATCGGCATTGATTGTGTTGTCTTTAGTCGGAATGATTCATTCTCATAAATTAGAAAAAGAAACAATCGCGAAATTTAAGGAAATAAATCCACTTATTGACGAAGATCTTATTAAAAGTTTAAAACAAGCTCATCCAGATATTTCAGATGAGGAAATTATTGAGAGGTTGATTGATGGAATTGAGACAGTAAAAAGCTTTAATCCAGAGGGCATTTCTGACGAAGAAATTATTGAAAGGATAGAAATAGCAATTGTAAGGATAAATCGTATTAATGAACAAAATCTTGGCTGGACAGCTGGATTGACTGGAGTATCACTTCTTTCATATGCAGAAATGAAAGGGTTGTGTGGAATTAGAAAACCAACAGAAAAAGAACTGAGAGAAATGGAAGAATTAATCAAAGAAAAGATTTAAGTAATTCTTGCTCTTTTATGTGTTATGGTATTTATTCGAAGCCTAGGTGAAAGTGTATTGGGCAGACTTTCTTATGAGGATAGAAATTTTCTTGAAAAAGAAATAAGTAGTTTTTCAGATAAGGCAAAAGCACAGGTTGATGAAATTTTGGGCAAACTCTCCGAAGAAGAGAGGGTTGCAAGAGTAAATAAAGTTATTGCAAGGGCAAATGAATCTAACAGAATAAGAAAAGAAAGAAATCTCCTAGGACTTGCCAAATTAACTCCCTTATCTTTTCTTTCATATGCAGAAATGAAAGGGTTGTGTGGAATTAGAAAACCAACAGAAAAAGAACTGAGAGAAATGGAATTAATTCCAAAGGCAAGGATATCAAAGTTTGAGTTGCCTTCTTCTTTTGATTGGAGGGTGGGGAATTGGATGACTCCTATAAAGAATCAAGGACAATGTGGTTCTTGTTGGGCTTTTGCAACACTTGGCGCTATAGAAGCGAAAGAGAAAATCATGCAAAATAATCCAAATTTAAATATGGACTTGTCAGAACAGGATTTGATTTCTTGTAGTGATGCTGGAAGTTGCAATGGGGGATTGCATTATCCAGCGTATGCATACGCAAAGGACAATGGTGTTGTTTATGAAGATTGCTTCTCTTATCTCGGCTGTAAAAACTGGGGTTGTTTAGAAGAAGATGCTGAAGGAAATTGCATTAGGATCGGTTGTTTAGAAGAATATCCTTGTAATCTTTGTTCTGATTGGGAAAATAATTTATATAAAATAAACACCTTCACTAGTTTTTTTTATCAAGATCTAAGATCTAAAATTATTTTATATGGACCAATCACTTTTGCTATGGAAATTAGAACAGATTTTTATGATGTTAAGGATGAAATATATGTGCCAGGTCCTATTTCAGAAACAAATAAATATTTGGGTGGTCATGCCATGATTATCGTTGGTTATAATGATGATGAAGAATATTGGATAGTAAAAAATTCTTGGGGTACTATCTGGGGTGACGAAGGTTACGGAAAAATATCTTATGATGCACACGACGAAATATTTTTTGATTATTTGTTGTATTTGTCAGAAAATACCCCAATTATAGAGCCAGAAGAGCCAGAAGTTCAAGTAACAATAAATTATACTATTACAGCAAAGAACATTAAAAATCCACATGATATTATTGTTGGAGCTTCTATCTTTACTCAAGATTTAACTTGGGTTGCTGATTTGCCTTGGTGGGTAATAGTTGATCCAACTGATAATATGGAATACACAGTTCCTCTTTCATATTCCCTTGGACTTACAGGGGGGGATTATATCCTTAGGGCTAGGGCATGGAAAGATTATGATTTAATTGATGCAACTGAAATAGATAGAACAACAACACCTGACGGAAAATGGGTATATATTTATACTGGAGGTTACTTGTATAATCAGCTTGATGAAGAGGATGGTGCATTTATAATTTCCCCTCCTGAAATTGTTTCAGCAAATATTATTAATGTAACAGCAAGTTTAACTGCTTGATAATTTTTAATTTTTTAGGAAAATTTAAATAATCCCTTCACTTATTACTTTTATAAAAATGGAACAAAGAGATTGGATTATGTTGGGAATAGGAGTTGGTATTGGCTTCCTCATATTTTCAGCAATAGGACAATCCCTAGTTAAATCAGCATATAAATTAACAACTGCCGAGGTGAAAAAATTAGAAAGAAAGGCAAAAGAGAGAGTAAAAGAAGAGGAGAAAAGAATCAAGGCACTTAAATAAAATGGTAGAAAAAAAAGACAGAATTTTGCTTATTGTTGGGGGATTAGCTGTTGCAGGAATTGTAGCATATCTTGCAATTAAAAAACCATCCCCTCCACCAGGATATCCAAAACTCATATGCAGAAACCCATATTGTTTTGATGTTTACAACGAAGTAGAAGAAATACAGATGAAGGAGTTTCTAGGGCTTGATCCTGTTGGAGCAGACATTGACACATACCTTTCAGGATTGACCAAAATCCAATTAGACGAATGGAAAGATTACTGGGTTCAAATCTGGACTATGCTTAATAGATTTGATATAATTACTTTTGTTAATGAAAAATACAATGAATACTCTGAAGCAGAATATCCGAAAGAAATATGTAGAGATCCTTATTGTTTCAATGTTTATAACGAGGCAGAAGATATACAGATGAATGAATTTTTGGGAATAGATCCTCCTGGACTTGATATTGATACATACTTGTCTGATTTAGCACAGGCGGATTTAGATTATTGGAAAAATTACTGGGTTTCCATTTGGACAGCCCTCATGAGAAATGATATAATCAACTTTGTTAATGAAAAATATAATGAGTATAGTACACTAGGAATTTCAGCAGACATAACAAACTTCGATGTTGTTTAAGAAAGATTTAAATAATAAAGACCCTTTAATGAAAAATGGTTCAAGCAATAATAACCTATACTCTCTCAGTAACAAACACTGGGAGGATGCATGATTTAATCTGTGGATGCGGTCTTTTAGACGATTATGGGACAGAAGTATATCCCTTGCATTGGTTTGTTATTCCAAATGCTCCTACTGGCACACCATATGCAAATATATCTGTTGAGACTATTGGGGATTTTGCAGAAGGAGTTTATATAGCAAAGGCAAGGGCATGGAAAAATTGTACTGTTGGAACATGGTTTGATGATTTAGTTGATGCACAATCAAACATTATTGGAACAGTTTACCAGGCAGATACTGGTGCTCTGTATGGAGAAACTCCTGGCGATGGAATAGCTCTAGATGAAATGACTCAATCTCTTACAATAGAAGATGTCGGAGCAGACATAACTGGATTAACAATTGATGTTACATATTTATAATTCTAATTTTAAAAAGATTTAAATAGATTATCTACTTTTAAAAAGAATGGCTAACTTAAATTGGACTACTACAGCAGCAAACACTGGAATTTTACATGACCTTATATGTGGTGCTTCTCTTTTTTATGATCCAATCTCAGATGATAATTGGGCAGCAGATTTTTATTGGTGGAGAATAATTAATCCTAGTGCAGGGGCATATGAAGTCCCGCAAGGATATACAGGAATTTCTTTGCCAGCAGGAAAATATTGGATAAGAGTAAGAGCATGGGAAACTTATGGTAATGACGGGACACAAATAGGAAGTGGTACAACAAGTGATGGAAAAACAATTATCTTTTATGAGGGGGGTAGTTTATACGGAACAACCCCTGGTGACGGAATATATTTAGATCAATTTGATGTATCATTTACTGCTGCAGGAGTTAGTGCAGAAATAATTAATGTAACAGCAAGTTTAACTGCTGGATAAGAAAGATATAAAAATAAGGGGTTCTTTTAATAGTTATGGTAGACTTTGGGAAATTGGCCTTAGGAGGAGGATTGATTTTAGGAGGAGTGGGAGTTGGATATGTTGCAAAATCATTTCTTCCTGAAAAATGGAAACCCGCAGGGTATATTGGAGCAATAGGAATTGCAGGGTTAGGATGCTATCAAATTTATAAATCATTTAGGGAAGGGGAAGTACCTACACCAGATTTAGTATTTACTGTATATATAACAGATCCAACACCAGGAGAAAAATGGAGCGTGATTCTTCCTCATACTGTAAATGTCGATGTTGCTAATCCTTATGATACAGATTACAAATTGTATGGTGGAATGAGCATGATTAAAGACTATACAGGAGAAATTTGGGATGCACCAATAATTCCTTTTATAGTACCAAAAGAAGCTGGAAATAGATTAAAGTGGTGGTGGTGGGGAAGTCCTGGAGGATTAGGAACAGGATTATATTGGGTTGTTGTTTCTGTTTGGGACCAATATCCCAAAGGAGATTGTGAAATACAAGGAACTTGCCACAGATTAGGAGAAGCAGAAAGCAATGTTGAATTTGGATATTTTACTCCTGGATAAAAATATAATTCTAAAATGAAAATCTATATGGAAGTTTCTACATTCTTCCTAATTATTCTTTTTGTTTTATTCGTGGTCCCATTAGCTCGTAAAATTATTAGTCTTTTGTGGAATTTGATATTTAAGAAGGAAGAATAGATTAATTTAAATAATTCTAATGCTTTTTCTTTTTATGGCAGTAACTTTATGTTTCGACGACGCATATGAGGAAGTTTATACAATTGGTTTTCCAATTCTTGCAGAATATGGAATAAGAGGGACATTAGGCATTATTACAGATGAAATTGGTGGATCTTTTGAAGGATATCCAATAATGGATTTGAATCAGATAAGAGAATTACATAATAATGGGTGGGAAATTGCTAGCCATTCTGTAACTCATCCTTTTCTAACCACCTTAACTGATGAAGAAGTGATAAATGAAATTGTAAATTCTCGGAATATTTTAAGAAGTTTTGGGTTTAAGGTAAATGCTTTTGTAGTTCCTTTTGGATCTTATGATGATAGAATAGCTGATTTGGTTAGCCAATATTATTATTCTTGTAGACCATCTATTTGGGGGACAAATTCTATTCCAGTAGAATATAGATATAAATTAAAAAGTAAATGGGTTAGGAATGAATCTTTTGAGACAATCAAAACATGGGTGGATGATGCAACAACAAATGGTACTTGGCTTATAATAATGCTTCATAATATTGATAAGCCAGAAAGAGAATATAATATTTCATCAGAAAATTTAAGATCAGTATCTCAATATCTTGCAGAACAAAAAATTAAGGTTCTCAATATCTCAGAAGTATTAAATCCGGCGATAGTAATTCCATTGATTATTTTTCCCGTTCTTTTAATTTTGATTGTAGCATTAAGAAAGTTTAAATAATCCTGGTACTTTTCTTATATGAATTAAAATGTTATCAAAATTCGTGAAGGTATATAACAATTTGCCCCTCGGGGAGAGAAATTTGGCTTGCTGTGTTATTGATGATGAAGCTGTAAGTTGGAAACTTGCATATGAGGAAATTAAGAAAGATACAGAATTGGGCAAGACTATTCAAAAAAAGCTTGAAGAAATGAAGCTGATTTAAAATGCCAAATACCTTATACTCGAAAAAGCCTTATATAACAAAGGTTAAAGAAAACTTCAAACAAAATTGGATATATGGAATTTACCTACTGATAAAAAAATGGTTAGCAAGGAAGAATTTGAACTGATTGAGAAAAGATTGGAAGCATGGAATGAAAAGATAAATGTGGCGTGCATACAAAATGGTCCACTTAATAAAGAAGAGATGCTGAAACATATTAAGGCCAAGGACGAAATTGGGGGAAAGTTAGCGGAAATTCAATTACACTATCTTAAAAAATTAAAGGAGAGAGAATAATGAGGAATTTAATAATTTTATCCATTATAGCAATTTTTATTGCAGTAGGAACATTCTTATATTTTAAAAAAAAAAGGAAAAAATAAAATGCCAACAAATGCTTTAGTCATGATTAGACCAGATTATGAATTAGTTACAAGATATGGTGCATCTTGGCAAACGCAAATCATAAATGCTACCGGGGGATCTGGATTGTCTGTTAATGATTTATATGGGCCAGAAGCAACAAGGGCAAATTTTGAGCAAGCAATAGCGAGTAGTGATCCGATTCTTGTGAATATTTTAGGGCACGGAAATAATGATTTGATCGTATGCCAAAATAGTGAGAATTTGCTTCAATCAGGAGTTAATGATGATATTTTATCTGGGAGAGTTGTTTATGATTTGTCCTGTCAATCTGGAGGCGGTTTGGGAGCTTCTGCTTTTAATAAAGGGGCAATTTCTTTCTTAGGATATACAGAAGATTTTTGGATTTGCTTTACTGAAGGGGATCATCCTGATGGTGGAATGTCAAACCCCTTAAATGATGAATTAGCAAGGGGATTTTTTGAATCTCATAATGTTGCACCAATCTCATACATTCAAGGATCAACAATTCCAGCCTCTTACTCTGCCTCTCAAAATACATCAAATTATTGGATAAATGTTTGGGAGCAAATAGACAGTCAAGTTGCATCTCTCCTTGTTTGGAATAGGGATTATCAGATTCTGCATTACGGGGGAGAACCTGGAGAGCCAGAAGCTCCAACAGGGGGAATCTTGCCTGGATTATTGATGTTTGCACCTTTGCTTTTAGTTCCAACACTACAGAAAAAATAAGAAAGTTTTAAATAATCTGGTGAATTAATAATAATTAATACGCGTCTGGAGTTTCGCAACATGTGCAATGTTCGGACGACAAACTCTGACGGCTTCGCGGTGTGAGTCCGTTACGCCAAAAACAAAAACATACTGTCCGACACATATTCAAAAAATGAAAAACCAAACTATGTGGTTAATATTGGGTGCGCTTGGAATAGGCGGACTTATACTTCTTTTGAAAAAACCTGCACCAGCAGTGGCGGCTGGGGTGCCTGTAAGTGCTGGAGATCTCGTTACTCCATCAGGAGTTCCTACAACATGCCGAGAAAAAGCAATTTTTTTGGCTCAACAACAATTAGGTTTGCCTGAAAGTGAATTAACTATAAGATCACTGCTTCCACAGGATCTTGGATTAACAACTTGGAGTTTAAACTTAGCTAGTGCAAATGCATGGAATACTGGTGTCATAAACACAAATGTTGCTGATAATAGATTTTTATGCATCACTGGAGTAAGTTATTCTGGAACTGCGGCAGAGCAAATAAGAGTACAAGTTGGAGCAAGCACCGTTGCTCAATTCTCAATTGAACAAGTTCCAGGAATTACAACAACCCACCATGTTGATATAAGTCCAATACTTGCACAGCAAAATTTGCCAGTAAGTGTTGATGTTTATGCTAGTGCAATTTCTGCAACAGATAATGTAATTCTTGAAGGAATAACTGTTGAGAAAAGGGGAATGTTGTTGGCTTAGTGTTAAAATACTGTCTTTATATTAATATTAACAGTAGTAACAATTTTTCTTGTTATCGTTAATTGCATGCATTGTATAAATTGCATGCATTGTATACTAAGTACATATAAATGGGAATAGCCGGAATCTAACCGACATCTTCGGTTCTGGAGACCGACATTCTAAACATTAAACTATATTCCCGGTAGGATCAGGAGGAATCGAACCTTCGTTTCTGGTGTATAAGACCAGTATTCTACCATTAAATTATGATCCTTTATAGGCCCAGGAAGAATCGAACTCCCGTTGCTGAAATATCAGTCCAGCATTCTGCCATTAAATTATGGGCCTTAATAGGCCCAGAGGGAATTGAACCCACATCTACAGGGTCGAAACCTGTTATTCTTTCCGTTGAACTATGAGCCTTCACAGGCCTGGAGGGAATCGGACCCCCATTTCAAACTTAGAAGGTTTGTGTTCTGTCCGCTGAACTACAGGCCTCATGGGGCATGGATGAATCGAACACCCGTCTTACCGCCCCAAACGGCAAGTTCTGCCACTATACTAATGCCCCAATGCGAAACAGGGGAATTGAACCCCTTCTTCCTGCTTGGAAGGCAAGCATGCTACCGTAACATTTGTTTCGCTTATACTCCCATAGGGATTTTAACCCTAGTTTCTTGGTAGAAGGCCAAGTGTCCTTGTACACTAGACGATGGGAGCAACGCTCCAACCGGGAATCGAACTCGGGGCTGGCGAGAGACAGTCGCCTGTTTTTCCACTAAACTATTGAAGCAAACGACCCAGAGAGGGCTCGAACCTCTGACCTTCCGATTACTGTTTTATTTAACAGTCGGGCGCTACTACCAACTGAGCTACTGAGTCATCATAGGGCTACTAGGATTCGAACCCAGGTTTCAGGATCTCTTCATTAATTCAAAGTCCTGCGTTCTTGTCCGCTGAACTATAGCCCTTTAAGGCCTTGCCCGGATTTGAACCGGGGTCAAATGAGTTGCAGTCATTTAGGATACCATTACCCCACAAGGCCATCTTCCTAGCAGGATTCGAACCTACGACTTACAGAGGGCTACGGCCTCCAGCTCTAACCACTGAGCTATAGGAAGGATGAGCCCACGAGGAATCGGACCTCAACCTGCTCCGCGTAAGGGAGCCATCCTACCATTAGACGATGAGCTCAAGTGGACGCGAAGGAAGTTGCATCCTTCACAAAAACCTTGCAAAGGTTTTTCGCCACTCCGGTACATGCGCGCCCGTAAGCCTCTATTGGGACTTGCACCCAACTAACAGGTTTACAAGACCAGTGCATCGCTATCTATGCTTTAGAGACAAAAATTAGAAACCCAACCCTGCAATCACACCAGAGAACTCCTGGAATCCAGGTATTTTATAAGAATTAAACTATTGGGGTTTTATTTGGTTTGGGGGTACCCAATTGTATTATCCCAATATCTCACAGCTTCGGCTATAAAATTCTGCCTCTCAAATGTCTTTGCTGTGAATAACATGAAATAAACAAGAGGAAGTAGTTTAAAAATGTTGCTAAAAGTGCTAAAGAGCAAGGTTTAAAAACTTATAATCTTATCATATTATAATTAAAATGCCTCTACCAATACAGATTCAAGATCCTGAATGGGAAGTGATTGACAGACAAATCCACAGACAGAAAAAACTCTTGAAAAAGATGAGAATATCTTACAATGATATCATCAAAGGATACCATTTAATGATGAAAAAATTAAATCTTCAGGAAGAGTTTGATGAAGTTATGAAGGAGATAATGAAATGAAACCTTATTATAGAAAAAAAGGAAAGTATATGGATGGACGGGCAAAGATAGTTATTGAGAAACAAATTGGTAAGAAACAAATGAGCAGGTCTCTCCCAAAACCAGAAATTATGCTTAAAATCATGGACGGGGACGGGTGGAAGAAAATTTTAAAGGAAATACTGGAGGAAAACAAGACTGTTAATCTCGTGCAGTAAGGTGGCCCTTTGTTATGATAAAGGTACCCTTAATAAAATACAAAAATATTAGACGGGTAAAACAAAAAAAAGCAGCATCGTCTACAGGCTAGGATCTGAGCCTCATGAGCTCAAGAAGGAAGTTCAATTCTTCCTGCTGCTATAAAAAATAAAATGGAAATAACAAAAGAAGAAATTGAATTCCTGAAAGAAAGCAATGCCATTGAAGGTGAATACTCTAAGGAAGTACTTGAAGATGCCAAGCATGCTTGGAATTTTGCTAAAAGACATATGCACAATAAGATTGATATAAACTTCATTAGAACAGTTCATAAAGAATTAATGCTAAACCTTAATCCAAAAATTATGGGAGAAATTAGAAAGCGTGATGTTTGGATTGGAAGAAGGAAGGGATATAATCCAGAAATAATAGAAGAAGAATTAAGATTACTTTGTAATCCTGGAATATACCCAGTTTCCTCTAAAAATCTAATTAAGAGATGGCATATACAATTCGAAAAAATACACCCCTTTGAAGATGGAAATGGAAGAACCGGAAGAATCTTAATGAATATTCAAAGATTAAATTTAGGTTTGCCTATTTTAGTAATTCATGGAGGGGAAGAACAGATGGAATATTATAAATGGTTTGAGGAAAAATGACATTCAAAAAATATCCAGACATTGAAAGACTAGGACACGAGGATAATAGAGATATCCTTAATTTTGGAGAAGACACTCTTGTTATTGAAGAAAAAGTTGATGGAGGAAATGGAAGCTTTTGGCTAGAAGATGATGGGATGATTCATTTTGGAAGCAGAAGCAGGGATTTGACAAAAGAAGAAGATGATAAAATCTTTGCAAAGCAACAAATTAATTTGCAGAATCATTTGGCAGATTTGTATAAACAAGACATAAAGCTCAATCCCAATTATTTTTATTATATTGAATGGATGGCTAAACATACCATAAATTATACTTCTGCGCCGGATTTTATTGGTTTAGATATAAGATTAAAACATCAGGCAAATGATGAAGGGTTCGGTATGTTTCTTGGGAGAGATTCAAGAGAAAAGGAGTTTGATAGATTGAAAATAGAGAATGTCCCAATAGTCTGGAGAGGAACAGTAAAGGAATTAAAAGAATTGAATGTTATGGAACTGATCCCAAAATCAAAATATTATGATGGAAAAGCAGAGGGAATAGTCATAAAAAATTATTGCAGAAAATCTTCTCATGGAAATTACCAGTTGTACGCCAAAATTGTGACTGATGAATTCAAAGAAGATAATAAAGCTGTGTTTGGGGGGATAAGACAAAAAACCTCTGATACTAGCAAAATAATACAACAATATTGCACAGATGCCAGGATTAGAAAAATGATTTTGAAATTAACCAAGGAAGAAGGAAAAGAATTATCTAAAGGATTAATGCAATTATTGCCTAGTAATGTTATAAAAGATATTTTAAAAGAAGAATTTGGAGAAATATTCAACAATTATAAATTCATAGACTTCAAGGAAATGAAATCCAAAGTTCCAAGAATATGTTTCAGGGTATTAAATGAAGAAATAGAAAAGAATGGCTCTTAGTGATATGGACAGAATCGTTGGGAAAGTAAGTGGGCAAAGCATCCACCAAAAAAAGAAGAAAGTTGAATTTAATTTAACCTTCAGGGAAATAAAGCACATAAGAAGATGCGCACTTTCTTATATAAGAATTCACCCAAAAATAGGAAAAGAAATTGGGGAAGATTTGTCTCATACTATTTACCAAAAGTTTGCGAAGTTTGGAAGGGGCAAAAGAAGAAATAAACTAAGTAAAAAGATGAAGGACAAGCCACATATCTGCGCAATCGAAGGATGTGGTGAAAAAACCAATTTAACAATCGCCCACATACGCCCCTTAAGTGCTGACGGAAGCAATGATAAAAATAATTTAAGATGGTTATGCAGGCGCCACCACCAAATAGAAGAACTTGAAAGAATATTGCATAAGAAGGGATTTGAAATGGAAAAAATAGAGAGAAAATTGGAGAAATTGTCAAAATGAGCGGAAATGTAAGTAGATGTTTAAAATATCATGAGAAAAAGATAGATAGGCCAGATTGGTACAGAAGGCAACAGGAAAGCGCAAAAAGGTCCAATCTAAAAAGGAAGAAAAGAATAAACAAGAGATGTGTTGACTGCGGGAAATTAATTGGACCAACTGCCACAAGATGTCAAAGCCATGCGTCAAAACATATGAGAAAAAACAAAAAATGGTCTTCACATCCAGAAAATAAAGAAAAATGACAGAAAAATTTGATTTAGTTAAAATATTGAGAGAGAAGAAAAAAGAAGAAAAATTGAAATTTGAAGGAGCAATTGTAGCCTTTAAATCTCCTGATGGAAATGAGGGCACAGCAATTTTTTGTAATGGCCTTGGTGTAGCTTTAAGATTAATAAATGAATCAAGAGTGCAGGAAAAAATGTTGGATATGGAGAATGATAATATTGCATCACAAAGAATATTGAGTTTCCACGCTGGAAAAGAAGATAAAAAAAGGAGTTCGATGTTCGGATGATAGAAAGATTTAAACAAATAAAAAAAATAAGTGAAGAATTGGATGAAGAACTAGAAGGATTAAAGTTGGAAGTAGAGGAAAAACAAACCGAGTATAAGGAAAAAATTGACAACATTTCTAAGATAACTCAAATAACAGAAGGGTTGAATGAGGAAGAATTTAGGAATTTTGTCAGGGAACCTTATGCTGTAATTCCTTCTGGGAGACAAGATGAGTGGTTTGTGGCTGTTCCAAAGTTTATAAAAATGAATCTTGGATGGTTGGATCATTCAACTGATACATTTAACATTTTTAGAATAAACAAATTTATGAGGTGGCTTGGAAACATCCCCAAAGATATTGAAAAGAAATTCAAGTTTGATGTCAAGCTACCCTTGAAAGTTTTTGATGGGATCCTTTTGACTGGAAAAGAGCATCAGGAAGAATCATTCAATAAATATAGAAAACATCTATCTGCAAGAGAAGGAAAAGATAAAATAAAAATATCAAAAGGGCATGAATTCAAGCTTATATCAGAGCTAATTGATGATGGAATTCTCCCCTTCATACCAAAACCTGTTGAAAAACAAGATTTGAGAGAAGGGATGCCCATAGATATCCAACTGAGAAATTATCAAATGGATGCTTGGAACAAATTCAAGGAATTCGGAGCTGTCGGAATTTATTGGGCATATTCTGCTGGTAAAACATTTTTTGGCTTATATGCTGGATCAAAAATTAAAGGAAAAAAGTTGGTTGTAGTGCCAACTAGAACTTTGATTGAACAATGGGAAGAAAGAATAAAGAAATACATAGGGAATACCTATGGAAATGAATGGGAGGTAGTAACTTATCATTCTTTTGACAAATTAAGGAACAAAGAATTTGCTTTGATTATTTTTGATGAAGTGCATCATTTACCAGCAAATCAATTCTCAAGATTTTCAACATTAAATGCAAAATATAGAATAGGCCTCTCAGGTTCGCCCTACAGAGAGGACAATAGAACCGATTACATCTTTGCCCTAACCGGATTTCCAATTGGATTGTCTTGGGATGATTTGATTGAATTAGGAGTATTGGAAGTTCCAGATATAAGACTTTATATTGTGGCTGACTGGAGAGAAAAAGAAAAGAAACTTGGAGAATTGCTGCAAATTGATAAAAAAACAATAATATTCTGCGACACAATTTCCTTAGGAAATAGAATTGGCAAGAAATTTGAAATTCCTTTTGTCTATGGGGCAACAAGGCAAAGACTTGAGACAATAAAGGAAGCAGATGTTTGCATTGTTTCAAGAGTGGGTGATGAAGGTCTTAGTTTGCCTGAAATTCAAAGAGTAATTGAGATTGATTTTCTTTTCGGATCAAGAAGACAGGAAGGTCAGAGGATGGGGAGATTGTTCCACGGAGAAGAACGAGGAGAACATATCATTTTAATGAGTGAAAAGGAATTTGAGGATTATGGAAAGAGATTGTACTCTATTACTGAAAGGGGGTTCAAGATGGAGATAATAAGATGACAGACGAAATAATGCAAATAACCTTGATGAAAATTGAGATGAAGTTGGCCCTAGATAGATTCATCCAATATTATAAAAAAGCATCAAAGGGAATAGAAAAAATATATACAGATGCTGTCTTGACAAATGATTTGAAAGAAGTGCAAAAACTTTATATAAGATTTTTTGGATACATTTTAAAATCTAAGAATGCAAAGGAGTTGAGAGAATGATAAATAGAAAAATACAAGGTAAGAGAAATAGAAAAGCTGGCCAAAGATTTGAAGCAAAAGTCCGGGCGGATCTTGAGAGCGAGGGCTGGATTGTGGATCGGTGGACGAATAATGTTGAATGGTTACAATATGCTTCAGATGGTTTTGATGGAAAAGATAATTCTAATTTAAGAATTGGAAAACTAATCCCAGCAAAATCAAGATATGGTTTGAGGACTACTGGTTTTCCTGATTTTGTGGCTTTTAGAGTGGATTATCAAGTATCTGCTTGGAGCGATGCTGTTATGACTGCCTTAGAAGGAGAGCATATTTATGAAATAATTGGGATAGAATGCAAATCAAACGGTTATCTCACAAAAGAAGAAAAAGAAAAATGCAGATGGTTGTTGCAACAACAAATATTTTCTAAAATTCTAATCGCATCGAAAGGTAAAAAAAGAGGAGAAATTATTTATAAGGAATTTAAATGATAGATTTAAAAAAACTCATGGATGAAAGATTTCAAAAAATCATGTTAACTGTAGAAGTAAATACTCAAAAGATAGTAAAAAAAGAAATAAATAAATTGAGAAGAGACATAATAAATCAATTAAAAAATGGCTGAATTAAGTAGAGAAGAAAAAGAAATTCTTGAAGGATTAAAAGAAGGAAGAAATAAGGTTATTGAAAATGGAAAGATTACCAGGATTGATGTGAAGAAAAAATATCTTTTGGGGAAAGGAGGCATAAAAAAAGTTTATTATAAAATAAAGGAGTATAGGAGATAAAAATGAAAAAAGGATTTTGTGATCGGTGTGAGAAAGAAATTAAATTGAAAAAATGTTACGAAATAGATTTTGGTTTAGCAGACATTATTGAGGAAGGGTATTGGTGTGCTTTAACTACAGATGTTAAACATTTATGTCCCAGTTGTTATAAAGAATTTATGAAATTTATGAAATTAAAAAAATAAAAATGGATCAAACAGAAATAGAACTTGAGGCAATAGCTAATATAAACTATGGGAAGCACTTCTCTTCCCTGTGCCCAGATAGGCAGAGAGTTGTCATAACATTGCATGCTGCGGGATTTTTGGAGGATTTTGAGAGAAGGAGAAATGAAAACTAAAAAACCAATATTAATGAATCAAGGACATTCTGATGAAATGCAAACACCAGAAATAGCAATAAAATATTTATTGCCTTATTTAAAAGGATTTAAATTAGTTTGGGAATGTGCTTGGGGCAAAGGAAGTTTAGCAAAACATTTAGAGAAAAGAGGATTTGAAGTTATAGGAAATAAGAGTGAAGATTTTTTGAGAAAGAAAGTTGATATGGAGAATTATGATATTATAATAACTAATCCACCTTATTCAATTAAAGATAAGTTTTTAGAACATTGTTTTAATGGTGGAAGACCTTTCGCATTACTTATGCCTTTAACTGCATTAGAAGGGAAGAAAAGAGGAGAACTTTATAAAAAGTATGGAATACAATTAATTATTCCAAATAAAAGAATCAATTTTATAACTCCATCAGGAAAAGGAAGTGGGGCTTGGTTTCAAGTTGCTTGGTTTTGTTATAGAATGAATTTGCCTAAAGATTTGAATTTTGTGGAGTTGAAATGAACCAAATATTTAGAGTAACCTGGCTTGATGCTCAAAGAGTTGAATTGGGCGTTCAGCATCAAGAAGACATCGCGAACTTGCAACCGATCCCCTGCGATATTGTTGGTTTTTTAATTCATGAAGACAAGGAAAGAATCGTTATTGCCCAGGAAAAATGGAATGATCTCCAGGGTTTCAAGTATGTGCATGTTATTCCAAAATGTTCTGTGATTAAAATTAAGAAGTTGAAATGAAAACAATAAAAAGATCACCAGTCTTTTATAAATTAACCAAGCAGCAAAAAATATGGTTAAAATCAAATTGTTGCCCAATTTGTGGATTACCCAAAGATAGATGGAATAGAAGGACTGATTGGAGATGTTGTTCAAAAGAATGTACACAAAAATGGTGTGATTTAACATATGTTTGGCAGTGGTTTAAACATAAAGCATTCAAGAGAGATAATTATTCTTGTGTTAAGTGTGGAGAAAAACCAACTCAAAAGACTTATGAAGGAAAAATTATACCAGATACCTCCAAATTAATTGGAGATCACATTATTCCTATTGCTATTGGAGGTAAAGAATATGATTTAAATAATATTCAAACCTTATGCGAAAAATGCAATAAAATCAAAACTAAAAAAGATTTTAAAAAGATTGCCCTCTATAGAAAGCAACATAAATCACAACGAAATTTATTAGCTGTGATTAAGAAATGAATGAAGAAAAATTTATTTTGGATGCCTGTTGTGGGGGAAGAATGTTTTGGGAGAAATAATCCTAAGTGCTCGGCTGATAAGTCTTTCTAATAATATAAGCTACAACTGTGGATATTGCTAATGTTCCCAATAATACCCAACCAACATTTTCTTCTGCTTTTGCCATTTTATAGTCCAAACTAAAAATAAAGAATAAAGAATAAATTAAAAACTATCTTCTTTTTTTTCTTTTTCTTCCAGATTTTCTCTTTTTCTTTTTCGGTCCACACATCACTCTCTTAAGACATTTCTTTTTCTTTGCCTTTCCATGGACATTTCTACAACGCCTTTGTGCAACGCCGATTTTTCTTGTACATTTCACCATCGTGTTTTTCTCCTAATTTAGTTGAGTATGATTATCCTGCTTGGATATTTGTTTCTTTTAATGATTGCTTGTATTTTTTAATGTTCCCTGCTCCAGGACATTTTAAGGTAACTCGGAATCCCCCCTTGGTTTTTTTCACTTTTTTTATCTTACACCTTAATGTCATTTTATTTCTCCTAATTTAGTTGATTATGATTATTTCTTCAATTCTCTTCTCATGCAGGCCCTAAATGCCTTAAGCTTTTTACCTTTGCATTTCTTCGCCGCCTTTTTGAATTTTTCTTTTTGACTTGCCATTATTATTCTCCAATCATGTAATTCCCGCATTCAGGACATCTAAGTTGATTGCATGGTATCCCTCTTCTGTGTGCAATTGTATATCCACAATAAGGGCAACTACAATAGCTAAATCCCCCTAATCCTCTTATTGGGAATCCTTGTCCCATTCCTCTTCCTGGTATCATTTATCTTTTCCTCCTTTTGTACTTTCTTTTTGGTAGTTTTGATTTGCCATAGATCAATTTATGACACTTTTTTCTTTGGGCGTTTGTCTTGCCCCTAGTTCTCTTGCACCATGCTTTTGTTATTCTTTTCGGTGTTTTCATTTTATTTGCAAATATTTTTCCTTTTCCTATAAGATAATGCTCTTTCCAATTTTTTCTCTCTTGTTCTTGGAGTGCTTTCTCTATAACTTTTTCTTTTCATTAATTCTTTATGAATTTTACTTAGAGAGCATTTTTTTACCATCTTATTTTTTCTTTAATGCTTGCCTCCATTTAATTGCTCTGCCTTGCTTCTTTGCTTTTTCCTTTGCTCCTCGTCCAGTGTAACATTTCCCCCTCTTTC
>Ga0180008_1000767_pt1 | contig 23556 bp, 21 predicted proteins | sample MM_PW_MetaG_FD_121121 | JGI IMG/M metagenome (GOLD analysis project Ga0180008, IMG submission 121121) | Groundwater microbial communities from the Aspo Hard Rock Laboratory (HRL) deep subsurface site, Sweden - MM_PW_MetaG | ecosystem: Environmental > Aquatic > Deep subsurface > Groundwater...
CCGTAGCCGGCGTCGTAGAGGAGCTCGCGCGAATCGGCGACAGGGTCGCCGCTGGCCAGGCGGTCATCGCGGTGAGGGGCGCGGAAGGCCTCGTGGAGGTCCGCTCCTCCATAGACGGCGTAGTCCGCGGCGCCATACGTCCGGGACTCGAGGTAAGCGCCGGGATGAAGATCGCGGACGTCGACCCCAGGGGCGCCGCGGAGCACTGCGATAGCGTCTCCGACAAGGCTAGGGCCGTCGCGGGAGGCGTGCTCGAGGCGCTGCTCGCGCTCAAGGGCAGGATGAAGCGCCCCTCCTAGCGCCTAGGGAGCTTCTAGCCTCCCAATCCCTCGAGGTAGGAGATGGCCCTATGCTTTACGAGCATGGCTACGGGCTTGCCCGGCGGCAAAGCCTCCGCCGGGATGAAGCCGCCGGCCATATGCGCGTGCCCGCCCCCGAAGCCCAGCCCGGAGACGACGGCGCGGGCCAGGTCGTCCGCGCGGATGCCGCCGGAGAGGCTCCTCGCCGATATCTTTACGCCCTCGGGGCGGATCGAGAACGCTACTGAGGCGTCCACCTCGTCCAGGGATAGCACGATGTCGTTCGCGGCGCCGATAAGGGAGTCGTCGGCGTCCTCCAGCCGGAGGAACCCGAGCCGGCCGTAGGTCTCGACTGTCCTGAAGGCGTCGGCGTATATCGACAGGTCGCGGAGCGTTATCTGGCTTCCGCGGAGGCGGCGTATGAGCTCGGCGTCGGAGAAGGCGCGCAGGCGGTAGAACATCAGCGCGTCGAGCTCGGAGACTCCGCGCGTCAGGTTGTCCGTGTCGACGAACATGCCGTAGACCAGGGCCGTCGCGACCAGCCTCGGAAGCGGCTCGCCGGCCTCGAAGAAGTATTCCGCCACTATGGAGGAGCACGATCCGGCGTCCGGCCTGATATCGGAATACCGGTACGAGGCGTCGCTACGGGGCTCGTGGTGGTCTATCGCCGCGACGGCCACGCAACCGAGGTCGACGATATTGGCATTGCCGCTCTGCCCGTCGACGACGACGATCCAGTCCTCCTCGTCGAGGGACGCGACCTCGGAGGCGAGCGACAGGTCGATGCCGAGCAGCTCCACCATGCGGCGGGTGTCTATCTTGTCGTATTCCCTGTCGTACACGACCCTGGCCTCGATGCCCGAGCGCGACAGCAGGTATCGAAGGGCGAACGCCGAGGCGATGGCGTCCGGGTCCGGCACGTCGTGCGGTTGGATGAACACGCCGCCCGGGGCCGACTCGAGCACGGCCGCCAGTTCCTCTATCCTCGTCGCCATGGGCACCTCCGGGGAGCTCCGTCTAGGAGCGATCCGTATCGATGCTAGCCCCGTTCGCCTCGGGGCGCAAGCCCCGCGCGGCGCTAGCCCTTGCCCTGCGATCGGGCCCGTGGCTATAATCCCCGGATCAACGACGGAACGACCACGATGGAGGAACGGCATGAACCCAGCCCTGGAGACCCTGAAGGAACGCGGATTCGTCCAGCAGTGCACCGATATAGCGGGGCTCTCCGCCCTGATGGACTCAGGCCCCGTTACCTTCTACGTAGGCTGCGACCCCACCGGGCCTTCGCTGCATATCGGGCACATGGTGCCTTTCTTCGCCCTGCGGCACCTGCGCGACGCCGGCAACGTAGGGATAGCGCTCCTGGGCGGCGGCACGGCGCGCATCGGCGACCCCTCGGGCAAGAGCGAGATGCGCAAGATGATCTCCTACGAGGCCATAGACGCGAACGCCGACCTGTTCCGCAAGCAGCTCGACCGCTTCGTGGGCTTCGACGGCGAGACGAGCTACTCGGCCAATAACAAGGATTGGCTGGCCGACCTCAACTACATCGAGTTCCTGCGGGATATCGGCCGGCATTTCTCCGTGAACCGCATGCTCACCTTCGACGCGTACAAGACGCGCATGGAGACGGGCCTGTCGTTCATCGAGTTCAACTACCAGCTTTTGCAGAGCTACGACTTCCTGCAGCTCTACAAGCGCCACGGCTGCAGGCTCCAGATAGGCGGCGACGACCAGTGGGGCAATATCGTAGCCGGCATGGAGCTGATTCGCCGCGTCGAGGGCGCCGAGGCCTTCGGCCTCACGTTCCCGCTCGTGATGACCTCGGACGGCAAGAAGATGGGCAAGACGGAGAAGGGCGCGCTCTTCCTCGATCCGGCCATGACGAGCCCCTACGAATTCTTCCAGTATTGGCGTAACGTCCCCGACGCCGACGTGCTCAAATTCCTCCTCATGTTCACGTTCCTGCCCGCGGGCGAATGCCGCTCCCTCGCCGGCTCGGCGGCCGGCATAAACGCCGCCAAGGAGAGGCTGGCCTGGGAGGTCACCGCGGTCATCCACGGGAAGGACGAGGCCGACAAGGCGCTGTCCGGCGCCAAGGCGGCGTTCGGAGGCGGCGGGGACAGGTCGGCCATGCCTACGGCGACGCTGGCCCGCGCCCGATTCGAGGCCGGGTACCCCGTGCTCGACCTGTTCGTTGACGCGGGCCTGGCGCCCAGCAAGAGCGAGGCCCGGCGCCTCGTGCAGCAGGGCGGCGCCGTGGTCGGAGAGCGCGCCTGGAGCGACGAGAAGGCTCCGGTAGGCGCCGAGACGCTCGACTCCGACGGCGAGCTCGTGCTCCGCGCGGGCAAGAAGCGCTTCGTCCGTGTCGTCGCCAGCTAAGTCGCTGTCGTCGCCAACTAAGCTCGGCCGCCCGCCGGCCTCGCCGGAGAGGGCGACGGGCGCATGACTAAGCGGGAGCTGGCCGGGGAGCTGGGAGGCATACTCGGGATGTTGAGGGATCACGCATTCCTACGCTACGCGCCGTCGGGAGCCGCCGAGTACGAGGAGAAGCAGCGGAGCGCCGGGGGGCACTTCGCCGCCATTATCTCGAGGGCTACCGGAGTTCCCGTTCCCAACCCGTTCCCGTACGCCGGGCTCGAGGGCCTGTCGTCGGTATCGGCCCAGACCGTCGACAGGGCGGTAAAGCGTACCGCGGCGAAGCTAGCCGCCGCGCAGGGCAGGGCCGAAGGCGCCGAGGCGGCCGTCCTCGCCAGGGCCTCGGAGGCCTGGCGCAAGGCCGCTGAAGCTGTCTCGGCGCTTCAAGCCCGCTAGCCGCGCCTTACGAGCCTTAGGCGCGCTCGTGGGCGGTCCTGGAGATGATCTCGTCCTGATGGCGCTCGTCGAGGTCGACGAAATAGTCGGAATAGCCGGCTACGCGGACGAGCAGGCTCCTGTACTCCCCCGGAGTCCTCTTGGCCGCGCGTAGCGTCGCCTCGTCGACGACGTTGAACTGCGCGTGATGGCCGCCCTGCTTGAAATAGCCCCGCACCAGCGCGGCGAGCTTCCTAGGGCCCGCCTCCCCGGAGAGGGCGCTCGGGGAGAATCGCAGGTTGAGGAGCGTGCCGCCCGTCCTGGCCTGGTCCAGCTTGGCCAGGCTGTTCATGACCGCCGTCGGGCCCGCCCGGTCGGCGCCGTGGGAGGGGCTCGTCCCGTCGGACAGGGGCTCTCCCGCCTTGCGGCCGTCCGGCGTGGCGCCCGTCTTGCCGCCGAAGTAGACGTGGCAGGTAGTCGACAGGAAATTGGCCCTGTAGCGGGATCCGCGCTCGGCCGCGCGGGGAGATTCGGCCGATTCCACGGCGCGGATGAAGGCGTCGAAAACCCGCTTGGCCAGCGCGTCGGGACCGTCGTCGTCGTTCCCGAACAGCGGCGTCCTGTTCCTGGCCAGGGCGCGTAGCGCCTCGCGGTCCCGCCAGTCGGCGAGCAGGGCGGCCCTGAGCTCGGCCATCGTCGCCTTCTTCCCGCCGAATACGTGCGTCTCTATCGCCGAAAGCGAATCGGTCACGGTGCCGAGGCCGACGCACTGGATGTAGTCGGTATTGTAGCGGGCGCCTCCGCGGTAATAGTCGAGCCCGCGCCCGACGCAGTCGGAGATATACAGCGATAGGAAGGGCGCCGGCGTCGTCTCGCTATAGAGACGGTCTAGCTCCCCGTCGACGCGGACCTTCCAGCCGACGGCGTACTCGAGCTGGCGTTCCCACGCGGCGAAGAGCTCCTCCGACGAGGCGAAGGCCTCGGCGTCCCCGGTCTCCGGCCCGATCCGCTTGCCGCTTGCGGGATCGACGCCGTCGTTGAGCGCGAGCTCGAGCAGCTTGGGGCCGTTGAGGTAGCCGTGCAGCAGGTAGGCTTCCTTGCCGAAGCAGCCTATCTCTATGCAGCCGCTCGTACCGCCCTCCCTCGCGTCCGCGAGGCTCTTGCCGGCGGCGACCTGGGAGAGGGTCACCTCGTCGGCGTTGAATAGGGACGGATAGCCCATGCCTTCCCTGACGACGCGGCACGCCGCCTCTAGCACCCGGTCGGGCGTGCACGAGGCTACCTGGAGGTTAGCCTGGGGCTGGAGCAGCCGCAGCTCGCCTAGGACCTCCAGCGCCAGTAGGGTTACCTCGCTCGAGCCGTCGCGCCCGTCGGGGCTCAGGCCCCCGAGGTTGATATTGGTGAAGTCGTTGTAGGTGCCCGATTCCGCCGCGGTCACGCCGACCTTGGGCGGGGCCGGCGTATTATTGACCTTAATCCAGAACGCCGACAGTAGTTCCTTGGCCCGCTCGCGGGTTAGCCTGCCCTCGGAGAGGTCGCGATGGTAGAACGGGGCGAGGTGCCGGTCGAGGTGGCCGGGACTCATGGCGTCCCAGCCGTTGAGCTCGGTGATCGTGCCGAGGTGGACGAACCAATACGCCTGCAGGGCCTCGTGGAAGGTCCTCGGGGCCTCCGCCGGTACGCGCCTGCAGACTTCGGCTATCTCTAGGAGCTCCGCGGCCCTATCGCGGTCCGTTTCCGCCCGGGCCATAGCCGCGGCTTCCCGGGCGTATCGCTCCGATAGGACGATCGCGGCGTCGCAGCACACGGCCATCGCGTCGAGCTCGGCGAGCTTTTCCTCGCGGCGAGGGTCCTCAGGCCCGACGACTGAACGCGAAGCCTCGACGTCGGCCTTAATATCGCGCAATCCCTTTCTGTAGGGTAGGCCGTCGAGGGCGGTATGGCCGGCGGCCCGTTGCTCCATGAACTCGGTAAAGACGCCGGCCTCGTAGAGGGAGGTCCATTCCGCCGGCATGGACGAGAAGGCCCTGTCCCGAATGCACCTGCCGCGCCAGTAGGGAATGACGGTATCCCGATAGGCTGCTATAGTCTCGTCGTCGACGTCGTAGCTGGTCATCGGCCGGGAGCGAAGGGTCAGGAGGTCTTCTACGCTATGGCAGGTCAGCTCGGGGAAAGTAGACGTCATCTTGGGGCCGCGGCCGCGCTCGCCGACTATCAGATCGTCCTCGCCGATATAGACCGTCTTCCTTTGGCAAATAGCCAGGAATGCCTCGGCTCGCTTCATAGGCGCGGATACGCCATCAGGGAATCGTTTATAGATATCGGTAACGATAAGAGCGCGCTCGGCGTCGATTCTAGGTTTGGTCGAGACGCTCTGGTCCCTAAGCCGTGAAATGCGTTCAGTCATTAGAGCCTCCTCATCTTTTCCGCATCGACATGTATTGTAAATAATACAATGTCGTCATGGCCATAATGAATACTAGTATTATAGTATGATATAATATACATAGCGATATTAAAGGAGCGGGCCAAGTGCGGCTTCTCTAGCGAAATAATACGCCATGATAAAACGCTCCTGTACCTTGAACGACCAATGCACGTCCCTGACGAGCGCGGCGGCGGCATCGAATTCTCGAGCCCTTAGTGCGCTTACGAGCGCCTCATGCTCTTCGATACTCGCTAGCTCCCATTGGCTGAGGTATCCTTCCCGGCGCGGGAAGTCGTACAGGCGCTCTTTGAGGATTCGGGACATACGTTTTAGCTCGACGTTCTCGCTCATGGAAATATAAACGTCGTGGAAAGCGACGTTGGCGGCATAGTAGTCGTTAAAATTGTTACGGCTTAGCGAGTCCGCCATCCTGGAATTAAGCGAGAGCATCATGTCGGCGTCCTTAGCGGAATAAATGCCTGAAGCCTCTAGGATTGCCGCCGCCTCTAGGGCTCCTAGTATCTGATAGGAATTGCGTATCGTTCGCAGATCCAGGGGATTAATCACGACTCCCCGACGCGGATGGATCGTGACGAAGCCTTCCGCCTCGAGCCTTAGTAACGCGTCACGAAGCGGCGTGCGAGAGAACCCGAGGTCCTCGCCGATGGCGCGTAGGTCCAGGAAGGCGCCCGGCTTGAGCTTGCCTTCGTTCAGGAGCCTCTTCAGGTATAGGTATACCTGCTCCCGTAACGGCGACGCTGTCGGTTCGTCGTCGCGCTCGATGGTGAGCGGGCCTGGTTTTTCGTTAAACGGGTCATCGTTCATGATCTGATATTGCACTGATATATCAGATGTGTCAATCCAAACGGAATTCTCCTATGCTAGATATAAGCACTTGGTATCAATGATCAGGTAAAAGTTGACAGCTCAAAAAACCCGTGATAGAACATGAATGATAAAACGATTTAGCACTTGAAAGGAGAGACATGGAAAAGATCGACATGAAGAAGATCGCGCAAGAAGCGAACGTATCCATGACTCTCGTTTCGCAGGTTCTAAATAATAGGAATATCAGGGTCGCCGAGGCTACGCGTCGGCGCATACTCGACGTAGCCTCCCGCTACCAATACGTTCCCAACCGCCTAGCGGCCGCGCTCAAGCTTAAGCGCACTAACACCATAGCGATCCTCGTGCCGTTCACCTCGGTAGGATTCTTCAGCGAGCTGATATACCACATCGAGTCCTACGCGCTCGATCGAGGCTATAACACGCTCGTACTCAATACCTTCGGCGATAAGAAGAAAGAGGAGAACGCGCTCCAGTTCTACCGTTCCCAGCTGGCCGACGGCTTCCTCGTGGCGGCGCAGAACGTGGAGACCAATAGGATAATCCTGTCCCAAATGAAGAGCGACAGTATCCCCCTCGTCTTCATAGATCGCTTCGTCGACGGTATAGAGGCGCCGACCGTCTCCTCCGATCATGTCGAGACCGCGTACGAGCTGTGCCGGAAGCTTATCGACAAGGGCAAGAAGGATATCGTTTTCATCCGCCGCGTCGACGACCCGGAGAATTCCACGCTCAGGGGCCGGGTGGCCGGATACGCTCGGGCCATGGAATCGGCGGGGCTCGCCCCGGACGTCCTCGATTTCCATTTCGAGGGGGACGAAGGCTCCGACCTCCTCGAGCGCCTCGCGTCCAGGCCCGCGCCGGAGGCCGTGTTCCTCCATTCCGGCTTCTACATGCCGCATCTCCTGAAGACGTGCGAGCGGCTCGGGTACGGCATAGGCGCCATCGATTTCGGCACGGTGGACGGGTTCCTGATACCGTTCGATTTCTCGAGGGCCGGCGAGCTGTTCGAGATGATGAGAGGCAATATAACCGTGGCCGTCCAGGATACGCGCGGTATCGCTCGCCGCGCCGTTGACGCGCTCATAGAGACGATGGAAGCGGGCTCGTCGGTCGGGCCCGGCTCCTTCATCCCCGTCGAATGGAAAGAACTGTGATTCCCGCCGTTTCGCCTAACGGGCTCCCGTACGGGAACCCTCAGTATCGCGTGTTCTCAACAAGGAGGCCGTCATGAAAAGGATCGCTTGGGTACTGGTACTGTTCTCCGTGCTCACGGTATCCGTCTTCGCGCAGCCGAAGCAAGGCTCGACGCTCGAGGCGGTTAGGAAGCGGGGTTACCTCATCGCGGGAGTCAACTCGTCCAACGCCGGGTGGGCGTACCTGAAGTCTAACGGCTCGTACGAGGGATTCGAGATAGAGCTCGCGAAGGCCTTGGCGACGGCGATATTCAACGATCCGTCGAAGGTTCAATATCGCCCCTTGACGTCGAAGGAGCGCTTCACCGCCCTTCAGACCGGCGAGATAGACGTGCTCATCCGAACGGCCACCTTCACGCTCACGAGGGACACCGACCTGGCCCTCAACTTCACGACTCCGTATTTCTACGACGGCCAGTCGTTCCTCGTGCGCAAGGACTCCGGCGTCAAGACTATAGACGACCTCGACGGCGCCACGATAGCGGTGCTGACCGGGTCCACGGGCGAGATCACGCTCTCCGACATCATGGCGGCCCGCGGCCTCAAGTATAAGCCGCTGCTGTTCGAAAGCCTCGAGGAGCTGAAGAACGCCTTCTTCGCCGGACGGGCCGACGCCTGGACGAGCGACAAGTCGAGCCTCGCGGCAACCGCCAGCTCGTATCCCAACGCCAAGGACTACGTGACCCTCGAGGCCACCGTATCCAAGGAGCCTCTGGCGATGGCTGTAAGGCACGGCGACGACGGCTGGTACGACATAGTCCAGTGGACCCTATACGCGCTGTTCCTAGGCGAGGAGAAGGGCATCACCTCGGCGAACGTCGACAAGATCAAGGCCTCGAGCAAGGATCCGGAGATCCAGGCCTTCCTGGGCGTCAAGGACGCGCTCGGTCAGAAGCTGGGCCTGTCGCCGTCTTGGGCCTACGACGTTATCAAGAAGGTGGGCAACTACGAGGAGGTCTTCAACAGGTACCTCGGCCCCGGCACTATCTTCAATATCACCCGCGGACTCAGCGTGCCTTGGACCAAGGGCGGGCTCCTGTACTCGCCCCCCTTCAAATAGGCCCCGACCGGCGAGCCTATAGGCCCGCCGGCGCCTAGCCGGCGGGCATCCCGAACCCACGACCAGAGGAACGCTTATGAGAATGCCTTCATCGAATCCGCGGCTCACGGGCTTGCGCGGCCTGTTCCAGGATACCCGCGTCCGAAGCCTCCTGTGGCAGACCGCGTTCTTCGCTATGCTCGTTTTCCTCTTCGTCGACGCGGCCGGCAACGTGGTCGAGGCGCTCACGAAGCGGGGAATGCTGCCGTCCTTCGGGTTCCTCAGGCTATCGAGCGGCATAGTCGTCGGCGAGAAGCTCATCGAGTTCGACGGCGCGAGCAGCAACCTCCGCGCAGTCGTCGTAGGGTTGCTCAATACGCTGTTCATATCGGCGCTCGTCATCGCGGCTTCTAGCCTCCTGGGCCTTTTCGTCGTCCTCTGCAGGATCTCGTCCAACTGGCTCGTAAGCCGGCTAGCCAAGGCCTACATAGAGATAATCAGGAATATCCCGCTCCTCATGCTGCTCCTCATATGGTACCGCGCGTTCTTCCTCCAGATGCCCGGCATCAAGTCGGCGATCATGCTGAACAAGACCGTTACCGAGGGGGGCGAGGTAGGCGCGTCGCTGATCCTAAGCAACCGGGGGCTCTTCCTGGGCTGGCCGGTTCCCACCGACCGCTTCGCGGTCTATCGCTACGTGCTAGCCGGCGCCCTGGCCGTAGCCGTAGCGACCGCCGCGTTCCTATCAGCGCGCTACAGGCGTACCGGGAAGAAGTCTCCCGTCGTCCTCTGGTCGGCCCTGGCCTTCCTGGCGGTCTCCGGCATCGGGCTCCTATGCATGTCCGGCGAACCTCCTTTTCGTATAGACGTACCCCGTCTAGGGAAATTCAACGCCAAGGGCGGGCTCTATATATCATCTGAATGGTTCAGCCTATTCTCCGGCCTCGTGCTCTATACCTCGGCCTTCGTCGCGGAGGCCTTCAGGGCGGGCATACAGGGCGTGCCTAAGGGACAGCTCGAGGCCGCGAGGGCCTTGGGCATAGGAAGGCTCCGGGCAATGCGCCTGGTCGTCATCCCGCAGGCCAAGATAGTAGCCATCCCGCCCTTGACGAGCATATTTCTAGGCGTAGCCAAGAATACCTCGCTAGGAGTGGCGATAGGCTTCCCGGATCTCTTCAGCATCACGGGCACCATCATCAACCAGACGGGCAGGGCCCTCGAGATGATCCTGCTCGTCATGGCGATATACCTGAGCATCAGCCTCTGCACCTCCGCCCTTATGAACGTATACAACAAGCGCGTTCAGCTCGTAGAACGCTGAGAGGAGGCACGGCATGAAAACTCTATCGGACGAGCCGGGGCCTAAGACCGGCGCGCGGGGCTGGATATCGCGCGTCGCCGGGCGCGCGGTATTCTGGGCGAGGACGAACCTCTTCGGTAGCTGGTTCGACTCGCTGCTCACCATGGCGACCCTGTGGGTCGCCGCGTCGATCGTCTCTCGGGGATTACTACCGATGGCCGCCCTCGACTGGTCGGTGATACGGGACAACCTGAAGCTCATCCTGACCGGCTCGTACCCCGAGCCCCAGCTGTGGCGCGTCTGGATAGCCGTCCTGTACGTCTCCCTATTCGGGGGCTTCTCGTTCGGGGGCGCCGGCGGCAGGATGCCCCGTTCCTTGGCGATCGTCGCGGCGGCTCAATGCTTCCTTTTCCTGGCGCCGATCTCGACCTCGTCCAAGGCGTACGTCGCTTGCGGTATCGCCCTGCAGCTCGCGGGTTTCTTCTCGTCGCGGTTGCTGGACGCCCGCGCCAGGGCGTGGATCGCGGGCGCCGCATGGATCTCGTTCCTTCCCCTGTCCTTCTTCCTCGCGTACGGCATGACCGGGCCGGACGGATGGATGCCCGTCGTGGCCACGAACTACTGGGGAGGGCTCCTCTTAACGCTGATGATATCGCTGACCTCGATAGCGCTTTCCTTCCCCCTAGGGCTGCTGCTGGCGCTAGGGCGGCGCTCATCGCTCGTCCTCGTCAGGGCGGCCAGCACCTGCTTCATCGAGGTCGTACGAGGCGTGCCCCTGATAACGATCCTGTTCATCGCGTACCTCATCATCCCCCTGGCCCTGCCCGCGTCGCTCAATCCGAGCGTGTTCATACGCGCCATGATAGGCGTCATAGCCTTCCATTCCGCCTACATGGCGGAGAATTTCCGCGGCGGGCTGCAGGGGATACCGAGGACTCAATACGAGGCGGCCGCGTCGCTCAACCTGAGCAAGGGCAAGACCATGGTCTTCGTGATCCTCCCGCAGGTGATGAAGCGCATGATACCGGTGCTCGTAAGCAGCTTCACCGGGACGCTCAAGGACACGAGCCTCATCTCTATCATCGGCCTCCTCGACATGATAGGCATATCGTCGGCGATAGTGTCGAATCCGGAATACATGACGTCGAGCACGCAGGTCCTCGTTTTCATGGCGGCTATCTATTTCGTCCTCTGCTATAGCATCTCGAGCGCCAGCTACAGGCTCGAGGCGCGGCTCGGGGTGACGACTACCAAGGCGGGTGGATTATGAAGACTCTAAGGGCCGGAGAGCCCATCATCAGTTGCAGGGACGTCCATAAATGGTACACGCCCGAATTCGAGGTCCTCAAGGGCGTCTCGTACGATTTCTACGAGGGCGAGGTGACGGTAGTCATCGGCCCCTCCGGCTCCGGGAAGTCGACGTTCGTGCGTACCATCAACGGCCTCGAGGAGCACCAGTCGGGCAGCGTCGTCGTCGGCGGCGTAGAGCTTACCCATAGCGTCAAGAACCTCAACGCCGTCAGGAGCCAGTGCGGCATGGTGTTCCAGAGCTTCAACCTCTTCCCGCACCTGAGCGTCATGGATAATATCACCCTCGCGCCGATCTGGGTAAAGAAGGAGTCGAAGTCCGCCGCCAGGGATAGGGCCATGGCCCTGCTGGAGCGCGTGGGGATGGCCGGCCACGCATCGAAGTACCCGGGGCAGCTATCGGGCGGAGAGCAGCAGCGCGTCGCCATCGCCCGTTCCCTGGCGATGGACCCGAGCATCATGCTCTTCGACGAGCCGACCTCCGCCCTCGACCCGGAGATGATCAAGGAGGTCCTCGACGTCATGACGGAGCTCGCCGACTCGCGCATGACCCTGGTGGTCATCACCCACGAGCTCGGCTTCGCGAAGGCGGTCGCCGACCATATCGTGTTCTTCGATAACGGGAAGATAGTCGAGACGGGAAGCCCCGACGCGTTCTTCGGCGATCCCAGGGAGGAGCGTACCAAGCTCTTCCTGTCGCAGATACTGCAGCACTGAAAGGCACGGAGAGAAGACAATGCGCACACTTGAACGTTGCCTCGTCATCGCCCACCGAGGTTTCCGCGGGATAGCCCCCGAGAACACCCTGCTCGCCGCCCGGGAGGCCCGCGCGGCGGGGGCTGGCATGTGGGAGCTCGACGTCGCAGCGAGCTCCGACGGCGAGCTCGTCGTCATGCACGACGACAGCCTCGCGCGGACGACCGACGCCGCCGCCCGCTTCCCAGGGCGGGAACCGTGGACGGTCTACGACTTCAGCCTCGCCGAGCTCCGGAGCCTCGACGCGGGATCGTGGTACGGCCAGGCCGACCCCTTCGGCCAGGCGCGCTCGGGCCGCGTAGGGGCCTCGGCCATAGCCTCGTTCGAGGGGCTACGGATCCCGACTCTCGCCGAGGCGCTCGACCTGACAAGGGCCTTAGGCTTCTCGGTGAACGTCGAGATAAAGGACGCGACGGGCCGGGCGTGCGACGGCTGGATAGTCGAGCGCGCCGTCGACGCCATACGCGAGAGGGGGATGGCGGGCGCGACGCTCGTATCGTCCTTCAACCACGATTACCTGCGTCGAGCCAAGGCGGCCGAGCCAGGCCTGGCGGTCGGGGCGCTCGTGGACGAGGCGCCCCCCGATACGGCCGGGGCGCTCAGGGACCTCGGCGCCTATTCGCTCAACCCGGGGCTCGAGCTGCTATCGCGGGCCGCCGTGGAAGAGGCGAGGGCGGCGGGCTTCGAGGTATTCGTGTGGACCGTGAACGAGAAGGACGACATGAGGCGGGTCATCGAGTGGGGGGCGAGCGGGATCTTCACCGATTTCCCCGACAGGCTCGTGGAAGTGCTCGCCGAGGGCTAGGGCGCGTTCAGCGCGGCTCGAACCCGCCCGCGAAATCCTGGACGCAGATCGTCCGGTACTTGGGGTGTTTGCCGAACGAGACGCCGACGACCAGGAACGCGGGATTGAATACGTTGGTCCTGTGGCCCCGCGAGGCAACGCCGTCGTCGACTATGAGCTGGATGACGACGTCGCGGGCCGTCTCGGCGCCGTAGGCGATGTTCTCTCCGAGCGTCTTGATCCACGAGCCGTAGCGCTCCGCGCGCTGGCTCATCGTGCTGCGGTCGGAGCCCGTATGGCCCGTCTGGCCGGTCTTGCCTTGGTCGCGCGCGTGGTCGGAGGCCGCCTTGGAGAGTCCCGGGGACAGGGCGAGCGGAGGGACCGGTTCCTGCCGTTCCAGGTAGGCGATCGCCTCGTCCACGGCCTTAACGCCCTCGTTGAGCACGACCGTCGTCTCGCCCGGGCGTTCCAGGTAATTGCCGCGGATGAATTTCCTATACTCCCTGAGGACGTCGGCGTATAGGGACGGACGCGTCCGCGCGAGGTTGAGCTCTTGGATTATCGCTTCTTCCATCGACTGAGCGATCGGCGGCGCCGATGGCGAGACCGGATCGATGGAGCCTGATTCCGGCTTAACGGAAGCCGGCGGTCGTTCCCGGGAAGGTTCCTTCCCGACCGAGAGCCTGTAGGCTTCGAAAAGCGCCTCGATAGCGACTAGCCCCGCGTCCGGGTCTATCCTACCAAGCCTGTACGCCGCTATCTCCCCGGCCGGAGAGACGAAAATCCACGAGGGCGGAGGGGGGCCTCCAAGCGCCAGTATGGCGGTCCTAGCTTCCGCCGCGACGAGCGACGCATCAAGGCCAGCCCTGGCGACGATTCCCTCGATACGCTGGGCCTTGTCAGGACTGAGCGCTATGATCAGGGCGCCGGGCGCGGCGCGGCGCAAGGCGGCTATAAGGGCGAGCGCCTCTCCGGTCGGGTCGGTCAGCGCCGACCATACGTGGAATAGCGCCGGTTCGCCGGCTATCGAGTTCCCGTCCAGCGTCGTTCCCGCCAGGCTCGACGCGGAGAAGGCCCCGATTCGCTTGCCGGTCGCCTTGGCGAATCCTAAGCGGAGCGCCGCGTCGGGCAAGCCCTGGCCCGACGCGGCGCCGGGCGCCAGCGATAGCGCTATGACCATCGCGGCCGCGGCGAGCGCTCGTTTCTGCATAGCCATTTTTCGCCCCCCTTGAGCTAGCCGACTGCTCATGAAGTACTATACCGCATGACGGGCCGGGCCGGCGCATGAAACGAGCGTCGGGCTTCGATTTTTTATTGACAGCGTAGTCGCATGAGGAGTTTAATCGATCGGGCGTTCCTATCCGTAACAATCCTGAAAAGGGGTCCATCCGCATGATCGATATCCGCAATAGTCCATTCCTCTTCGGCCTAGGCGCCTTCGTCGCCCTGTTCGTGACGGCGCAAAGCCTCGTGTTCATCGCCGCCGCGTGGAAGGAGGGCAAGCGGCTCGGCATCCCATCGGCTACGATGAGGAAGGCCCTCGTCGGCTCGGGTACCTTCTCGGTAGTGCCGTCGATCGCGATCCTGCTCGCCGTGCTGACCCTCGCCGGGGCGCTCGGGCTACCGCTGCCCTGGATCAGGCTCAGCGTCGTGGGCGCGATAACCTACGAGCTTCCGGCGGCCGAAACCGCCGCGCAGGCCTTCGGCACGTCGATAAAGTCGACGATCAGCGACCCGACCGTTTTTTCAGCCATCGCGTGGGCCATGTCCCTAGGCTCGGTCTTCGCCATGGTCCTCATCACACTGTTCGCCAAGCGCATCCAGTCGGGCATCCACAAGGCCCAGCTCAAGGATACCAAGTGGGCCGGCCTCCTAATAAGCGCCATGTTCATGGGCCTCATCTCGGCCTTCCTCGGCAGCGCGCTCGGCGGCGGCCTCGTCTCGATACTCGCGCTCCTCGCGTCCGCGGCCACTATGGCGATCTTCGGGCTCCTCATCAAGAAGGCGAAGATGGCAAAGCTAGAGAATTTCGCGATGCCGGTCAGCATGATAACCGGCATGGCCGTAGCCGCGCTGTATACGATCGCGCGTAACGGAGGCGTCCGATGAACACGAGCGTTAGAACCGGGAAGTCCTATGACGAGACGATTCACCGTAACGGCAGAATATGGATGATAGCGGCGATCTGCATCACCCAGGGCGTACCGCTCGCCATATCGCTGTACTTCGGAGTGTGGCCGCCCCTGGGCAAGCTTATCGCGGGGCTCCTGCCGACGATGCTCGTCTTCTGGCCGATAGCCATCGTCGAGGTGCTGACCTTCACTCCCATGCTCGGCTCCGGCGGTACCTATCTCGGTTTCGTGACCGGGAACCTGAGCAACCTCAAGGTGCCCGCGGCTATCTCGGCGATGCAGCAGGCCGGGGTGGAGCCTTCGACCAAGGAGGGCGAGATAATCTCCACCCTCGCGATAGGCGCCAGCTCGCTCGTCACCAACGTCGTCCTCGTATCGGGCGTGCTCCTGATGTCGTACCTGCTACCGATACTCGAGTCGCCGGCGCTTAAGCCCGCGTTCGCGAATCTCCTGCCGGCCCTCTTCGGCGCCCTGGGCGTCGTGTTCATTTCGAAGAACTGGAAGATTTCGGTAGCGCCGCTCGCGCTGATGATAGGCCTGTTCGCCGCGATGCCTAGCCTGCCCGTAGGCATACTTATACCCGCGGGGGCCCTCGTATCGATAGGCGTGGCCAGGATCATGTATAAGAGGAAGATGCTATGACCGGTATACTGATACTCTGCGCCCTCGCCGCGTTCGTCGCCCTGCTGGCGCTCAGGGCCCTGGCGATGAGGCCTCCCGTCCCGGCGTCCGAGGCTCCGGCCCCTATCGCCCCCGTGGACGCCGACGGAGCCGCTTCTCGCCTATCGAGGCTGATACGGGCGCGTACCGTTTCGAGCCGCGATCCGGACGGCTGGGATCCTAAGGAGTTCGATGGGTTCCGCGGCCTCCTCCCGGGGCTGTACCCGAAGGCCCACGGGGCGATGGAGCTCGAGCTTATAGCCGGGCACTCCATGCTCTATCGATGGAAGGGCAAGGGGCGGGGCGAGCCCCTCGTCCTCATGTCCCATTACGACGTCGTGCCCGCCAGCGACGAAGGCTGGACCCGTCCTCCGTTCTCCGGGGACCTGCACGACGGCAAGGTATGGGGCCGAGGCGCTATCGATACCAAGTGCACGCTCGTCTGCGCGCTCGAGGCGATAGAGCGGCTCGTCGAGGAAGGATTCGTCCCGGAGCGGGACGTCTACCTATCGTTCGGGCATAACGAGGAGATAGGCGGCGACGGCGCTCCGGCGATAGTGGCGCACCTCGCGGCGAAAGGCGTTAAGCCGGGACTCGTGCTCGACGAGGGCGGCGCGGTAGTCGAGGGCGTCTTCCCCGGCGTTTCCAGGCCCCTGGCCATGGTCGGGGTCGCGGAGAAGGGCGTCACTGACGTCGAGCTTTCCGTGAAGAGCGCCGGCGGGCACTCTTCGACGCCGCCGTGGAAGGGCGCCTCCTGGAGGATCGCGCGCGCGGTCATGCGCCTCGAGGCCAGGCCGTTCCCCGCCGGGTTCCCCGAAGCCACGAAGGCGATGTTCTCGAGGCTAGGCCCGCACGCCAGCTTCGGCCTGCGCCTGGTATTCGCTAACATGTGGCTCTTCGAGCCGCTCCTACTCAGGGTCTTCGGCAAGGCCGGGGGGGAGCTCAACGCGATGTGCCGCACTACCGCGGCCGTCACGATGCTGGAGGGATCCCCCGCCGCAAACGTGCTGCCCGCCGTCGCCAAGGCCGTCGTCAACGTACGGATAGCCATAGGCCAGACCGTGGATACCGCCGTCGCGCGTATGAAGGACGTCATCGACGACCCGCTCGTGGAGATGCGCGTACTCCTGCCTGGCGAGCCCTCGCCGGTATCGGAGCTCTCGGGACCCGGGTTCGACGCCCTGACCGCGACGATTTCCGACGTGTATCCCGCCGCGGTCGTCGCGCCGTACGTCGTGATGGGCGGCACCGACGCCAGGCATTTCTCCCGCGCGTCGTCGACCGTCTATCGCTTCTCGCCGTTCGAGTTCTCCAAGGCTGAGCGCGCCAGCATGCACGCGGTGAACGAGGCCATACCGGTCGCCTCGCTTGCCAAGGGCGTGGAATTCTACGCGAGGCTGATTCGCAGGGTCGGGTAAGGGCCCGCCAGGAAAGGGAACCGCTCGTGGCCAAGACCGTCCATCGACTCGCCGAAGGCGCGTACCATATACACGAGTCGCTCGACGTCTTCTGCTCGCTCGTCGTAGGCTCGCGGGCGGCGCTCCTCATAGATACCGGCTACGGCTTCGGGGACATCCGCGGCGCCGTAGCCGGCATCACCGACCTGCCCATCCTCGTCCTCAATACCCACGGCCACGTGGACCACGTGCACGGGAACTCGGGCTTCCCGGAGGTCATGATACATCGCGCGGACGAGCGCCTCATGAGGAAGCATTCGTCCCCGCCGTTCCGCCTGGCTATCTACGCGATGTGCCGCGCCCAACTATCGCGCGAAGAGCGTTCCAGGCGGCGACGCTTCCTCGAGCCAGACGGCAGCCGCGTCAGGCTCATAGACGACGGCCACGTCATCGACCTGGGAGGCGCCTCCGTGGAGGTCATCTGGACCCCCGGCCATACCGGCGGCTCGGTCTGCGCGCTCGACGTCCGCGATAGGATACTGTTCTCGGGCGACAGCCTCTCGAGCCATACCTGGCTTTTCTTGAAGGAATCCACCTCGGTCGCCGCGTACGCGGCTAGCGTCCGAAAGGTGATGGCGCGCGCCTCCGAGTTCGACGAGATAGTCTCGTCGCATTCCGCAGCGCGCTTCAGGCCCTCCCTGCTCGGGACTATCCTCAAGTGCGCCGAGAACCTGGAGCCGGCGCGCAGCGCGCCCTACGACAGCCGCCTCGCAGGCAAGGCGCTGCTATACACGGAAGGCTTCGAGCGCGTCACCGAGCGCTACGGCTACGCCGACTTCGACGAGTTCATGCGCCACGCGCGGGATATTCCTCCCGAGGCGATAGCCGAGATGGGCTTCGCGTCCATCGCGTACCGCAGGGCGAAGCTCAGGGCATGAGCCCCGGCGAGTCCATCACGCGAAATACGCCGCAGCGGCCAGCAACAGGGCTACCGGTAGCCGCGATAGTCCTATGGCCATCCACGCCTTGTCCCCCGATATGGACGAGACCTTGCCGCGCCCCTTCGCGCTGAATATCACGAGGACGCCCTTGACGAGCCAACCGAACGGTAGGAGGAGGGCGAGGACCCATCCACCGGCCGCTTTAGGCAGCATGATGAACTGAGCGACCGAGGCCAGGTATAGGCCGAGCACCAGGACCGAGAGCGCGACGAACCACGCGGGCCGCTTGTCGCCCGAGTACGCCGCCGACTCTATCCTTTGCCAGCGCCCCTTCAAGGCGAGCATGGCCAGGCTCGTGAAGAGGACTCCCGCCGCGATTAGATACCCGAAGATCTTGATAAGCGTCATTTTCTACTCCCTATTCCTTCCAGGATTAGGAGTACCATCCGTTCGACGGCACTCTTGATATTCGAGGGTTCGAATCCCTCGAGCAATTCGAGATTCATTAGGCAAGAGCTAATGGCGAACGATGCCATGCCAAGGTCGGCGTCCGACCGGATATCCCCCTTGGCGGCGTAGCGTCGCATAGCCTCCTCAAGCAGGCGATAGCTCTTAGGCGTCTCGTTGCGGAGTATTCGCTGCTTAAGGTCTTGAGGGCATTGACGAAGGAATTTCTGCTTGAGGCCCGCGAATTCCGCCATGCTAGCTTCGTAGGCAGCGCCGCGCGCTATCATGCTGAACACTAATTCGGGGAACGCGACCGCGCCCGCGTCATCCAAAGCGCCCCCGATCGCGGCGGCCTTATCGTCGCCTATGCGGGAGAACGCGTACTCGTACAGGTCGTCCTTGTCAGAGAAGTATTGGTAGAAGCTACCCTTAGGAATACCGGCGCGCTCTACTATGCGATCTATAGTCGCCTTGGAGTAGTCTACGGAAGAGAATTCCTCGAGCGCCGCCCGTACTACGCGCTCTCTCTTTTCCTTAGGGAGATTGAGGAAGGTCGTTTTAGGCATGAGGCCTCCACTAATATGACCAATAGTCATATGACTTGTAGTCACAATACATTCAATAAACGCTTTCGTCAAGCTGCTAAGCGCTATGGGCCGCGAGACGCTACGAGCCTCCGGCCCGACGAGGAAGCGGGAATCATCCTAATTCGCGGGCGGGGCGTCCGAGCGCCTCGGCGATTTCCAGAGACCGAGCGTATAGAGAGAACGCCTCTCCGGATACCTCTGACCTTGAAGGAGCGCTAGCGCGCCTAGATCTCCCGATGGCGGAGGCAATCGTCGCTATGCGCCTCGCATCCCAGGCGGGGGCGGGAAGCCTGAGCCTGGCGCGCAGGTCGGAGGCGAGCGAGAGCGCGCGCAACGCGTTTCTTCGGCTACTTGCATCGAGAGCGTACAGGGGCAGGGCGAGCTGCCGCGCAGCCGCCTCGAGCGACGGCGCGAGGAGTCGCAACTCGCCTGAGCGTACGGACGTCCGTAGGGCCTCGGCCACGAGGCCTCTAGCCGAGGCGAGGTCGCTCTCCGCCTCGGCTAGCTCCGCGTATGCCAGGCAGGTCTCCGGGGTCGGCGAATCGTCTATACCGGCGGCGCGCGATAAGGCGAAGGCCTCGTCGAGTTCTCGCCTTGCCTCCGCCGGACGGCCGAGCCGTGTTAGGGCGTACCCGAGCCCGATGCGGGCGGCCGCCTGGGCGTAAGCGACGCCAGTGATTCCTATGGTAGTCAAGGCCTCCAGATACGCGACGACCGACTCCTCGTAACGCTCTAGCCTGAAGAGCCTCGCCGCCGCGTTCTTCATGACGAGGCCTAGGGACGGCGCGTCATCGAGCCTGCGGGCGAGGCCGGCGGCCTCCGCGTAGTAGGTCCCGGCGCTCTCGTACTCGCCACGAAGGTCGGCCGAGAGGCCCCGATTGATAGCGAGACGCATCTTGAGCCTCTCGTCGCCTCTCTCGCGAGCCCAAGCCTCGGCTACGGAGAAGGCCTCGGACGCTCTGTCGAAGTCGCCTAGCTCGAGACGGACGACGGCGAGGCTGGCTTGGAGATTAGCCGAGAAGCCTCGGTCGTCGAGGCTCTCGGCATAGACGAGAGCCGATTCGATGGCTTCCGCGGCCTCTGCGAAACGACCGAGCCTGAAGAGAAAGCCGCTTTTTTTCCATGAGAGCCTGGCGACTACGTCCCTGCCGAGCGATTCTTCCGCGGCGAGGCAGGCCTCGAGCATGTAGAGGCCGTCGGAGAAGCTACCTTCCGCATGGATCGGGCGGTAGGAAGAAAGGACGACTTCCGCCGCCTCAAGATGCCGGCGGTTCTCGATCATGCGGCGGACCGAGGCCTTGAGGCTTGGTAGTTCCCGAACGAGCCGCCGGCAGGCGGGGCCGCTGGCGCCGCTACCGAGCTCCGCGTCGGCTGCGGCCGCCAGTCCGGCGTAGAGAGTCGTCCTGGCGTCGAGGGCCCGCTCTCGGAACGTCGCCCGGGCTAAGAGGCGCGTCATGAATTCTCTTGTCGGCTCGGGCGACGATACGTAGGGCTCGGTACCGGACATCTTGATTTGGATGAAGCGCGCCCTTTCGAGGGTTTCGGCCGCGACGGCGAATTCGCGCCCGAGGGAGCTCAAGGCCTCGGCTGATGCCATCGAGACGGAGCCGGCGAAGGCGCCTAGCTCGGCTAGGAGAATCCTGGGCGGCGCCGGTAGGAGGCGATAGCTCCAGTCGATCGTCTCCTCGAGGCTCGCGTGGCGGCCCCTGGCTCCCTTGCGCGGCTGGGCCACGAAGTCGAGCAGGGTCTCGGGCGAGGATCGCGCGAGCTCAGGATGCATCGCGATGCGAGCGGCCGCGAGCTCGATGGAGAGAGGGTTGCCTTCGAGCCTACGGCAGAGCTCGAGGAGGGCGGCGGCGTCCGTCCCGCTCGGCTCGAAACCGGGGGAGGCTTTCCTGACACTTTCGATCATCAGGCGCAGCGCCGGCGATTCGCCTCCCGAGGCTACGGGGCGGAGCGAGAGTCCCGAGAGGGTTATTATATGCTCGGCTCTGAGGCCCAGCGGCACCCGGCTCGTCACGAGCAGGGATAGCGAGGGGCATAGTTCGCGCAAGCGCTCGACGAAGCGCGAGGCGTATAGAAGATGCTCGAAGTTATCGAGGATCACGAGGGATCCGCGATCTTTATCAGAGAGCGAGAGGGCAATAGCCTCGACGGTTTCCACTCCGGGAGGCGATTTCGCGCCGAGGGCCGTCGCGACGAGGCCGGGCACCTCTCCGGGCGCGTCGGCGTCCGCGAGGCAGACGAGGCGAGAGGCCCTTCCTCCGGCTAGCTTCGCGAAGGCCTTGGCTAGGCTCGTCTTCCCTATGCCTCCGTCCCCGACTATCGTGACGAGCCGGGATCGCCGGAAGGCTTTCCCGACCCTATCGAGATCCTCGGAACGGCCGACGAGCCCGGGCTCGTCTTCCCCTATGATGCAGCCTTCTGAAATTTGTTTCATAATTATAACGGTATCACACGGTCGCCCGGAAACAAGCATTATCGAGCCTAGATTCGAGAAGCCTACGCTCGATGACGGCGATTGACTGATGCCGGGCTGGAGAGTAACCTTGCGCGCTCGCGAGATAATCGCGAGACAATCGCGAACGCCTGTAATGGTCAAGGAAGGGATCGCTTCATGAAGAAGATACTAGTAGCGGCTATCGCCGTCGCGACGGCGCTCTCTAGCTGCGTGTCTACGCCGGAGGCTCCCGTGGCCGAGCGCGCGCTCGTCGACAGGGGCGTATACAATCCTAAGTCGGCCGCCGAGACCGACCTGTGCGACCTCGTCATCCACAAGCATCTCGCCGTGTCGGAGATCGACGGCCAGAAGGTTCCGTGGTTCCTGCCTCCCAAGGAGCTGGCCCCCCAAGCGGCGCGTATCGCGGCCGGAGCCCACGTCTTCAAGATTAACTATAATGACGGCGAGCGATTCACCACGCCGTTCACGGTGATAGCCAACTTGGCGAAGGCCAGGAAGTATCTCGTCGATTTCGAGATCGTCGGCGGGCGCGTCATCGTGAGCTTCCTTGACGGGGAGACGCGGGAGAACGCCGTGCTCGATACGGCGAAGATGAGGGGAGACGCGCCGGGCGCCCTCTCCCAGTTCATCAAGTACGTGATGAACCCGACGATGGACGGAGTCGACAAGACCGTCGTCATGGAGAGCGACGAGTACGTGCTCAGCTTCGATCCCGACATGGCCTTCGGCCTCCTCGACAAGAAGACCGGCGAGAAATCGGTAGGCAGGCGCGGATTCGTCATGGATTTCTCGATGAAGGACGGAAGGGTCTATCTCCTTATCGTCGACCTCGACTCTATGTCCCGCAAGGATTTCCTCGATAAGAGCGGCTATACCGAGATATCTGACTACGTCCTCAAGCCCGTCGCCGCCTCGGAAAGGGAGGTTACCTTCCGCTTCGAAAAACCTGAGTCCATGAAGGGAAAGGATTACACCTTCGCGATCAAGGTTATAGACTAAGCGGCCGGCCCGCCCGCTACTCCATCGGAAACGCGATCCGCAGGCCCGCCCTGAAATTCCATCCCGCCGCGCCGAAGTATTCGACGGGAACGAGCGCGCGATCGTCGAAATCGGCGTTTCCGAAATCGAGAAGCCTATAAATCGCCTCGGCGAACAATGAAACGTCCTCGGTAAGCCGAAGCTCGGCCCCGGCGAGGGCCTCTATGCCCTCGATTCCGAGATAGGAGAGGTTCCCGGTCGTCGATCCGTCGGAAAAGCCGTCCTCGATAAATATCCAGTAGGGTATCGCCCATCCAACGGAGGCGTATATCGACGCGAGGCGCGGCGCGCGATAGGACGCGCCGGCGTGCATGACGCATAGGAGGCTCGACGATCGCATAGGCGACCCGAGGAATTCGCCTGCATGGAATGTCTGCTGGATAGTAAAATCCTCTCGCATAGAAAAGGCGCCGTCGGCGCCGAGCGGGAACTCGAAGCCGACCGAGGCTCCCCATCCAATCCCGACAGGCATGCTCGGAACGGCGATGACGAACGAACCGTCGCCATAGAAGTTTTCGCCTGAGAAATCGGCCCCGGAGAGCGAGGACACGGGCATCGAAATAGTCGCGAAGAACGAAGGGGGCCTCGTTTTCGGGGTCGCCTGGACCGTCGCCGGTTCGGCGGCGGCAGAGAGCCGCGTCGTGTTCCCTTGAGCGGGAACTCGCGACTGCCCGTACGCGGTAACGGAGGCGAGAGCGACGAGCAGGAGCGATGCGATTTTCTTCATCGATAGTCCCCCGGCGCTAAACTGTAGAGAAAACCGCTCGCTAGAGAAGAATCCCCTGCCCATAGTATATAACGCCCCGCGACGTCCGGCAGGCCTCGGTGGAAATAAAACAGGTTCCCCTGCCTAGCTACGGCTTGAACCGCGGCCGGAGAACGCCGCGCCACCGCGCCGGAGCCGCGGTTAAGCCGCGAGGCCGGGCGAGACGGCTTGAACCGCGGCCGGAGAACGCCGCGCTACCGCGCCGGCGCCGCGGTTAAGCCGCGAGGCCGGGCGAGACGGCTTGAACCGCGGCCGGAGAACGCCGCGCTACCGCGCCGGAGCCGCGGTTAAGCCGCGAGGCCCCGGGCGAGACGGCTTGAACCGCGGCCGGAGAACGCCGCGCCACCGCGCCGGAGCCGCGGTTAAGCCGCGAGGCCG
>Ga0180008_1000768_pt1 | contig 23553 bp, 21 predicted proteins | sample MM_PW_MetaG_FD_121121 | JGI IMG/M metagenome (GOLD analysis project Ga0180008, IMG submission 121121) | Groundwater microbial communities from the Aspo Hard Rock Laboratory (HRL) deep subsurface site, Sweden - MM_PW_MetaG | ecosystem: Environmental > Aquatic > Deep subsurface > Groundwater...
ACCACGGGCAGCCGCCTCCTGTGGAGATTGATGACGGTCTCCCCCCTGTTCACCAGCAGCTGCAGGGGGCGGCGCCCACCCGTATCCGAATCGAGATCGTGGTCCCGCGCAAGCGTGGGAGCGACGGTCTCGCTGGTCTGCTCCCGGACCGACGCCGTTGCAAGCGTCGTCCTGGCAACGGGAAGGGAGGCGGAGGTTTTGGGGATGACCCGCGCGTGTGGCCAGCCGAATCCTGCCGATTATGCCACCCATTTGGGCGGCGAGGCGGGAAGACTCCCCATACGACCCGACGGGGTCGCTGCCGAAAGGTGGCGGCCCCGTTTTCTTTTAGCCTAGAGACCTGCCGATTCAGATCTGGGGGGGCGCTGTTCAGGCAGCTGGCGCGCCGGCATCGCCATATGCTCCATCACCAGCCCGTGCAGGTGCGGAGCCTTCAGCCGCAGCTGTCCCAGCTGCATCTGCCGCTCGTCAGGCGACATGCCTTCCAGCTGGCCCACCAGGTGGCGGGCGATGGCCTCGGCTGGCACGTGGACGCCCGGCTCCTGCTGCTGGACGCCGAGCCCGGAAGTGCCGACGACGTCCTCGAACGAGGGGCTGGGCTGCTCCGTCTCCTGCGGACCGCCGATGCCGCCCGGCGGGGTCGTGCCGCTCATCGCCCCCTGCTGGTGCTTCTTCGCCTGCTGGGCCTGGGCGGCCTGGGCGCGAACCGCGTACTGGGCGTTGATGAGCATCGCCTCGCCCTGCACCGTGGCTGACGCCTTGGCCCTCGCCTCCTGCACCTCGCGCTCCAGGTCGACCTCCCGCTTGCGCATCTCCAGCTCGGTGTTGTACTCGAGATCGTTCATGCTGCAAACGACGTGACCCGAGACCAGGCCGCGGTCCCACAGGGCCAGGTAGGCCTGGCGGCGCGTGAGGTCGTCCGCCATCTTGAACGGCTTGAAGTGGAAGCTCTCGGGCTTGCGCCAGCGCATGTAGCCCGCCAGCTGGTCCACGAGCCAGCGCAGCAGGTCCCGGTCGTCCTCGACCATGCCCAGGCACAGGTTCTCCAGCTGGCGCAGGGAGACCATGGACGCGCTGTAGCTGGTGCCGCTGAACACGAACTCCTGCGGCACCTCCATGGACGCGATGATGAGCTCGAGAAGCATGCGTATCTCGGCGTTCATCAGCAGCGACCGACCCTCGCCCCCGATGGTCTGGGCACCAACGGGCAGCGGGAGCAAAGGTATGTAGCAGTTGTGGGTTGCAACACCCCACGTACAGAACGTGTGGGATGGATCAGTCCTAAGGTCTACAACAAAGGGAACACCAGAAGGGTCAACCTCTTCCACGCGGGTGATGCGGTGCCACATGTACCCGTCCCGAAGGACCCCCATGTTGCTACGGCCCATCTCCCCGCCCCCATGCTGCCCGAGCAGGCGCCTCAAGTATCTGTGCCCGCCAAAAACAGTGACACGATAGTGATCACCAACGACGACGGGCTTTCCGTTCAGGCGGGACAGCCCCTCGTTGGGACCACCGGGAATCCGCACCACGGACGCCGGAATGCCCAGGGAAAACAAAAGCCGCCTCACCTGCTCGGCCATGTTGATGGAGGAAGAGCCGTAGGCCACCTTCGGCGCTTTGCACCTGGAGTAGAAACACCCGTCGCCGCCGAACAAGCCCGAAAGGAGTGTGAGGACCACCCGGTCCTCCGCCTCCATGTACAACTTCGGTATCTGCTTGGTACGCGCGGTGCCCGGACAAAGGTTGGCGAAGAACTGCGCCGCTAGCAAGCTGGAAAAAACAACCTGGATGCCATTGGTGCCCTTCTTGGTTACGCACATCGTGGCGCAAAAGTGGCGCTTGAAGAAGCGGCGCAGGCGGCGCACCTTGTCCTGCTCCTTTCGGTGAAGACCAAACTGGACCTGCTTGGTGGAGGTGCTCCCCTCCGCCAGGTACAACCCCACAACCCATGCCGTCTCTTCATCAAAAGGCAAACGACGCGCAATGCGGCGCAAGGTGCGCTTCGCGCGGGACGCCTGCTCCGCTGCTTTGTAGTCGTTGAGCGACCAACCATGCTGCAGCAGCAGATCCCCCCTCTTTCCCTGCGCACACGATTCAAAATGCTCGAACGCCTGAGGGACGGCGAGCCGGAAGTGGTCAACGTAGACCCACGAGGGGGTGCAGGCCTTATCCACGTATTCCCCCAGGTCCAGATGCGTCCGATCCTTGACGGTACGCCGCACCGGGAAGCCCACGTAGTCCCGCGGCTTCAGATCCTTCACCTTGATGAATTCGGGCCGTCCCAGCTTGTGCCCGTTCCCGTTGTTGAACGAGCGCGCGGCGAAGATAGGATGGCCCTCCGAGAACACGGAATCAATCGCGGTCAAGCCGCGCGCGACGATGCGGTACGCCCGTTCGCCGCGCCGAAGGATGCGCCGCTGTACGGCGGTCACCTCGGACCGACCCCCCAAATGATCCAGAACGGCGTCCCCCACGCGAATGTCGTCCGCGCGTGTGAGGCCCCTCTCTGTATAGAGCAGGGTGTCCGGGCCGACGCAGGGATCCTGGCGCCAGTGCTGTATCTCGCTCTCCAGCTTCTTCGTCCACGTGGTCATCCACGCGGTGCTGAACGGGTCGCCCGTGGGGCTGGCCGGCTGGGGGAAGAGGATGCGGAGGGGTATGAGCAACTCGCTGAGGATCGTTTCTTGCGCCTTCATCATGATCTGGAGGTAGAAGGCGTACTTGAGCACGCCCGCCAGCAGGGGCATGCCCCAGCCGCGGTACTTGCCCGTCACGACCTGGCGGCGCATGTGGAAGAAGTTGGATGGGTTCATCAGGACCATCTGCGACTTGTGCACCGCCTCCAGGAAGCTGAGCGGGACGCTCGACACCACCTCCTTCTTCCCCATGCGGACCGCGTTCGCTAGACGTTGAGGGATGCGGTAGAGGTAGCGTGTGGTGCCGGGGAACTCGCCGTCCTCGATGGTGATGTCCATCGGGTCCCACAGGTGCAGCTTGATGCCGGACGCGGTACGCACCGGCTGATCCACCGGCTCGACCGGGCCGCGGCGGCCGCACTTGGGACACGTGAGGATGAACTTGGCGTCGATGTATTCCCAGCAGTCCTGGTGCGTCTTCGACTCCGTGGGCTCCCGGCAGGAGCCGCATATCAGGAAGCGCTTGAAGGGGTAGATCACACTCGCAAAGGCGTTCCCGAACGCGAGGTAGTCGAGATGGATGCTGATGAGGAACGACCGGAAATGCAACCGATCGCGCACCAGCTCGCTCCACAGCTTCGCCACCTCCTCCGACTCGCTGTGCTGGAACACCACGTCCGTCACCGGGTAGCGGGCCAGCTTGCTGACGGTGGCGGAGATGATCGGATGGATCCAGTAGAAGACGCGGCACAGCTCGAGGAGCTCACGGATGGTGCGGGGGAAGTAGGTGCTGCCGATGTCGAGGTACGGGCTCGGGTACCGCATCGGCATCGCGCCGGTGAGCCGGCTGGAGCCACCGGTGGCGGAGCGCGTCGTCTCGGTGATCGGCATCGTCTACCCCACTCAGGCCAGCGAGCCCACGGCCTTCCCCGCCTCCCCCAACCCGGCCCCCAGGGCCAGGACGGGGACGATGGGTACCAGGCCACCCGCAGTGTACCCCAGAGTGGTCCCGAATTCACGCGCCACGTGCTGGGCGCGCGACTTGTACTCCTTCCCCGGCCCGTAGGTCCCCGGCCGGGTCGTGGCGATCTCGTGTGTCGGGAGCGCCGCCGCGCCCAGCATGACGGTCTTGCCCAGCGGCGTCTGCGCCCGCCAGACGCGCTCCAGCGTCCGTCCGGGTCCGCGCACCAGACTGCGCAGGACGCCGGGGATGTTCTCCAGCCCTTCCCTCGCCGCCTCCAGCCGGGCCCGCAGGCGGGGCAGGTCCTTCGCTTTTCCTTTCGCCAGCTCCTCGGCCGCCGCCGGCTCCCCCACTCCCAGCTCCTTCATGCGCTTGGCGACCGTGCTGGAAGGGACAGCGCCGGGCAGCTTGCCAGTCAAGCCGTAGTACTGGGCCCCGAGGATGCGCGCCAGCCTCTCCGCTCCCGTCACCCCCTTGGGGGCCTGGCCAAGCCACTGCACCCCCTTGGCCAGGCCGGCGCCGCCCAGGGCTCCGAGGCCGGCGCCCCACAGGATGTCCCGGAGCCGCTGCTCCTCGCTCCCCGTCGGCTCGACCGCAGCCCCCGCCAGCGTCCCGGCGCCGGCACCTCCCAGAAGCCCCGCGAGGTAGCGCGGGCGGGAGCCCAGCGTCCGCGCCACCCGAGCCACGCTCTCGGCCACGGTGGCGGCCGGAGGTGCCGCGGTCTTCTCCATCAGGAACAGCTCCTGGATGAAGGAGGCGAGCTGACGCTGTTCAGCCTGGGTACTCATCGAAGAGACCCTTCTGTGCCCCGCGCCGCATGATCTGCCCTTGCATCGTGAACTCGGGTCGCATCATCACACCGCCACCGCCGGTGTATATCGCCAGCTGGTTGGGGGTCAACGACGACTGCGGGATGGACGGCGCCTGAGGCGCGACGGGCGCCGGCTGGGCCTGCTCGGGCGCCGGCTGCTGGGGCTGCGTCGCCTGCGGTCCCCAACCCGCGAGCTGGTCAGCCAGGCCCCCGACCCGCGCAGCGCCGAAGAAGCCCAGCGTGCTCGGGACCAGGCCCAGATGCGCCGTCCCGAACGGTATGAGGGAACCCGCAATGGCCTCGCCCGGACCGATTTCCCCCTTGTAGTACTGGTAGCCGGAGATGGCGGGGGTGATGGCCAGGCTGGCCTTGCCCAACGGGCTCATGCCTCGGATGCTCGCCATGGACTTGCCGATGAAGTCCATACCCTTGATGGCCGGCGCCACCTTCCCCGCGGCCCCCGCCCCGCGAAAGAGGCTGCTCCACCAGCTCGCCGTCTTGTCGAACAACCGCGGAACAAGGGAGCGGGTGAAGGAGGCCAGCTTGATCCGTTCCGTCTCCGACAGCGCCCGCCAGCGCCGTATCCAGACGGGCTCCGCCGCCTGCCGTCCCAACCCCACACGCCCCCTGGACGCCAGCTTGGCCAGCTCCTGTATCATGACCTGGAGCTGGACCTGCTCACGGCTGGGGAAGTGAGACGGCGTCATGGCCAAGCTCCTTCAGCTGGCGGTTGAGCAGGTCCAGGCGTTCGCGCACGTAGTCGCGTGCGACGAACAGGCGGGCCATCTGCACCCCCAGGCGGTTCTCGCGCAGGACCACCTGGGCGGCGTCCAGCGTCTTCATCGTGCCCCACATGTCCCGCACGTCCGCCCACTCGTTCCGCGGCTTGAGGTGCAGCTGGTCCTTCGGGGCGCCGCAGTCGGGGCACTCGGTCAGCCCGTCGGCCCATTCGATGTTGCCGCACTTCTCGCACCGCGCCTCGACCTGGGCTATCTCGTCCTGGATGAATTCCACGGGCGGCGGGGCGTGGACCAGGCCGTAGGCGAGGAACGAGCATGCCATCCAGCGCTGCACCTCGTCGGCGTAGGGTATCTCCCCGCGGAGCAGATGGGCGCACCACACGGCGTGCATGATGGGACCCGGCAGGGCGTCCTGCAGCACGTCGAAGTCTGGCGGCGTCCCGTCCAGTGCCTGGACGCACCAGTTGCACACCTCCCAGTCGGTGTAGAACGCGTCGACGTCGTGGATGGTGCGCACCGCCTGCACTCCGGATCTGACGATCTTGGCTATCTCCGCCTTCAGCCCGAGGTCGCGCTCGATGGTGGCCCACAAGGTCTCGGGCTCCCAGACGAGCCACTCGACGCCGTATCTGCCGGCCAGGATGCGGTCGAGAACGAGCGGGTGGGTGTCGGTGCGGGCGAAGGCGTTCCGAAGGGTCAGGGGCAGCCCCGAAGAGACGGCAGCGGTCCCCTGGCCCTCCATTCAGCCACCGCGACTAGATGGCGACCATGGGGATGACGTGGTGGTAGCCGCAGACCTCGACCTCGCAGAGCACCATGTCGTTCAAGGCCGCGCCCGCGATGGCCGCCGCATCCAGCACGATGGTGCCGTCCGCGACGGTCATGACGGGGCACTCCAGGCCACCGATGCGAGCCCGGACGGCCGCACCGTCGGTGCCGCCCGCGAGGTTCGCGACCGCGACCACACCGGCGATGGTGCCCGCGCCGGTGTCGCCGTACAGCAGCTGGGCGGAGACCAGGGCCCGGGCGGCCGTGCTGGCCTCGAACGCCCGCAGGATGTCGTTCGCGACGGTGACACCCGCCTCGATCTGAACCACGATGGCGTTGCCCACGACGGTGATGACGGGAATGGTACCGACGGGGAGGCCCACCGTGTACTCCACGCTGATGAGGTCCCCGTCGTCTCCGGCGCGCACCGCGCGGTAGAGGATGGCGTTGTTGGCGCCGGCCGGATCCACGAGCAGCTGCGCCTGACGGAACGCCTGGCCCGTACCGCCCGCCAGGTTGGTGGCGGCCGCGGCGGCGATGATGGTTCCGGCCCCGGTGCTTCCAAACACGTTGCGCGCCGTCACGTAGTACTCGGCGCCGGAACCCGGCAACGCGGCGATGATGGCATTGGCGGTGCTGCCGCCGGCCGCGAGATCGACAGTCACGACGCCCGCGGCGTACGCGATAGTGAGAGCGCCCACGCCGACCGTGTATTCGATCTGCAGGGCGTCACCTGCCAGGCCGGGCTGCACGGCGATCCATTCGATGGCGCTGTTCGCCACCGCGGTGTCGACCACGAGACGGGACTGCATCCATCCCGGGGGAATCAGGTTCTCCCCCAGGATGGTGTAGACGTCGGGATTGATGTGGTCCGCCCGGCCGGGATTGACGAGGAAGACCTTGGGGCGGCAGAGGCCACCCTCGATCATCAGGGCCATGTACTCGTCGCGCGAGATCTGCCCTACGGGGCCGCTCGCAAGGATGACGGGATCGGTTGCGGGAAAGAACGTAGGCATCTTCTCTTCTCCTTCAGGGCTGGTCGTCGCCGACCTCTACTACACCACCAGGGCCTGGAACTGGAAGACGTAGCCGCAGATGTCCAGTTCCACCAGGGCCAGTTCGTCGATGCCCGACTCGGTCAGGGCGGGAACGGTCACGACCACCGTCTGGTCCGTGATGGTCGAGATGGTCCCCGCCAGACCGCCGGCGGTGAAGCGCACGGCCGTGCCGTCCGTCCCGTTCGCCAGAGGGGCCGCCGCCACGGCGGCCGGCAGGGTGCCGGCGCCGGTCGAGCCGTAGACGTGGCGCACCTCGACCAGCTGGCGCGCCTGGTCGCTGGTCTCGAGCACGCGCAGGACATCGTTCGCGGTCGAGACGCCGGCGTTGAGCTGGACGGAGATGGCCTGGGCCGCCACGGTGACGATGGGAAGCACCGCTCCCAAACCCACGGTGTACGCCACGGTGATGGCCTCACCCTGCACGCCCGGACGGCGAGCGGTGTAGATGAGACCGTTGTTCGCGCCCGCGGGATCGATGGTGAGGGTCGCGCGCCGCAGCGCGCTGCCGCGACCTCCCGCCAGGTTCGTCGCCGCCACCGCGAGGATGACGACGCCGGCTCCGGTGCTGCCGAACACGTTGCGTGCCATGACGTGGTCGAAGGCGCTGGTCGCCGAGGCGGCGAGGGCGGCGATGATGGCGTTGGCGGTGCTGCCGCCAACCGCCAGGGTGACGGTGACGACGCCCGCCGCGTAGGCCACGCCCAGGGCGCCGACACCCGCGACGTACACGATCTGCAGGGTGTTGCCGGCAGCGCCCGGCTGCACGGCGATCCACTCGATGGCGCTGTTCGCCACCGCGGTATCGACGGTGACCCGGGCCTGCTCCCAGTCGGGGGGGATGAACCCGCGACCCTCGACCAGGATGCCGGTGTTGGCCCCCACGTGGTCGAGCTCGCTCACGGAGAGGCGCTCGATGAAGGGTGCCGCGACCTTGCCCTCCTCCACCAGGGCGAGGTACTCGAGGTCCTGGCGCAGCTGCTGGAACTCTCCCGACTTGCCGCGCGTGGACAGGGTGAGATGGGGAGTCCGGAAGGACTTGCCCATCAGGGACAGGGGCTTCGTGGCCATGCGTTCACTCTCCTCTTCGTTTTACCTTGCCGCTCGGCCCGCAGACCGGGCGGAGAAGCAACCTCCCCGACCATCGGGGAGGGCTCAGCGAGCGTCCCCCCTCCATACCGTGTCGTTTGCCAGGCGGCCCACCGCCTGCTTCACGGGATCCGGAAGGGAGTTGAAGACCGTTACCGGATCGCGGATGAACTCCTCGACGATGTCCGGGTCCAGCACGGCGCCCAACACCTTGCGCGGCTCGCGCTCGGCCAGGCGCTTTACCTGGTTGTCCGACACGAACACACCGTTCCTGTTGTAGATGATGTCGGCCTGCTTCGTGGACGACAACACGGCGGCCCAGGGGTCGACCAGGCCGCGGTCCCATTCGTCGTCCATGCCGAGCGCGATGTCGGCCGCGGCCAGCTTGGCCGCGAACTCCCGGGCGTCGTCCGGGCGGTCGGCCAGGAGACGGTCATACACCTCATGGTCGAGGCGCCGGCGCCACGCCGCCGTCTTGCGGGCGTCGAAGGCCCGCAGCAGCTGCGTCTCCGGCTGGTACGAGTCGCCGGCGTACTTGAGGACCGTGTCGCCCGGGGTGAGGCCGATGCTGCGCTCGCGCTCGGCCAGCGCCTCGGCCAGCGTCGGCCGGTCCTCCACCGCGATCTTCGTGACGTTGGACCGGAACGTGCGCTCCAGCTCCATGATGTCCGCCAGGTTGTCCAGCGGGTACACGGACCCGGACCCCTCCTTGACCTGGCAGAACCGCTCCAGGGTGCGCGGCGCCGGCTCCAGCTCCTCGACGGTGAGGCCGCCCAGCCGGATCCGGTTTCCCTGCGAGGCCAGCTTCTTTGCCGCCGCGCGCGACGGCTTCGTCACGCCCACGGGCATGGCTTCCGTTCCCGTGAGGTCCCCCTCCTTCTTCTGCATGCGGCGCTCCTTGCGCGCCTCGCGCAGGGCCTCGATGGTGTCCTCCACGCAGGACCGGTGCTGCTCCGCGACCTTGACCTCCTCCGGCTCTCGCAGCACCTCCAGGCCACCCGTCTTCTCCAGCTCCCCCACCAGGGCCGGGAGCTCGACGCCGTACATGCGGGCGGCCTCGGACAGGTTGCGGGCCGCAAGCTTCACGCCGTCGGGCGTGAGCGTCCGGTACGTGTGGCCCAGGTACAGGGCGGAGACGAAGGTGGACGGACCGTCCACGCAGGCGAACTTCCGCAAAGGAGGCTGCCCCGTGCGGTCGATGACCAGGGCGAAGAGGTCGTCGGGCATCGCGTCCAGCTCCTCCATCGTCGGGAGGGAGGCGGTCTTGATGCTGCCCGGCAGGGACCCCAGGACGTCCGGCTCGCTCAGGAGCCGGCCCGCGTCGTCGTAGACGTCGAGTACAGCACGCATGGTCCCATCGTACGGTGCGTGCCTCGCCGGTGTCAACGAGGCCCGGGACCTGTGGAAAAGACCGGGGAGACGCGTCATAAGAAAAGTGCTGGAGGAACCCTGGTAGGATTAGACCCATTTCCTCCTTGACACCCTCCCGCCTGGCGTGCGACATTCGTCGTTCGCTGCCGGAGCGGAGAGGCCGGCGGAGGTTGAATATGGAACCGAACGTCGCGTACGTGCGCGGCCTGCTATGGCTGCCGAAAGCGCTCGTCGACCTCAAGCAGCTCAAGAACAGCCTGACCTTCATCCCGGCGACAACGGCGTACCAGAAGAAGCCGGAACCCATCCGGGCCTGGGCCGAAACCTCGTTCCACATTGGCGTCCCGCTCTACACGTTCGGGAGCCTGTACAGCGAGGAGATGAGGCAGCGCTGGCGGCAGTGGGACACCCCGCTAGTGGACGAGCGGCCCCGCCAGTTCGAGAACGTGGACATCCGCAGCACGGTGCAGCTGGATTCCGGCCGCCCGGGAAACACGCAGGCCCTGGCCGCCGACACCCTGGCCCGGCACGAGGCCGGCATCATCAGCCTGTTTTGCGGGGGAGGCAAGACCGTGATCGCCCTGCATGCCGCGGCCCGGTACCGGTGCCCCATCGTTGTCGTCGTGGACAGCAAGGGCCTGCAGGAGCAGTGGGCAAGCGAGGTGCGCAAGCACCTGCGCATGGGGGACGGCAGCCCGGTGCCGGTGGGCTTCGTGGGGGACGGGCGCGCGGAATGGGACCGACCCGTCGTCGTCGCGCTCGTCCAGACGCTGTTCCGCATGGCGGACGCGAAGCACCTCCTGGATATCGGGATACGCCGGCGATTCGGCGTCGCCGTCTATGACGAGGTGCACTGCATGGGCGCCCCGCACTTCGGCCGCGCCGCTCCGCTGTTTATGGGCCGCAGATGGGGCCTCTCCGCGACCCCCCGACGGGCGGACGGACTGGAGCGCTTGTACTACCTGCACCTGGGGCAGCCGGTGATGGTGGACCTGAGGCAGGAGCTGAAGCCCTACTTCTACTTCTACCGCGTGCAGACCCAGGTGAACCCTGATGATCCGCAATACAAGGGGTACGTCTGCGTTGGGAGGGAGACCAACACGGCCAAGCTCCTGACGTACCTCAGCGGGCTCACGCCGCGCACGTACGAAATAGTCGGTCTCGTCCAGCAGGCCCTGGCCGCCGGGCGCAACATCATGGTGCTCAGCCAGCGGCTGTACCTGCTGGAGCAGCTCCGCCGCCTGCTGCCCACGGCGGGCGTCATCAACGGAAGCGTCACGGGCCCGCGCCGGTTCGACATCCTGAAGACGTGCAACCCGGTACTCTGCCAGTTCAAGCTGGGAGAGAAGGCTCTGGACAAGCCGAACCTGGACATGCTCATCGTGTGCGAGCCGTTCCAGCGGGACGCCATCTTCCAGCAGGTCATCGGCCGCGTCCAGCGCCCCGTCCCCGGCAAGACCGTGCCCATCGTGGTGTTCGTGGAGGACCGCGTCGGCCCGTGCATCCGAGCGTGCCTCAAGGTCAAGAGACTGATCACCGGCTGGCCGGAAGAAAAAGGCGGCCCGTACACCTGGCGGCACTACGACGACGCCGGGTAGGAAGGAGAAGAGGGAGATGAAGATGGAAGGCACCGAGAGTGAACCGACGGAGGACGAGGTCCGGGAGCGGATGCAGAAGGAATTCGACGAGCTGACGGAGGCCAAGGGGGTGTGGCTGGCGGTGCGCGCCGGCAACCAGGAGATCATGTGCGGCCGTCTCAAGCAGATCCCCAGCAGCGCGGAGCTCCCGCCGGACCCGCCGCCGGACGTGTTGTGGCTCACGCACCACTTCCGGCTGATAGAGCTCCACATGCCCCTGCAGCCCGGCCCCGGGATGGACATGCCCATCCTGTCGCCGACCGTGGTGCGCCGGGCCTTCACCTCCCGCCTGGACATGCCCCTGCCGGTGCGCGACTGGACCTGGTTCGCGATGATGGACATCCAGGACGGCATCAGGGGCTACCTCATGGCCAGGTACGGACGACCGCTGGAGACCGGGCGCCGCATGCAGGCGCCGCTCATCACGCCCGCGACCGTCATGCCCGGACCGGGACCGAGGTTCAAGCCGTGAGCAAGGCGCAGCAGCTGGAGGAGTTGTACGAGGAGATGGGGCAGTGCTCCAGGTGCCCCGGCCTGCTCGAGCACCGCCGGGCGCCCATCCGTGGGCGCGGGAACCCGGATGCGGCGCGCATCGTCATCGTGGGCGAGGCGCCGGGAGCGGACGAGAACGAGGAGGGAGAGGCCTTCGTGGGGCGCGCCGGCCGGCTGCTGGATGAGCTGCTGGCCAAGCTGTCTTCCGACAAGCGCCAGGCATTCCGCGCCGCGCCCGAGGACTTCTACATGACCAATGCGATCTCGTGCTGGCCCGCCCAGCTGAACCGGCTGTACGACCCCCCGAAGCTGGAGAACCGGACGCCGACGGCGGAAGAGGTGGCGACCTGCCACCCGTGGATCGAACGCATCATTCGCATCATCGACCCCGTGGCGCTGGTCCTGGCGGGCGAGGTGCCGTCGGCCAGCTTCGGCCTGCGCGGCACCATCACCTCGCTGCAGGGGCGGATGACGGACGTGCACCTGCAGGGCGTGAAGCGGACCATCACCTACTGCGCCATGCCTGTCTTCCACCCGTCGTACCTGCTGCGCACCCGTGCCACGCCCCGTCTTCGCGAGATCACCGAATCGAACCTGCAGGCCCTGGTGGATCGCGCCTGGGCCTACTACCGGGTGAGCCGGGGTCTCAACCCCATCCCCGTGGAAGGAGGTTGACCGTGGAAGAACAGAGGGACCAGGACGTCGAGGCTTTCGAGCGCGCGAACGGCGCGATGCGGGAGTTCACGGCCGCGAACACGCAGGTGCTCAACGAGTTCCGGCGGCTGAGCGGCCACTTCAACGACGCGGTGAAGGTGCTGCAGGACCGGGCCAAGTCGCTGGTTCGCGAACGCGGGCTGGCGGCGCAGGTCGGGCCCTGCTCGGCCAAGCCCGTGTGGACCACGCTGGTGGACTTTGACGCGCTCGAGGAGACCGTGACGGACGAGGAGTTCCGGTCCGTCGTCGCCATCGAGTACAAGTTCCGCGGCGAGAAGGGGGCGGAGGGGAAGGCCGCGCTGGACCAGCTGCGCGGGAAGTACGGCCCGAAGCTGGCGGGCCTGGAGACGAAGAAGGTCAAGCAGGTGAACACCACGGGCCCCCGGGAGCTCGACCTGCGCGAACTGGAGGTCATGCTGTAATGAGGGTCGGCCTGGGCATCCGGGCCCGCCTGAGCCCGGCCGACCCGGCGTTCTCCTCCCTGGAGGTGGAGGGCACGGCGGAGGACGAGTTCGCCGAGGACCTGGCGCCCGAGGAGGTGAAGGCGAAGCTGGAGAAGATGAGGGCCGTGGCACGCCATGTCGCGGAGTCGTGCGTGCCCACGGCCCAGGAGGTGCTGGAGTATGTACGGAGGAGAGTTGAAGCTGGACCTGCTGGCCGTGACGGAGCTGCGCGTGCGCCTGACGCTCCAGGGGCCGCAGCTGGAGGCGCAGGGGGTCCTCAAGAACCGTGACGGCGTCGGACCACCGATGGCCGTCGGCTTCCGGCAGACGTCGAACTGGCCGGCGGTGGTGGTGGAGAAGGTGGTGGAACTGGTACGGGTCGTCGAGGAGGCGACCGGCACCCTCCTCGGCCCCGGCGGTGCCATCGTGGAGGAGCCGCTCTGGTCACCGGAGGGCGAGGAGGACATCGCCGGATCTGTCAAACCCGAGACGCTTCCTGGGCAGCTGTAGGAGGACACCATGAACCTGACGAATCCCGAACTGGTCGCCATCAGCATGTGCGTGGGGCAGAGGCTGCTCGACCCGATGCTCGCCGCCGGCCTGCGGCCGGACCACATGGGCCTGCCCGTGGTGCGCGAGGCGCTGGCCTGGCTCATCGACTACTCGCGCCAGCACCGGGCGCTCCCCACGCAGACGGAGTTCCACCGCAAGTTCCCGGCGCTGGACCCCGTGCCCGTCCCGTCCCGTGTCACGCCGGAGTCCATCTCCAACGAGATCATCGCGCTGTCCCTCCACAGGGAGGCCATGACGCGCCTGGAGATGCTGCGCACCCAAACCCAGCTGACGTCGGCCGACGTGCAGTCCACCGTCAGCCAGCTCCGCACGCTGCTGTCCGAACACCAGACCGGCGGCCCGGTCACGGCGACGGAGGCGATGGACATGGCCCTGCGCTGGTACGAGCAGGGAAAGGACCGATCCGTTACGGGCCTGCCCTACCCGTGGGACTGCCTGAACATCGAGACGCGCGGCATCCACCCCGGCGAGTTCCTGCTCTGGTACGGCCGCCCCAAGGTGGGCAAGACCTTCATCCTCCTGTACATCCTCGCCTGCATGCACGCCCAGGTCGAGGGACGCGTCCTCTTCGTGAGCTTCGAGATGGACCTGCAGAGGCTGGTGAACCGCCTCGCCTGCATCCGCGCGCTCCTGCCATACGCCGCGTTCCGCAAGTGCCTGCTGGACGAGAAGCAGCTGCGTGCCCTGCACGAGTCCATCATCTACTTCGAGGAATCGAAGACCAAGCGGGAAAGCGAGATCGTGTTCGACGGCCCGGCCATCAACCCCCACCGGCGCAAGAAGGGCTACACCATCCTCGACATCGAGCAGCGGGCGCGCGACGTGGAGGCCAAGGCCGTCTTCATCGACGGCCTCCTGCACGCCGGCGACATCCGCACGGGCAAGCGCGCCCGGGACTGGAGCGTCGTCGGCAACATCTCCTCCGACACCAAGCAGATGGCCCTGCTGCTGAACATCCCGGTGCTGGCCACCCACCAGGCGAACCGGGAAGGGGAGAAGGATGTCCCGATCAACTCCCAGGTGGATATCGCGTACGCCGACGCCCTGGGCCAGGACGCGGACGCCACGTACCGCATCACGCGCCTCCGGTCGTCGGACAAGTACGGCCGCCGGCTGCTCATCCAGCCCACCGGGGCGCGGGAGTTCGAGCTCCTGGGATTCCTCGTCAACGGCGAGTGCTGCAACGGCTTCGACGGCGTGGCCGTTCCGGTCACGAGCGAGAAGGAGCTGCGAAAGCACCTGAAGAAGGAGGACGTGGCGGACCCGTCCGCGATGGAGGAATACTTCAGCCTGAGCCAGGTGGCGCAGGCGGGGGACAAGGCCAAGAAGCCTTGACATCCTCCGCCAGCTAAAGCAGGCGGATTCCTGAGGCACGATGCGAACACCGATTCCCAGGCTGGTTCACGGTTCGACGGATCGAGCCTTTCCGGGCCGAAGCCCGAACGGGTCTTGCCGATCCTCCCCGTGCAATGCCCACGGCGTGTCCCGCCGCGGGGAGGGACTTGCCCTCCGACTCGATGTTCTTCGCTGCGTTCTCGTCGCGGTCGTGGTGGGTCTTGCACTCGGGGCAGTCCCACTCGCGGACGTCGAGCGGCAACGACTCCAGGATGTAGCCGCAGACGTGGCAGCGTTTGCTGGAGGGGAAGAAGCGGTCGACGTGTCGCTGCTCCTTCCCGTACCAGCCGCACTTGTAGCCCACCATCCGGTCGAACATCCCGAGCGCGGCATCGGACAGGCTCCGGGCAAGATGGTGGTTTCGCACCATCCCGCGGATGTTCAGGTCTTCCATGCAGATCACGTCGAACCTGCGTACCAGGTCGGTCGTGATCTTGTGGAGGTGATCCGCCCGGGCGTCCGCGATCCTGGAGTGGATGCGCGCGACGCACAGCTTCTGCCGGCACCTCCGTCCGCTCCCGCGCTTCCGCCTGGAGAGCACCCGCTGGGCGCGGACAAGCTGACGCGTTCGTCGCGCAAGAGCCCTCGGGTTGGGGATGCGTTCCCCATTCGACAGGGTAGCCAGTCGGCTGATGCCCAGATCGACGCCGACGTTCTTCCCCGTCTTCGGCAGCTTCTCGATCTTCTCGTCCAGGACCAGCGTCGCGAACCAGCGCCCATCCTCGTGCTTGGTTATCGTCACGGTGGTGGGCGCGCTCGTGAAGTCCCGGGACCAGCGGATCTTGAGGCTGCCTGCCTGCGGGATTCTCAGCACCTTCCTTTCCGCGTCCCAACGAAACGCGCTGGTGGTGTACTCCGCGGACTGCCGTCCGCGCTTCTTCCTGAAGGATGGGTACGCCGCCCGCTTCTCGAAGAAGTTGCGAAAGGCCGTCTGGAGATGTCGGAGGGACTGCTGTACTGGGACGCTGTGGATTTCGTTGAGCCAGGCATGCTCGGGCTGGGTCTTGAGGTCGGTCAGGGCGGCACTCGACTGGTTGTAGTTGATCCGACCCCCGGCTTGGTACGCATCGGTGCGAAGGCGAAGTGCCCAGTTGTAGACGTAGCGGCAGGCTCCGAAGGTCCGAGCCAGGATGTGTTCCTGCTCAGGTGTCGGGTAGAACCGGAAGCGGTATCTGACCTTCACACCATGGAGTATAGTTTCGTAACGCGGCCCCGTCAAGGCCGCATTCCTCCGTCGCCTGAAGGCGACGGTCTCCTGCGGAGGAGACGATGATAGATCCGTCCGAGGTGGCGGAGGCGCTGCGCCCGTACGTGCGCATCCATCGCGCCTTCCCCAACCGTCTGAGCGTGTACTGCCCGTACCACAAGGGTGGTGCGGAGCGGCACCCGAGCATGAGCGTCTACCTGGAGAGTGGGCGCGTCATCTGCTTCACCTGCGGACACCGCGCGTGGCTGGACCGGTTTCTCGTCGATCTGGGCATGGACCGAGACACGGCACGAGCGTGGCGCGAGCGTCTGGCCGAGTTGCGCGCCGCGGCCGGACCCCCCACCGAGGCCGAGGAGCTGGAGCGCCGCGCGACGGACCTGGTGTCCTGGGTCGGGTCGTTCCAGGCCTACCTGCCGCGCAACCTGCTCGAGGCGGGATTCGCCGCGGAGACGCTGGACACGTTCCGCGTGGGGTACGACGTCCGCCATCAGCGGGTGACGTATCCCGTCTACGACCGCCACGGGTGCCTGGTGGCCGTCGTGGGCGGCGCCGTGTACCCGGGCACGTTCCCCAAGTACAAGCTGTACGACGAGGAGGTGGGAATAGACAAGGACGTGCGCCAGAACCATCGCGACCACCTGTGGGGCTTCGACCTCGTGCCCGAGGGGACGCCGTACGTGGTGGTCGAGGGCTACAAGGCGGCGATGTGGGTGCACCAGATGGGATTCCCCGCGTGCGCCACGCAGGGGACCAGCTTCACCGAGACCCAGGTGGAGCTGATGGCGGAGGCCTTCCAGCCCGTGACCATCCTGTTCGACAACGACCCGCCCGGACGCGCCGCGTCCGAGCGCCTGTACTTCAAGCTGCTGCAGCGCATGGGACACGTGCGCTGGGCCAGGTACCTTTCAGAGGATCCAAACCTGCAACCCGACGGGTTGACCCGAGAACAGCTGCAGAAGGTCCTGCAGCGGGAAGGAGTAGGAAATGAGCAACGGCTACCATGACGCATTTGACTACGGAGGCGGAACCGGGCGGCGCCCGGCCGTCCAGGGGCGGTGGAACTTCTTCCACATCGACGCCTCCTGGACGATCGCTCGCTTCATCGCCGGCGAGTACCGGGTGGAGGAGCGGCTCACGATGACGGAGCGGCGCTCGCGCACGCTCCCGTTCTGGCCGTTCAACGTCCACCTCTGGCCGAAGGGGGGGAACAGCAACCGGACCCAGTTCGTGGTCTGCGGGCGCGCCCACCAGTTCGCCCCCATCGACGACTGCCCGGCCTGCACCGTGGACGAGCACGAGGACACGATGTCGCGCTTCGGCTACACCCTGCTGGGCACCCACTACTACCACGCCGTGAAGCAGGAGAGCGCCCGGCGCCCGGGCAAGACCGTCACCATCTGGCACCAGTGCGAGCGCACCCCCCAGAACATGAACTGCAAGTACTGCATGGGCGGCGTCGAGCCCCAGCTCGGCTACCTGGGCCACATGGAGTTCTCCTACCAGGACCAGGGCGTCATCCGCAAGATGAGCAACCACCTGCACCAGTTCTGCGCGTGCGGCGGCAACATCTCCATCTTCCAGCTCTCCTGCCCCGCCTGCTCCCAGATCCTCGCCGACGTGGACACCAGCGGCCTGTCGGACAGCGAGTTCCAGAACCTGGCGGTCAAGGGCGGCCAGTGCCGGCACTGCGGCACCGTGTCGGACACCCTGCGCCGCCACGACCGCTGCGGCTCCTGCGCCCAGCCGCGCCCGCTCGGCGTCTTCAACACCGACGTCCGCATCCGCCGGCCGAAGGGGGCGGACAACAAGTGGCAGCCCATCGAGATGGAGCCCATCCTCGACGGGTCGGGCCGGCCGCAGCACGGCGACCTCAATCCGGCGTACGTGCAGGCCATCCAGGCCCGCGGGTTCTCCCTCGGTCCCCTGGACCTGCCGGCCATCTACGCCCCGGACCCGCCGGCGGTGATGGAGCGCAATATCCGCAAGCGCTTCCCGCAGCTGCGTCGCCAGCTCGGGGCCGTCGCGGACCCCAACGCGGTGCCCCGCGGCCTGCCCGCCCTGGGCACGCCCGGCGCCCTCCCTCCCGCCCTGGCCGCCCTGGCCGGGCCCCCGCCCCAGCCCGCTCCCCTTCCCGCCGGCATGTTCGGCGGTCAGCCCGCCCCGGCGGTCAACCCGGTAAGTGCGGCCCTGACCGGGACGCAGACGGCCCCCATGACCCTCCCGCCCGGCATGGCCCCGGCGGCGGCCCCCCGGCCCGCGGCTCCCGCAACCTCCATGGCTCTTCCCCCTCCCATCCACCAGGCGGCGCCTCCGCTCGGGCCCTCCATCAATGACGAGGACCTGGACGAGGACGACCTGCTGGCCGGCCTTCCGACGGACGACGAGTAGCAGCACCGGCCGCCGGGTCCTTCGGGGCCCGGCGGCTGCGAGGGAGAAAAGGTGACGACTCTGCCAGCTAAAGCAGGCAGCTTCTCAGGCGACGTCCCGTTGGACGTTGATGCCTGCTGGCCCCGTCCGGGCCAGGAGAGCGCGTGCCAGGACGTTCCTGGCAGCGTTCTCGTCTCGATGCAGGGAAAGCTTGCAGGAGGGACAGACGTGCTGGCGTACCGACAAGGTCTTCTGTACGGTGGCGCCACACCCGTTGCACTCCTGGCTTGTTCCCCGCGCATTCACAGCCACAACCTCGCAACCGGCACTCGCAGCCTTGTTGTCGAGGATGTTCACGAAGCCGCCCCAGGCGACATCGGAGATAGCCTGAGCAAGCCGGTGGTTCCTGAGCATCCCTCGGATGTTCAGGCGTTCCACCGCGACGAGCCCGGACGATCGGACCAAGTGCAATGCGGTCTTGTGGTGAAAGTTGTGCCGCAGGTTCCGTACACGGGCGTGAAGAGCCTGGATACGATACACGGCTTTGCGGCGGTTCTTGCTACTGCGCTTCTTGCGGGATATAGATCGCTGGAGTCGCCGCAACTGTGGGATTTCCCGCCGGAGGAACCTTGGATTCTCGACGCGCTCGCCGTCCGAGGTGGTGAGGAACGCCTCGATGCCGACGTCGATGCCGACGGCGGGTTTTCCGTTCGGCACGAAGTCCGCGTCCGGCAACTCGCACGAAAGGATAACGAACCACTTGGAGCCTTCGCGCTTGACCGTTGCCGTCTTGACGCGGCCTTCAATCTCGCGGTGGATCTTGGCCTTGACGATGCCGACGTGCTGGACGCGCAACCGGTTGTCGTTCAGGCGGATGCCGTCGCCGTAGGTAGGAAACTCGATGCTGTCGTATCGGTTGCAGGACTTGAACCGTGGGTAGCCGGGTTTCCCTCCGGACTTGCAGCGGCGGAAGAATGCGACGAATGCCTTGTCCAGGCGGCGCATCGTCGCCTGTGCGGACGAGAAGTTGAGCCGTGCGAAGTAGGGATTGGCGGTACGCTCAACCTTGAACCACGCCGACTGGCCAACGTAGCGCACGGGTCGCTTCTCGGTTTCCCAGGCCGTTTTGCGCTGGTCGAGGCAGGCGTTCCAGAGACGACGATGCGTCTCCAGAGCGATGCCAAGTTCGCGTTCCTGGTCGGTGTTCGGGTAGAGACGGAACTTGTAGGCGCGGCGCATCTACTTTCCCTTCTGTTCCTCGATGTACTTCCGGATAGCGTTCTCGCTCACCGCACCGACCGTGGCCGCGTAGTAGGATCGGCTCCAGAGGGTAGGAATCCGGGACCGCAGGCCTGGAAACTCGCTTCGGAGATCGTGCGATGTGCGCCCCTTGAACCTGTTGACAAGCTCTGCGACGCTCCTTGTTGGATCACATTCAACGAAGAGGTGAACGTGGTCGGGCATCACCTCCAAAGCGTGAATTGCGGCTTCGAGATCAAGCGCAACGATGTTCAGCAGCGTTCTGAGCCTCTTCTCGACCGCGCCGACCAGGACCGGTCTGCGGTACTTCGGACACCAGACGAGGTGGTACTTCAAGGTGAAGATTGCTCCGGCGTTCCTGGCATACCGACTGAACACGGACCTAGTATACATCTGGCAGAGGTCTTGTCAAGCGCGGAGAGGGGCGCGATTCCTCCGTCGCCTGAAGGCGACGGTCCCCTCGCGGAGGATACGATGGAAGCGATAGGCGGACAGATCCCCGCGCCCGAGATGCTGGACACGGAGGATGCGGTACGGGAGTTCGTGGCCTACGCGGACCAGTTCGACTACTTCGCCCTGGACACCGAGACCACGGGCATCTCCATCACCAAGGACCGCGCCCTCTTCGCCTCCTGCGCCGCCGGCAACCGCCGCGCCTGCTTCCCCATCCGCCTGATGCCCCTGTTCCGTCCCCTGTTGTCCGGCCCGAAGCTCAAGGTTTTCCAGAACAGCAAGTTTGATCTCCATATGCTTGCCAACACGGGGCTGGGCCTGGACGTCGCGGATCCCATCGCGGACACGATGGTGATGAGCGTCCGGGAGAACAGCGCCCGGCCCTACCACGACCTGAAGTTCCTGGCCTCCGACGGCCTGTACGAGCGCTTCGACCCGAGATACGTGAAGTACGGCACGTTCAAAAGCCTGTTCGGCAAGGGCAAGCCGGAAGAGGCGCTGCTGGCCCCGGAGAACCGGGACAAGGTGGCGGGCTACGCGTCGATGGACGCGTGGGTCACGCTGCTGGCGTTCCAGGAGCTGCACCGCCGCCTGGCCACCACCCCCGCCCCCCTGACGGGCAACCTGTGGGAGCTGTACAAGATCATCGAGATGCCCATGACGCGGCTGCTCTACGAGTACGAGCGGGCCGGTTTCCTCATCAACGCTCCGGCGCTGGAGGCGGAACTCGAACCGGTAAAGAAGGAGGCGGACGACCTGTCGCGCCGGGCGTCGAGGATGCTGGGACAACCCATCAACCTGAGCTCCCCCAAGCAGGTGGCGGACGTGCTCATCAACCAGCTCGGCTACCCCCCGGTCAAGTACTCCAAGGGAGGGAGGCGCGGCACCAGGCAGCCCTCAGTGGACGACGACGTGGTGAGGGCGTGGCAGCGCCTGCCGCAGACGAACAAGGAGCTGTTGGACATCCTCCTGGAGCACCGCGACCTGACGAACCAGAAGGGGAAGCCCACCGAGATATCCAAGGCGCTGGACCCGACGAACCGGCTGCACACCACCATCAATCAGGGAGCGGCGAGGACCGGCCGGCTCTCCAGCTCGAAGCCTGCGCTGCAGAACCTGCGCAAGAAGTTCCGCAACCTGTTCGTCGCACCCGAGGACTGGGACGTCGTGGATTTCGACCTCGACCAGATCGAGATGCGGCTGGCCGCCATCTTCAGCCGCGACTCCACCATGATTGACTGCTTCCGCCGCGGCATCGACGTGCACAGCAAGACCGTCGAGCTTATGGACGACATCCCGTACGAGGAGGTGGCGGCCGCCCACAGCGCGAAGAAGCCCACCCCTCGCCAGGAGGAGCTGGAGAGGCTTCGCACCACACGCAAGAAGACCGGGTTCGGCATCCTCTACGGCGAGACGGAGTACAAACTGATCACCCAGGTCCCCGTCCCGGGCGAGACCAGACAGGAGCGCCTGGAGGCCGGCCGCCGGCTGCAGCAGGCATGGCTCGACGCCTACCCCGGGGTGCGCGAGTTCGTGGAGCAGACGAAGAAGTGGGTGCAGGGCGAAGGCTACATCACGACCATCCTGGGCTGGCGCCGGCACCTGCCCGCGGGAAAGCTGGCGTTCCCCAAGGAGCTGGAGTGGAAGGAGCGCGACCCGGAGTTCAACGAGGCGATGCGGCAGGCCGTGAACTCCATCGTGCAGGGAAGCGCCGCGGACGTGATGAAGGTCGTCCAGATACTGATCTGGCGCGACCCCGAGCTGCGGAGCCTGCCGTGCGTGCCGCTGCTGCCGGTGCACGACGAGCTGGTGTCCGTCGCACGCCGCGACGTGTCGAAGCGCGTGCTCGAACGACAATTGGAGCTGGCATTCAACCCGCTGCGGCACATGGGACTGGAACTTCCGGTCGACCTGAAGGCCAGCGGCAACATCGGGACGTCCTGGAAGGACGCCTAGCAAGGAGCAGACGTTGACGAAGAAGGAGCAGACGTCGGCAAAGAGGGACGACGCCCAATTCCCGGCCGAAGCCCTTGCCTGCCCCAACTGCGGAGGCCCCGTCTTCTACCCGGACCGCTCTGGTCACTACCGCGACTACGGCATCCGCCACTGCTACGCGTGCGGCCTGGAATGCTATCTGGTCGTCGAAGCCGACAACACCCACGTCGGGACGACCTGGCGAGTGGAGGAGGCGGGCCAACACCGCTGCGACGGCTCCTGCGGCAAGGACAGGACCGGGGCACCGTGCTACCACAATTGCGAGCGCAGCCTCCCTCGACTGGAAAAGCGGCCCCCCACTCGCCGCGAGAAGCATGTGCCGGCTATCGCGAAGATATTGGAACCGATGGGCCCCGGCGAAAAGAAGAAGGTGGTCCCCCTTCGCACGTGGGAGCACATGCGGCACCTTCTCGGGGTCGACGCTGTCGACATCTCCGATGCCCAGCGCATGCTGCGCGAGAGGTTGCTGCGCGGATCGTTCTCCGGAGGGCTGCCTTGCCCCCAGTGCACCAGGCTCATGGCCGTCTACCAGGTACACTTCAACTGGTCCATGGGCACGCTTTGCATGGCCTACGCCTACCAACACTCGCGGCAGACGCCGGAGCAGGACGCCTTCCCTTACCTCGATTGGCGGGATGTCATCTACCGAACCCCTCTGCCCCTCTCCCTCGACGCCCGCCAGGCCATCTGCCTCGGCGGAGGGGCGGCGACCCACTTGCGCTACTACGGCATCCTTCGCGCCGCGGATCATCAGGACGGGGAGGCGCGCGCCGCCCTGTATGCCCTGAGCCCGTTCGGACTGCGATTCGCCCTCGAACAGGTGCGCGTCAAGCCCTTCCTTTGGGTCTACCTCAACCAGGTACTCAACGACGACGACCCCGAAGCAATAGTGCGGATGCGGGACGCGAACGACCCCGAAAAGCGAGCCTTCAACTGGCGGCAGGCGATTGAATGGTGGCGGGACTATATCCTGCCCTGACGAACAACAGGAGGTAACAGGTGACCATCGAGAAGTACGCCGTGACGACCGACAAGAAGCTGACCCGCTGCCCGGAGTGCGACGCACCGCTGACGGACGACACGCCCCCGCGCTGCCCCGAGCACGGGACGCACTACCTGACGAACCCCGACGACAAGCAGCCCGAGAACCGGAAGGACGAGGAGGGGGACGGTGGCTAGGCGGAAGGTCACGGCCAAGCCGGCGGCGTCCGGGACCCAGGACCCGGTGCTGGGCGCCGCACTCGACCACCTGCGCAAGAAGTGGGGGGCGAACGTCGTGTGCCACGCCTCCGAGACGGAGGACGTCAACATCCGACGACCCACCGGCCTGGCCAGCCTGGACCACGCCATGGCCGGCGGCTTCAAGCACGGGACCATCAACGTCGTGAGCGGGAACGAGAGCGTGGGCAAGGATGCGCTGATCAACATCATGATTGCGCGCAACCAGCGCCTTTACGGGAAGGACTCCTCGGTGTTCATCGGCTACACCGAGCCCACGGGCTGGGACAAGACGTGGGCGCGCCAGATGGGCGTCGTGGTGCCCATGTCCGGTGTGGAGATACAGGCGTACGAGAAGACGCTCG
>Ga0180008_1000769_pt1 | contig 23543 bp, 20 predicted proteins | sample MM_PW_MetaG_FD_121121 | JGI IMG/M metagenome (GOLD analysis project Ga0180008, IMG submission 121121) | Groundwater microbial communities from the Aspo Hard Rock Laboratory (HRL) deep subsurface site, Sweden - MM_PW_MetaG | ecosystem: Environmental > Aquatic > Deep subsurface > Groundwater...
AACTATGTGCAGAGTTTTGTCTTTGAGCAGCAACCGAATAGCGACCTGATGAAAACCAAAACTATTGATGATCAACAAGGTCAGCGTAACTGTGATGAACTGTTTGATAGTCAAATTTTAAGCAAAGAGCCGGTCAATGGCTATCCGGCTTTGGTGTGGGTATCTGAATGTAAAAGCAAAAGCGGCGCTTATTCCAAAATTCTGCATAAGTCCATTGCGGGAAAAGAGTCGCTTTACGTCTTTAACAAAGTCTGGCGCAGCTTACCTTTGCAAACCGAATGGGATTTATGGTTGGACTACACCAACAAAATCCATATTTGCGATATCAACAGCAAAAGCCAATCCTGTAAGTAAATTAAAAATGGGGTCAGATCACATTAGTTACGCATAACTAATGTGATTTGACCCCATTTTAAGATTAGTGATTAGCGGCCAGTACTTCAGGGAAATCTGAGAAGGCTTTTTTCGTCACTGCACTTGCACGGTTTTCATAAGCCGTAGAAGCTTCAAAAAATGCACGATGGATCAGTTCAGACAGTGCATCTCCACCCAGATACAAATGGGTTTTAGTGTATTTGTCCTGATGACTCCAAAGTTCCTGATCTGATTTAGTCGACACCAGTTTAAACTCAAGCTCCAACACAGATTCGGCGGCGATCACAGCTGAATAATCCTTATTCCAACGCTGAACATCAACATACAGTACTGCATCAACATCTGTTAATGCAGACACTTCTGTTAGTTGGCGTTGTTGTACATCTACAATTTCAAAGCCATGCTCTGCTACAATGTCGGGCACTTCTTTATCAAAAGCCTGCACCAGTTCAGCAGGCACAGCTTCACCACCATGCACCACTATCATTAGTTTTTTTGGAGTTTCTTTATACAGCTGAGCATATTTTTGCTGATGGTCAGCTGTTGAACTACAGGCGCTTATCAGCACCAGAGCCAAAGTGGCACCAAGCAAGGCTTTCAGTTGTTTCATCGGTTCCCTCCTTCTGAGTCAATAAAAGTTTTGTCGCGCCTGTAACTCACGGGCTTGATCTCTACCATACATTTTGGCTGAGACAGCTGAACCAAAACTTAACCAGCTAAATAAACTGTTCAGTTTTTGGCCTCCATTAAGGCTACTAACTTAACCAGACGTTGCTGACATTCCTCTAATTGAGGACTTTGTTGCGTCACTAACTGCTGGCCTAAACTTAAAGCGGCCAGCACTATGCTTTGTTCCATCGACAAATGCCCGGCGCCTTGCCGTACCTGAGCAATTTTGCTGTTCAGCAGTCGTGCTGCTTCCTGCAACTCGGCCTGTTCTTTGACAGTGCAGCGCAGCCAATATTCCCGACCAGCTATCACCACTTTCTGCTCAACGACCAATGGCTGCTTTAACATGATCAGGCAGACAATTGCTGTTCAAACAACTGCGTCAGTTGTTGCAGTTTCTGCTGCGCCCGCTGCTTTTGATCGTCAGACTCCATCGCATGTAACTGTAAAGTTTCCAGTTGGTCCGTACTCTTTTTCAGTTCCTGCTGCAACTGCTGTTCTATCTGTCCCAGTTGTTGTACTTGCGCTGTCAGTTGCTTATTTTCAGAAATTAAACTCTGAATTAATTGCTCTAACTTGCTGAATTCGGCTTCAAACATAAGATTCCCTTAATGCATTAGTGGGTTGAAAATGGAGTGTAATAAGTAAGTCATCGCTTACCTGCAAAGGCAGAATAAACCGCAAGTCTTGAACCTAAGCTGAATAAATAATTCGGGTCAGAGTAAAATTAAACCCGTATTTAATTTTACTCTGACCCGAATTATTTTGCAGCCGTTGCGACAAAAACCAACTTGCGTCTTGATATTTGTCGTCAACGTAACCAGATCCGACATAATTCCCCTGACTCAGGATTTGTGATGAAAAACCTGCATATAGATTTAGTCTCTGATATCGCCTGCCCTTGGTGTGCCATCGGCTATGCCAGGCTGGAGCAAGCCATGCACAGCATAAAAGACAAAGTCAGCGTCAGCATTCAGTGGCGGGCCTTTGAACTGAATCCGGATCCAAAGTTAATCCCAGAGCCTATTTTGCCAGCCCTGAGCAAAAAATATGGCCGCAGCGAAGATGAAATGCGGGCATCACAACAATCGATGATGCAGGTTGCTGCTGATCTTGGGCTTAACTTCGGTAAAATGCAGCAACGTTTTACCTGCAATACCTTTGACGCGCACCGACTGGTGAAATGGGCAGCGGCTTTTGATAAGCAAACAGCGATGAAACAAGCCTTGTTTGAGGCCTACTTTGGTTTTGCCGAAGATGTGTCCAAAACTGAAGTGCTGCAAAAGTGCGCAGAAAAAGCCGGACTCAATGCTGAGGACGCATTAAAAGTACTGCAATCACAACAGTTTATTGAAGAAGTACGCACAGAAGAAGCGCAATATCAGCAAGCGGGTATCAGTTCGGTGCCTGCTTTTGTGATTAATCAGCGTTACTTAATTTCCGGCGCACAAGACCCTGCTACTTTAGCCGCTAGTTTGCTGAAAATCGCTGATGAAATGGCCACTGAATAACAACAATCTGAATTCAAAAAGGCGCCGTATGACCACCCCAATGCAAGATTTTATTTATCACATAGGTACTGTAGGCACGCCTTGGGGCGAGGCTGAAAAACAGCAGTGGCTAAGTGAGCAACAGATTAAACGCAGCTATGAAGACGAAGTAGTTAAACCTTTACTACAGAATGTACCTGATATGGCTGAACTGGTTAGCTACGGCAAGCTGGATTACCGCAGTTTTGATTTACCTTTGTATGAGCTGTTTGCTGTACGCAGCAAAAACTGGCAAGAAGGTAAACCTATAGTGCTGGTGACTGGTGGTGTACATGGTTACGAAACCAGCGGTGTGCAAGGTGCACTGCAGTTTATTAAAGAAGAATTCAGCCGTTACAGCAACAAAGTGAATTTATTGGTTCTGCCCTGCATCAGCCCCTGGGGTTATGAAACCATTAACCGCTGGAACCCAAAAGCAGTAGATCCTAACCGTTCTTTTGGCGCAGCAAGTGAGTCCGATGAAGCAACGAAGGCTATGGCTTTTGTCCGTCAGCACAGTGGGGAGGTTTTGGTGCATATCGACCTGCACGAAACCACAGATTCTGATAACAGCGAATTCCGTCCAGCCAAAGCAGCCCGTGACGGCACTGTGAATCACAACTGGAATATCCCTGATGGTTTTTATCTGGTAGGTGATACTGGCAAGCCGGAAGCCGGTTTTCAGCGCGCTATTATCGAAGCAGTGCAAAAAATTACCCATATAGCCGAAGCCGATGAAAATGGCTGCCTGATCGGTGAAAAACTCGCACAGTTTGGCGTGGTGAATTACCCGAAACGCGCTTTGGGTTTATGTGGTGGTATGACAGATGCCAAATTTGTGACTACTACTGAAGTTTATCCGGATAGTCCTAAAGCCAGCCCGGAACAGTGCAATGCAGCTCAGGTTGCAGTGATTTGTGCTGGTGTGGATTACGCTTTAGGTTAAGCAGAAATAATTCGGGTCAGAGTAAAATTAAACCTTTGGCTTAATTTTACTCTGACCCGAATTAAAAACCTTAGAACGAGTAAGTCGCGCCTAAAGTGAAGTTACGTGGTGTGCCATAAGCATATTGACTGAAGAAACCAATCTGACTGTAGTAAGTTTCGTCTAACAGGTTATCGACGTTCAACTGTACAGATAGCTGTTCTGTCACTTCATAGCGAGCCATCAGACTCACCAGACTGTAGGAGTCCTGATCTAAACGTGTAGCTCCAGAGCCGCTGTATTGTGAGTCTTCCCAGTTCACGCCACCACCTACGACTAAACCTTGTAAGAAGTTGGCAAAATCATAAGTAGTAAAAATATTCAGCTTTTTACGCGGATGATCAGTGTTCACTTCAATGCCATCGGCATCTTCTGCTTTAAACTGTGAATAACCAGCGGAAATATTCCACTGCTCTGTCAGTTGACCAATCACTTCCAGTTCAAAACCTGTGCTTTCCACACCCTGCGCTGCACGATATATAGTTTCTGGCAGGTTATTTCCTACCGGAGGGAAAGTAGTACCAGTGTCCTGAGCCAGATTATCTTGTTTAACCTTAAACACAGCCACCGCAGTTTGCATTGCACCGTTAAGAAAAGAACTCTTTAAGCCCAATTCAGTATTTGTGCCTTCCAGAGGATCGATAAATTCGCCGGACGCCACTCGCGCATTTTGTGGTTTAAAAATTTCAGTCTGGCTGATGTAAGCGTTATGGTTAGCACCAAGCTGATACATGAAGCCAGCATAAGGTACAAAGACACTGTCATCACCATAGTTTTCAGGTACTCCGTAGCTAAAACCATTACGCTCCCACTCGGATAAACGACCACCAGCAATCAATTTCAGATCATCAGTTAAAGACAGACGTGTAGCAGCATAATAGCCAGTCTGCTTAGTGTCTAAATCAACAGCCACTGTGCTGCTATCTGCAAATACTGGCTCTGGATAACTGCCATCCCAGTCATAAAAGCTGCCTGTAGACGGATAAGCAGACTCTACTGCGAAAGTGCCGGTTTCAGCTTCTTGTTCACTGTGCAGATAGCCAACCACAAATTCATGCTGACGATTTAACAACTGATAATCGCCTTTTAACTGCAGATCAATACTGTCTTGTTTACTAAACCCTATGCTCTTGTATGCCCAAGGATTTAAACCCTCACCTGTTACTTTGTCGACAGCGCCAGACAAGTACATCAGTTGGGCATCTGCAGTGTTTTTGGTGTGGTTAAAACTTACTTTTGCTTGCCAGCCATTCGCGAAATTATGGTTCAGGTTTGCAAAACTATTCTCATTGGTAGAAGCCCAATAGGTCCAGTCTGCCGCTGACGAAACAGAACGATCCCAGTTGGTTGCAGTGCCGTCACTAAACCAGGGGGTCAAACCACCCCAGGTCGAACCTTTAGGATCGTTGTCCTGATAACTAGCGCCAAAACTAATAGCCGTTTGATTCGTTAAGTCAGCATCTACTACCCCATAAAGCACGGTTTTGTCGTCTTCAGGGATATCCATAAAGCTGTCGCCAACTTCTTTTTTCGCTACAAAACGGACACGTAAATCACCTTCTGCATCTAAGCCAGTCGATACGTCTGCAGTTGCAAATCTGTTGTTCCAACGACCCACACCAGCATTGAGGTAACCTGTCAGCTCAGCAGAATTCGCATGTTTGCGCACCAGATTTATAGAAGCAGAAGGGTCACCTGCACCAGTCAGTAAACCTGTAGCGCCACGCACTACTTCAATACGTTCATAAATAGACACGTCAGTAATAGTTTCGCCCGAATCACCAGCCAAAGACCAGGCTAAAGGCACGCCATCAATCTGATATTTATCAATATCAAAACCACGGGAACTAAACACGTTACGGGTAGAGTCCAGCTGTTTAGCCGACACACCTACGGCCTGACTCATAACCTCATTAATACCGCTGAAGCCCTGGTCGATAATACGTTGTGAGGTAATCACGGTAACTGACTGAGGGGTTTCAAATAAAGACAAACCTAAGCCTGTAGCCGTATCAATGTTTTCATTGACGGTGTAATGGCCTTGTACTGTAATTTTTTCAATTTCTTTTTCAGCTTTATCATCTGCGGCATGAACCACGCCCACCATACAAGCCAATTGCACTGCCACTACCAGTGGCAGCTTGCTGAATTTCTGTTGTAACACCATGATTACCCCCCAATAAAATTGAGCGAATAATACACTAATACGAATTGTTATCAACTAGATTTAGATAAACCGCAGAACTATAAGGCACCTGTATGTAAGTGGTTTCATATTTATAACTTATTGATAACAAACAGAGGCTAGAAGCAGCGCTTAATCATCTCTGGTCAGCACTTCCAGCAGTTCTATTTCAAAAACCAGATTAGAATTCGATGGGATCATGCTGCCAATCTGACGTTCGCCATAGGCTAAATGCGCAGGCACCCATAACTTACGTGTACCACCCACTTTCATACCCTTTAAACCTAAAATCCAGCCCTGGATCACTCTGTTATTACTTAAAATACACTGAAAAGCTTCGCCTCTTTTATGGGACGAATCGAACTCTGTGCCATCTTCAAGCCAACCGCGATAATGTGCAGTAATCAAAGCGCCACGTTCAGCAGCTTTGCCTTCACCCAACACCAGATCTTCAATTTTTAGTTCATCCGCCATATCTCTCCCTTGCCTTTAACTTTTGTGCCTGATTATAACTATCAACAACGGGCAAAAAATACAGCAACCAGATGACTGAAACTAAACTTTTACCGGCTTTAAAGCCTTCACCACAGCAGCGGCGATATCAGCAATACGGCATTGTTGTTTCATCGCACTTTGCTGTAATTGGCGATACGCCTGTTCTTCGGTCAGTTTTTTATACTGCATCAGTAATAACTTAGCGCGGTCGATCAGCTTTTGTTCGCTAATAGCACGGCGGGCGTCCGTCAGCTCTGTATGCATTTGACGGATATGCTGCGCTTGCTCAGACAATAGCTGATAAAAAGACCGGCTCGGCGCCTGCAGATTTTGTTCGGCCTGACCTGCAGGCACAACAGAAGCGCCATATAACCCCAGCATAGCCGGATCAATCAGCAAGGTTAAACCTGGACTGGCTGGTAACTCTGTCAGTTCGGTCAGCTTCAGTTGATGCTGTTGCAACTGCTGCTGTGCCGCATCTACTGTGGCTGATGTCAGTTGCTGCAACTCTGAAGTTAATCCAGCCTGCAACAGATGCATTTCATCCATACGTTCTGTTGCAAACTGATACCAGAGATCGCTGACCGCAGGCACTGGTGCTGCAGTACCGGACAGTTGTTGGATCATAGTTCTTAATTGCTGCAGTTGTTTTGCCGCAGTCGCTTGTTCCAACTGATGCCACTGCTGTTGCTGTGATGCAGTGGCAAACTCCAAAAATACAGCGGCACTATGTTGCTGCGCTTGTTGCAACAACAACAAACGTTCGGCCAACTCAGTGGTTAACTGACCCGAAGCTAACCCCATAGCCCCCCAGGCTCGTTCTTGTCCGGCATATTCTTTGGTTTGCAGTAAGTTAAATAACACCACCAAAAAACGGGTAATACCAGCGTCACAGGCTAAATCAGCCGACTCCAGCACTACAGCCAGCCAGGCGGTAATTAATCTGCTGTATGCTTCTGTCGATTGCAGCGGCGTACATTCTTGTTTGCCTACCTGTTCGCGTAGCTCAGCCAGATGGTCCATGCCCTGCAACGCCAGACAAATGCCGCTCAATAAACGGCTGCTATTACAAGGTTCGGTTGCCTGCAGATACTGTTGATTCAGCTGGGTTCGCAATTGTTGCTCGGCCTTAGTGCTTTGCAATAATTGCTGCTGACGCTGCACAACAAACACCTCACAGTCTGACGCGAGGAAAATATTGCTGATCCCACGCTCACGTTGTAACTGATGCACCAGCTCACTGACGCTGGTAACCAGCAAACAGTTAGCCGAAAGCTGCTGCAGGGCTTTTATTTCTGCCTGTTTCGCGGCCAGCAAAAACTGAGCTGTCGAATAATTCATGGATCACTCTGTAGTGCTGATAATCCCATACTCTAGCAATGGTTATTCCACGCTGGCAGCGACAGCTGGCAGACCGCGCCAATACTGGATTATCAGCAAAGAGCCTGATTTTCGCTGTGAAGTACAAGGCAGCAATGCCCTGTAACGGTGCAGAAAATGCACAACAATGGCACCTTGGAACTGCAAAAGCACAACCAGTACTTTGTTAAACCTAAACAAAATCAATGTATTGATATAAAAGCATCAGCTGGCATTAAAGTTGCTCTGTTAAAAAGGCAGAGGTGATAAGCACCTCTAAGCATACAAACATGATATTCAGGACAAAGGCGTCCCGTGATCTTCTGGCAACAGAATGATCCGGACGCCTTTTTTGTTTTTTAAAAAACAGCCCCTGAACAAACTAATAGCAACAACAGGAAAAGGTGAACCTATGGCTTATTTAGTTCCAGCCGAGTTTGTGACCAAAATGGTCGACTCCGGCGAATCAAAAATTTTTATGTCCACCCGGGATACGCTGATCCGATCGTATATGGCGGGTGCCATTCTGGCTTTAGCAGCAGTTTTTGCTGTGACAGTAGCAGTGCAAACTGGTTCCTTTTTAGTAGGTTCCATGCTGTTCCCTGTCGGTTTTATTATGTTGTATCTGATGGGGTTCGACTTACTGACTGGTGTCTTTGTATTAACTCCGCTGGCCCTGCTGGACCGTCGTCCTGGCGTTACAGTACAAGGCGTACTTCGTAACTGGGGTTTGGTATTTACCGGTAACTTCCTTGGAGCCTTAACAGTCGCCGCCATGATGGCTTTTGTGCTGACTATGGGTTTTCATCTTGAACCCGATGCAGTTGGACAAAAACTGGCTGGTGTGGGTGAAGCCCGTACTTTAGGTTATGCCGAACATGGTGTCGCAGGTTGGATGACCATATTCCTGCGGGGCATGTTGTGTAACTGGATGGTGTCTATGGGCGTGGTGGGCGCTATGATTTCCACTCATGTCAGCGGCAAAGTAATGGCGATGTGGATGCCTATTATGTTGTTCTTTTTTATGGGTTTTGAGCACTCAGTGGTCAATATGTTTCTGTTTCCTTTTGCCATGATGATGGGTGGTGATTTCTCAGTGATGGATTATCTGATCTGGAACGAAATCCCAACAGCTTTAGGTAATCTGGTGGGTGGTTTAGCCTTTACCGGTTTAACCCTGTACAGCACCCACTATAAAACTGCACCAAAACGTAACCTGACTGCTAAAACAGCTGAAAGCCCTGTAGCTACTCTGGCCAAAGCCTGATGATGTTGCCAGGAGCCTCGTTACAAGTCTCCATAGGCCAGCATTCCACTGCTGGCCGTAAAGCGTTAAATCAGGATTGCTTTGGCGCTTATCAGCCAAAAGAGCCGGAATTAAGCAGTAAAGGCATAGTGTTGGCGGTAGCCGATGGCATCAGCACCAGCACCGTCAGCCAGATCGCCAGTGAAACAGCAGTGAAAAGTTTTCTGGATGATTATTACTGCACCAGCGATGCCTGGTCAGTACCTCATGCCGCCTTGCAAGTGCTTAAAGCCAGCCATAACTGGTTGTACGCTCAAAGCCGCAATGGCCCTTTTGCATCCGATCCAGACAAGGGTTATGTCTGTACTTTTAGTGCCTTAATACTAAAACAACGCCATGCTCATTTGCTGCATGTCGGTGACAGCCGGATTTATCTGCTGCGTAACCAGCAACTGGAACAACTGACGCGGGACCATAGAGTCTGGCGTGGCAGCAGCAGTTTCTTAAGTCAGGCACTTGGCGCCGGCGCCGTGCTGGAAGCGGATTATCACAGCCTTCCTTTGCAACAAGGGGATTTGTTTCTGCTGGCAACGGACGGTTTATTTGAAGTTTTACCTCAGACCACACTGATGCAGTTACTGGAAGCACAGCAGGATTTATCGCTGCTGGCCCTGCAACTGACTGAAGCCGCTTTAGCTGCAGGCAGCGAAGATAATATAACGCTGCAATTGGTGCGTATTGATCAGTTGCCGACCGACAACAATTTACCTCTTTGCCTGGATCAGCAATTACCTTTGCCGCCTTTGCTGCAACCAGGTGATACATTAGACGGCTTGCAGGTGATAAGGCCACTACAACAAAGCAGTCGTAGCCATGTGTATCTGGTGCAGAATACAAGTACAGAGCAGTTGCTGGTACTGAAAGCTCCCTCCATTGATTTAGCCGAGCAGCCAGATTATCTGGAGCGGCTAATGCGCGAAGAATGGATAGCCAAAAGAGTCAATAGCAATCATGTGGTGCGCCCGGCCAGCATCAACAGGCCTCGCACTGCGCTTTATACCTTATTTGATTATGTCGAAGGCCAGACCTTAAAACAGTGGCAACTGGATCACCCCAAACCCACCCTGGAACAAGTTCGAGGCATTATTGAACAGCTGGGTAAAGGGCTGCAGGCGTTGCACCGCAGCGAAATTCTGCATCAGGATATCCGACCCGATAACCTGATGGTGACCCCTCACGGCATAGTCAAAATTATCGACTTTGGCGCCGCACGACTGGCAGGGTTGCAAACAGATGACGAAGTAGCAGGAGATATTCCAGGCACAGCTTTGTACACAGCACCTGAGTACTTTTTAGGCTTGGCAGGCACAGAGCTGTCCGATTTATATTCACTAGCGGTTTTAACTTACCAGTTGCTGTCCGGCCGTTATCCTTATGGCGCTGATGTGGCGCGTGGAAAAAGTGTCAAAGCGCAGAAGAAATTACGCTATCAGTCGGTACTCAGCAAAGACAGCGAGCTGCCGGTCTGGCTGGATTTAACCTTAGAAAAAGCACTGCAACCCGACCCAAATAAACGCTACCAGGCTTTGTCGGAGTTTTTATACGACTTACGCCACCCTAATGCCGAATTTCAAAAGCCACTCAGTTTAATTGAACTGCATCCGCTGTGGTTCTGGCAGTGCCTTTGTGTAGTGCAGGCGCTGATTATTTTATGGTTGATAGCAGCCCGTCATTAAACAAGCTGCTATCTGATCACTTTAATACTTCGCCAGCCACTGCAACCAGAATTTGCTGGTGTCTGTGTGTAATGAATTCGCTTGATAGTCAGCATATTTCAGCAATACCGCATGCTGAGCATTCAGGTTATAACTCAGTTGTAAGTCCAGCTCTTTGCCATAATCCGCTTCACCTTCTGCTGCATCCAGCCAGTGGTAAAAGGCTATCAGCTCCAGCTGGTCCAGTTTATAACCCAGTTTCAGGTATTGATCTTTAATGCCGTTGGCCGGAGTCGCCAGAAACTTATCGGCAAAACCCTGAAACTTATGCAAAGTAGCGAGTGGTGTCAAAAAGCCTATCGCGTTACCAGAGCTGTTGTCAGAACCTAATACTTCAACGCCCAAGCCAGTTTGCCAGGCACCCGACCAGAAGTTCGCTTCCACAGTCCAGTAATCTGCGTCATAAGAATTGGGGTTATCACCAGCCTCCTGCTGCCGGGCATAAGAACCATAGAGCGTATAACGACTGCTGTGGGATAAAGCCTGACTGTACTGATAATCCAGCCCTATGGTTTGATTGGAGGCTAAAGGTGCATCGTCAAACTCCATCTGGTAAACAAAGGCACCGAGCTGATGGTTAGTGTTCGGTTGATAACGTAAATCCAGCAGATGTAAATCCGAACTCCAGTCGCCTTGTGGGCTTTTGCTGCCAAAAACCCGGTTCACTTTACTGCTGTAGCTGTAATCCAGTTTGAGTTCAGCAGATAAACTGGCCTGATAACGCACTGCATCAAAGGTTTGTTCGTTTTGACGCCAGCCTACACCACCGACAAAACGTTCATTGGCTAAGTTAATACGCTGCCGGCCAATTTTTAGTGTCTGCTCACCGCTTTGATACATCACAAAAGCCTGATTTAAATCAGCACCAGCAGGATCTGCCACCACCGGATAAGCCGTTTTTCCGTTGATACTGTCGTTGTAATTTTTATCCCCTAAAGCCGCCACATAATCAAATTCACCACCTGCCGACCAGCCATGGCTCAGGTTTTGTGTCAGGCTAAAACGCGACAACAGCGTATTGGCCAAGGCGTTTTCAGCAAGGCCATCCTGATCCACAGCTTCCAGCCGGTAACGGAATAACATTTTTAGTTCAGGTGCGGTTAAAGCGCTGGAAGCCGCATCAGCCGCATGGACTGAAATCGAAGAACAAGCGGCCAAAACAGCCAAAGCGGGTAAAGAGTAACGGCGCATACAGTATTCCTTCTATTTTTGGCAAAGCTTCGCCAGCTGACTGCTTTAAAGCAGCCAGAAAGCAAAACAAATGGGGTTTAACGGCTTAGTTAATTTTCTACTGTTGTTAGTTGTAAAAGACTGAGATCCACTTTCATTCGCTGCTTCAACACCTCGCCCACCACTATCAGGGTTGGGCCAGCTAAAGGCTGAGCCGCAAGACGCTCACTAATATCCGCCAAAGTGCCCTGCAACTGAGTTTGCTGAGCTGTACTGACCTGATCGAGCAGCGCTATGGGAGTATGCTCCGGCCAACCAACCGACATTAAACCGGCACTTAATTGCTGCAAACGGTTCAGTCCCATATAAACCACCAGGGTTGGATTAGAGCCATTGGCTCTGTACTGATAACCAGACCAATCGGGTTGTTTGGCAGGGTCAGCAAACTGCGCCGTTAAAAACTGCACTGAAGTTGCACAACCCCGGGCTGTCAGCGGAATACCACAATAGGCTGAAGCAGCGCAGGCACTGGTGACGCCTGGCACTATCGCAAAAGCAATACCAGCCTGTTGCAAAGCAGCGGCTTCTTCCGATACCCGGCCAAAAATCGCCGGGTCGCCGCCTTTTAGCCGCACCACTAAACCACCTTGCTGACCCATTTCTTGGGCATAGCGAACCAGCAACTGGTTAATCTCTTGTTGTGGCATCGCATGGCGGCCCGCTCTTTTACCAACAAACACCTTTTTGCAGCGCCGTGGCGCTATCGCCAACAGTTCAGCCGACACTAAACTGTCAAACAGCAGCACATCAGCTTGTTGCAATAAACGCTGGGCTTTGACGGTAAGCAGTTCAGGATCACCAGGCCCTGCACCTATCAGCACTACCCGGCCTTTACCTGCTGGTTTTTGCTGTTCTTTGTCTGCAGTTTCACCTTTCCAATTCCAGCCGGATAGCCACTGAGCTGTCAAAGGTGAACGCAATAAATTACTGATAACACTCATGTTGCTTACCACCCTGTTACTTTTTTCTGCCTTTGTTCTTTGCCTTTTGCCTTGTCCTTTGCCTTTATCGCGGGTTTCTTTGAACCCTGCGACTAGGCCGCTGACGCCTGTTGATTTTGTTGTTCAGCATTCAGCCACACTCTGCCCTGTTGCAGTTTCACCCCATACACAGGGATCACCACTTCAGGTTGTTCTAAGCACTGGCCACTGGTCAGGTCAAAGTGCTGTTTATACAAAGGTGAAGCCACTACTATCTGCTCACCTATAGAACCCACCATGCCGCGCGACAGCACATTAGCGCCGCCAATAGGATCGTAATTTCCTACCGCATAAATCTGCGGCTCGCCTTGCGGTTCCAGCAAAAATACCGCCACTTGCTGGCCATTCAGCAAAGCGCAAATGCCGCTATTTTCGACTAAGTCTTCAAAAGCACAAATATCAGTCCAGCCCATGTTAGTTCTCCTCTGCTAAAGCTTTGACAGAAATTTCTGTTACAGGAATTTGTTGCAACCACTGGCGTTTTTCTTCTGCAGTGGCAGGGCGGATTTGCGCACGTTCTTCGACAAAAACAATGTTTTCATCCGCATCCGGGCTGTTTACAAACTGGCGGAAACGTTTCAGCGCTTGTGGGTCGTCCAGCGTGGCTTTCCATTCACAGGCATAAGTATTCACTAAGGCCGCCATTTGGTTTTCAAGCTCTGCACCTATTCCCAGCTCGTCGTCGATAATGACTTTACGCAGATAGTCCAGACCACCATCCAGCTTTTCCATCCAGACTGAGGTGCGCTGCAAACGGTCGGCTGTGCGGATATACAACATCAGAATGCGGTCTATGTAGCGGATTAAAGTGTCGGTATCGAGGTCGGTAGCAAATAAATCGGCGTGGCGTGGTCTCATGCCGCCGTTACCGCAGACATACAGATTCCAGCCGTTTTCGGTGGCAATAATGCCAATATCTTTGCTTTGCGCTTCAGCACATTCGCGGGTGCAACCCGACACTGCCATTTTGATTTTGTGTGGTGCACGTAAACCTTTGTAGCGGTTTTCAATAGCAATGGCCTGGCCGACACTATCCTGCACGCCATAACGACACCAGGTACTGCCAACACAAGATTTGACTGTACGCAGCGACTTGCCATAAGCATGGCCTGTCTCAAAACCAGCATCAACCAAACGCTGCCAAATGGCAGGTAACTGCTCTAAACGGGCACCAAATAAGTCGATACGCTGACCACCGGTAATTTTGGTGTAGAGGTTAAAATCCAAAGCGACCTGACCTATCACCAGCAGTTTTTCTGCGGTAATTTCGCCACCGGCAATACGCGGTACCACTGAATAGGAACCGTCTTTTTGCATATTGGCGAGGAAGGTATCGTTGGTGTCCTGCAAACCCACATGAGGCTTTTTCAGCACATAATCATTCCAGCTTGATGCCAGAATAGAGCCCACAGTTGGCTTACAAATATCGCAGCCCAACCCCTGACCGTGGCGGCTCAAGAGTTCAGAAAAAGTTTTAATACCGCCGACCTGGACTAAATGCAGCAATTCCTGACGGGAATATGCAAAGTGTTCACAGAGGTGATTTTTCACCTCAACACCACGGCTTTTCAGCTCGTCATCCACTACGGATTTGAGCAAAGCAGTACAACCACCACAACCAGTGCTGGCCTTAGTGCAGCTTTTGATGCTGGTCAAATCGCAGCAACCGCTGTCCATAGCCGCCACTATGTCGCCTTTAGCCACGTTATGGCAGGAACAAATGGTGGCACTGTTGGGTAAAGTTAAAGCCGCTAAAGGTGCGCCGGACGCTGCAGGTAAAATCAGTTGCTCCGGCTGTTTTGGCAACAGCATATCGTTGAGAGCATATTGCAGCAGACTGTCGTAGTTACTGGTATCACCGACCAGCACAGCACCCAACAGCCTTTTACCGTCTTTGCTGACTACCATTTTTTTGTAGACCTGAGCACGTGGGTCGGTAAAGACATAACTTAAAGCGCCGGGCGTTCTGGCATGGGCATCGCCAATAGAACCCACTTCCACACCCAGCAGTTTCAACTTGGTGCTCATATCAGCGCCGCTAAAACTTTGCTCGCCACCTGTCAATTGACTAACGACAACACGCGCCATCTGATAACCGGGTGCCACCAGACCAAAAATCTTTTGTTGCCACAAGGCACATTCACCTATGGCATAAATATGTGGGTCGGACGTCTGACACTGATCGTTCACAACAATGCCGCCCCGATCACCCACAGCTAAACCACAGCTGCGCGCCAGTTGGTCATAAGGCCGGATGCCAGCGGAAAACAACACTAAGTCAGTCTCTAAACTTTCGCCATCGGCAAACTGCAACTGATAACGACATTCAGCGCCAGCTACTATGGCTTGCGTGGCTTTGCCGGTATGCACCAACACACCCAACTCTGTAATTTTTTGGCTAAGCATCTGGCCGCCGCCCTGATCCAGCTGCACCGCCATCAGTTGTGGCGCAAACTCCACCACATGAGTTTGTAAGCCCAATTGTTTCAGCGCATTGGCCGCTTCCAGCCCCAGCAAACCGCCCCCTATTACTACGCCTACTTTGCTTACAGCTGCGCTTTGCGCTATCGCATCTAAATCCTGCAAAGTGCGGTACACCAGACAATGCGGCTGATCATTACCAGGAATAGGCGGCACAAAAGCGTAAGAGCCAGTCGCCAACACCAGTTCATCGTAATAAAACTGCCCGCCCTGACTGGTTACCACCAACTGCTGATCACGGTTGATTTGCTCCACCCAACAATTTAAACGGTACTGAATATTAGCCGCCTGATAGGCCTCTTCTGTTGTTAACGCCAGTTGCTCTGCGCTGGTGCCGCTGAAATAGCCGGATAAATGCACCCTGTCGTACGCCAGCTGAGCTTCACCACAAAGCACAGTAATTTGTGCTAAAGGGTCTTTGGCACGTAATTGATCAACAAAATGATGCCCCACCATGCCGTTGCCGATCACCAGAATTTGTTTGGTCTGCTGCATTGTTATGTCCTTAAGGCCTTTGGCGGCTGACTCGACAGCCAAATTTTGCCCATAAAAAAAGCCCAGGCCTGAACCACTTAAACAATGGTCAGAACCTGGGCTTCGTTGCCCGTGCACAGTCAAAACTATGCACTTCAATTCAAATTGTGTTGCATTAGCTTCAGCCCATGCACTGGATAAACTCTTACAAACTCTGATAGAACCAAAGCACAAAGAATGCCAGTTTATTAACTCGCTGATTTTATTGGGTAATGACTAATTTATGCGCAAGTGACTATCAAAACCTTGCGTTGAATTGGTGCAAAATGGCACCGGATTGAGGCAGGGTTTCTTAGCGGACACAGCTCCAAAGGTAGCTTTTCCATTTTGAGTTTTGTTGTAAAAAACATCGCAAAACACAGTAGAAAACTCAAAAAAGAAAGCAACAAAAACACTTTAAAAGCAACGAATTAAGCTGTCAGCTGCATAACAAAACGCAAATTTTGAATTTTGCGTTTTGTTCTGATAACGAACTAACGCCAACCTGTCTTCGTTGACAAAACCTTCACTACCTACCAAAATGATAGCTATCAACTTGATAGGTTAATTATGAACAGCAATGAACCTCAAGGAGTAGACGAGTTTCCTTTAACGGAAGGAACTGCCAGACAGATTATTAACAATCTGGCAGAGCACCATACCCACAGGATCCGTTGGAGCAAACATGTTAAAGAACGAATGCAGGAACGGTGTAACCTCGGGTCAGATCCTGACACTGCTGAAAAGCAGGCATTCAGTGTTTCGTGTAAGGCCTTATCCCAGCCCAAATGGTGATTGGAAATTTAACCTCAAAGGGATGGCTGGCAAAGCGATTGAACTGACAGTTGCACTAAAAAATCATCATCAGGATCCAACCTCTGTTTTAGTAACAGTCTGGATTGAATAAAGAGGTTTTGTATGTACCACTACACCGAAAGCGGTTTGTCTCATGTATTTCTGCTGAATGGCTTTACTATCGAAAGAGTAGATGGTGAAGAATATACCAGCATTGATGATATGAATGGTCTGCATAAAGCTATAGCTCAAGCTATAATCGACAGCCAAAAACCTCTTACTCATCAGGAATTTAAGTTTCTTCGGATTGAGCTAAACCTGTCTCAAAAGGCACTGGGAACCAGATTTGGGGTATCAGAACAAACCATAGCCCGCTATGAAAAAAATAGCTCTGCAATTCCACGCACTACAGATGCAGCTTTACGATCTTTATATATGGAAAGTCAGCAAAAAAATAACCCTGTCAGTTACTTCCTTGATTTACTTGCTGATTCTGAAGCCCAACAAGCTGCTCAGGATATTCTTCTCACTTTAAAAACTGAGCCAGATCATTGGGAAAGAGCAGCCTGAATCTCTCTATTCAAACGAACAATAGGTTATTCAAGGAAGAATGAACCCAATGGGGTCAAGTCTAATGTGATGATTCGATGCGGGAAGTTTCCGAAGTTCAGCGCACCTTTTCTACCTCGTACCTAAAAGCACTTGCGGTTCTTTTACCTATCATTTATTCTGGCCCCGTTTCGGTAAAAGGAGTGCAGCAATGACAAGGATACAGTCATGTAATCACATCTAATATCAAAGGCTTGAACTCCAAACCTTTGTCATTCATCACTGTTGTTTTCTATCTGTTTTGTTCCAGCACTGCGCATGTCTACAGACATAGCATTGATGTATGCAAAACACTACCTGACACAACCTGAATTTTTTGGTGCTATTTAATTATGCTTAAGACTCAACTTAGTCAAACAGGCCTGGTTCGGCTCGCACCCTTGCTAAATCAAGAACAATTGCAGCTCTGGAACCAGTTATTAGATCCCATTTTTGCCAATCAAAGCAAAACCAGACGTTATGCAACAGCAGAAGATCTGATGCAATGTGGCTTGTTAGCCGATCTGTTCAGGCCAGAAGTGCGCGCCCTGCTCGACGCACTTATTCCTAATGCCAGAGTGTTCCATTTGCATGCTTATGAAATAGATGCCAAAAATTCGCAATCTCATATTGAAGGTGACAACCAGCTAGCGGGATGGCATAGAGATTATGATTGTCGCCCCAGCGGATTAAATGAAAAACCTGAATTTATTTCACTTTTTATTTACCTGACAGATGTAGCTGAAGATGGCGGAGCTTTTGAAATATGCCCAACGCCATTGAAGTTGCTACCACTTTCTCTCCATGGTCAGCTCCCGTTACGAGTCACAGGTTCTGCAGGCACCAGCTTCTTGTTTAATCGTGTTTTTGTACACAGAGCCAGCCCTAATCTAAGTTCTGTCAAACGTCGTGTGTTAAAGCTATCGATTCAACCTGCAGGTTTTGAGAACAAAAGAATTCATTTCCCCCAATTTGCACAAGTCCGGGCTGCGCTACCTACAGATGACCATTGGCTGCGACGTTTTTTTGGTCTTGCAGTTGAACCTGATAGATTGGCAGAAACCACCCTCAAAGTGGATTCTCTGGCCATACAAGAACATGGGGCTCAACTTAATCTGAATTGGCGTTCGCGCTTTTTGCATTTATTCAGAGAACTTTATTATCTGAAAACCCTCTGGTTGCACTGGCGCAGATTTACTGAAAAACATGATGCCTTTTTAGCGCCTGAGACATAAGTCAGGCCTCACGCCATGACACCAAAGAGCCTTGATTATTGAGCCAAGGCCCCTTGGCTCAATATTGTTTAGCCCTTTAGTTGTCCTTGCGCGCCCCAAAAGGTTTGTAATCAGTTATCTTTTTTATCGTACCGTTTTCGTTACTTTCAGCAATGACCGATCTCTGAGCATCGGTGTGAATGTAGCTGAAGAATTCATGCAAAAAACATCGTTTGGAGATGATGATCTGAACAGCTTTGCGGAATTACAGCACTGGCAAAAGGTTTACAAAAAAACACAATCACAGTCTAATTTTTACTTTAATGTTTATTTTGTTAACATGCCTGCGTTCAATTGCTCCTCACTATATTGACACCTCGCATCAGGATTACATTTAACAAGGAATGCTATGAAGCCTCTTCAACTGTCATGCTCCATCTTAAGTCTGGCTATATTGCCCGCGCTCGCCTTGTCAGGTGGTGTCGAGCCTCAGAATCAATTTAACGATCCGATTCAACTTAATGGTGAACGGATTAATTACCCGCAACAGCACTTTGCCGCTAAAACGGGGTTTACAGATACCACTTTGACACCGCAGATTGCTGCAACGCCTCTGGCTGAGCCATCCGGAGATAAAACTGTCACTCAACTACTGGATTTGTTTGGTCTGGGTTATGGCTTGGGTGTAAACGGTCTATACAGTGGTGACTACAATGGTGACTCAGTACCTGAGCTGATCCTTGTCAATCCAGATAACGTCACGGTCGTCGAAGTCAAATCGGGCAAGTTTGAACCTGTCAGCCAAATCAGGTTTACCGGAACTATAGGGCAAAGTTATTACTTCCATAATGTTGCAACCGACGGCCATTATTTATTTATCAGTTCTGCGTATAGCACCGAAATACAAAAGATAAATCTGCTCACCCGCCAAGCAGAGCAGAAGCTGCCGATCGCAGGCTTGTCCTCTATGGCTGTAGCTCAGGTACAGGGTGATGCTCAGCAGGAACTACTGGTTCGTACTTCGGACAACAAACTGCATATCTATGATCCGGTCAGCTTAGAACTGCTGAAAAGCTATTCGGATATAACTGCCAATATTGCGGCTTCAGGCGCCTTTACCGCAAAAGATGTATCAGAACTGCTGTTAACGAACGGGGAAATACATCGTTTTGAAAATGGAACTCTGGTGCTGCAAAAGGCGCTGAGCTCTAGCTTAGGCAACAAAAACCTGGCTGTTGATACTAATGGTGATGGCATTAGCGAATTGGTGAGCAGCGACACCTGGGGCACTGTACGACTGACAGATACCAGACAAGATGTTGTGTTATGGACACATCAGCCCGACCTCGATGTAACCACTGTGACAGTCGCTGACTTAGATCAGGATGGCAAGCTGGATATTATTTACGGCGATGGTCAGTGGGGCGAACTGCATGCGCTGAAAGCCAGTAATGGCGAAGAGTTCTGGAGCATTAGTAATCCAAACCACGGCGTAACGAACATCATAGTGGCCGATATGGATAATGATGGTAAGCAGGACATTGGCTGGGGAGGCGGTTACAGTTCTTCAGGCGCAGATAATTTTTATATCCACGATGTCACAACAAAAGACGCAAAATGGATCAGCGAAAATCTGGATATGCCCGCCCGGGCTGTTGCTTTAACTGATGTAAATCAGGATGGCACTCTTGATGCCCTCTATGCCACACATAGCAGCGGAAGTTCCTCTGGAGCTGCAACTATCAGAGCCTATGATACAAGCACTAAAGCCATGTTATGGAGCAAGACAGCCGCAGAAAATAACTGGGGAAGAACTATGACCATAGTTGCCGCTGACCTTGATAAAGACGGCGGCAAAGACATCGTTATAGGAGCGTCTGCTGTCTATACCAGCGCTGTCCGCGTACTCAATGCAAAAGATGGCTCACTGCGGTATGACATAAGACTGGGTAACGGTGACAGTGTGAGTGACCTGCTGGTGACTGATCTGGATGCCGACGGATTTGACGACATAGTAGTCACAAATATGGCAGTGCATACAGGTTCTCAGGGGACAGTTTTTACTGTGCTGAATGGCCGCACAGGGGCAGTGAAGAAAACATCTCCAAGCCTTGGCTTCAATTGGTCAGGACTAAACAACTTAGCCCTGCTGGATGCTTCGGATACTGTTGGTCCTGATGTTTTTGCCTTGTCGTCAGGCGAGCTCTATAGCTACAACTACGACTCCAATACCACAAAAAAAATTAGTACCACTGAATCTCTGCAGCATTTGACCACTGCAATACGTCAGGGAGAATCCACTTTATTTGCAACCACAGCAGACGGAGTGCTTCACAGTGTCGCTTTGGATGGCAGCCTGACAGAGGAAACAAGCCTTTGTACTGATTCAGTGGTTGGGATCAACGCCACCACAGCAGGCCGGTTGATTTTTAGCTGCACCAACTCTTTTGGCGAATACAATCTGGACACTGGTACTGTGGAATTCAAACACCCTACCAGCGTGACAAGCGGAACACCTGAAACACAACGCTTCAACAATCAGGATTATTATATTGTTGGTGGCGATAAAGTCGGGGTTTATACCAGTGCGCCAGCCGCAGTCCTGCCAACACCAGCGGAAGTAGAGCTATCTACTCATGTATTGAAAAGCGTTAATGGCACGCTACAGATAGAAGGTGGTGCTGACTACTACATTCTGGAAGGCCAGCCGCAGTTCGGCCAATTTAGTTTTACAGACCGTAAAGCAGGTCAATTCAGTTATCAGCCCAAAGGTGCCATAGGGCAAGACACAGTCAAATTTTACGCGGTCAAAGCTGGTGTTTTGTCTCCTAAAGCAGAACTTACAGTAAATCTGACCAATCAGGCACCAGTGGCCAACAACCTGAATGTTAGTACTCACTGGAACAAAGCTCTGACACTGACTTTGCCTGCACAGGATGATGATGCAGAAACGCTGACCTATAAACTGCTCAGCCAGCCGGAACAGGGTCAGGCTACATTGACCGGAGTGACAACAGGTGCTGTGGAGTATATTCCGGCCACAACACAACTGAGCCCGGTTAGCCTCAGCTTTACTGCCAGCGACAGTCTGGTGGCATCAGAAGTAAAAAATGTGGTGATTACTCTGACCAACACCACACCTGTTGCCAGTGCTGTGAGCTATAGCTCTTCTTATGCCACCCCGGTAAATGGGCGCTTAAAAGCAGAAGACCCGGACAGTGACAGCCTGACCTACGAACTGACAAGTCAGCCGGCTTCAGGCACAGTCACACTGGACAAAGACACCGGGCTCTTTGTCTATCAGCCGACAGGCGAGAACGATCAGAAAATCAGCTTCAGTTATGTAGCGAAAGACAAATTTGCCCAGTCTGCAGCACAAGACGTCAGCATCAGTATTAAAGGCAAAGAAAAATCCGGTGGCAGTATCGGCTATGCCTTTATGTTACTGCTGATGCTGTTGGGTTGCCGCAGTGTAAGGCTCAAACGTAGCGCTTAGCCGCGAGGTGTAGCAAGAATAACGCTGTTACTGGTTGAAACTGATATCCTGATTTCAACTCGAAACAAGGGCCTGAAACTAGCATCATAGTTTCAGGCCCTTCACTTTTAATGCCCCGTATTCACCACCCTTAACGCCGTATAAAGCGCCATTTCTGCGCTTACCCTGATATTCGGCTCTACACCAACGCCTTCAAAGTTAGTGCCAGTTACAGGATTGACCGGTCTGAACATCGGAATACGGACAAAAAGCCAGTCGTTGACTTGAGCCGCACCAGTGTAATGCGCCAGGCCAGCACTGGTTTCACCTATCACTACAGCACGGCCAAGTTGCTGCAGCGTATAGCTAAAAAATTCGCCCGCACTGACCAGCTCTTCACTTTGCAAAATATACAGTGGCTTGGTTTTTAGCAGCTCGGAATCAGGCACCGTCAGGCTTCGTACTTGTTCGGTACTCTTGCCATTACGATCAAACACTTCCCACAACACGATACCTTCAGGCACAAAATGACTGACCAGATACTGCACCAACTGCGGGGAACCACCGCCGCTGTCACGCAGGTCAATCACAATGTGGTCGCTGTGGCTTAAAAACACTAAAGCGGCGTGCCCCACTTTATGCGCTTCTTCAGCCTGCCAGAATTTATGTAGTTTCAAATACCCAATATTGCCCGGCAAAATACGTGCTTGCTCAAAAGCAAAGTTATTATTTTTGCGCTCTTCTGTTTCGATTAAACGATATGACACGCCACCTTCTTCAGCTATTAAAGCCAGATTCAAATGGCCATCACCGCTGTATTGACGCAATAAAGCCCCTACTTTTTCGACAAACTGCTCTTGGGTTGTAACATCAGCCAAAGCACCGTTTTGCTCTTGTTGCTGCAACAGCGTGCTGACCTTTAGCGCGGTTTCGGGGAATACATAGTGCTCGTTCAGTATGCGAATAACACCATGGATACTGGTTTGCCTTTCGGCTGGAGTAAGAGCGGTGTTTGCCTGAACAAAAATTGAAAAAACGCCAACAACAAGCAGCCCCAAAGCAAGGCTCTGCCTTTTTAATATAGAAATCATAACTACCTCAAATTACTGATAAAAGTTCTGTAAAACCTATAAACTCAGTCATTTGAGTGAAAGCTGATAATAAAGCCGCTTTTTATGCAGGTTAGCATCGTGCCATAACGACAGCCGAAAACGCCGGCCTGGGCCAGCGCGAATAAACCAAAGCCGTAGCAGAAAACACAAAGGAAGTATCAGAGGAATTAAAATCAAAGCCAGGCGACCAAACTCCAGCACCAGCTGGTAATCGGCTTGTTGTTTCTGATGCAAAAAAAATAAAGCCGGGCTGCGCTGCAGTTGTTGCAACAGAGGAGCTTCGCCTTGATCCGCAGTTGTTGTCCAAAGCTGTTCATAAGCTGGTCCGTACGAAGCCACCTCGGGCTCAGAATGCAAAAAAGCTAACAGCCAGACCAAAGCACAGCTTGCCAGCAGTAGTTGCATAAACCGAAGTAAGCTTGTCCTTTGCATACATATATCCGTAGTAGGTCTGCAGAAGATATAAAGCCAACACAGGGTAAAAACAAGGTTCTGACTGCAATAAGATGTTGTATTAAAAAAGATAACCACATTGCT
>Ga0180008_1000770_pt1 | contig 23524 bp, 19 predicted proteins | sample MM_PW_MetaG_FD_121121 | JGI IMG/M metagenome (GOLD analysis project Ga0180008, IMG submission 121121) | Groundwater microbial communities from the Aspo Hard Rock Laboratory (HRL) deep subsurface site, Sweden - MM_PW_MetaG | ecosystem: Environmental > Aquatic > Deep subsurface > Groundwater...
ACATCGATGGTGGTGATGTCCTGCGCTTTGATTTCTTCCAGAGCAGCGGTGGCCAGTTTGACCAGGTCTTCGCTCGGCATGATTTTTTTTGCGTTCGTCATAAGTAACTCGTTTGCCTCGTGTTCAATTCGCGCCACGGTACAGTCCGTGCGCATGGATATAGGCCAGTACCGCGTCAGGCACTAAAAAGCGTGCCGACTTTCCGCTCGCCAGTAGCGCGCGGATCTGGGTGGCCGACACCGCCAAGGGTGTCTGCCAGATAAAAGCAATTTGCCCACTCGGCCCACTCAGGGCCGATGGGTCACTCACACTGCGCGCGGCCAACAGGTTGCGCAGCGCTTCGGGCGCTTCACTGTCGGCATCCGGGCGCTGCAACACCAAGATATGGCAATGCGCCAACAACTCATCCCAGCGCTGCCAACCGGGCAAGCCACAGAAGGCATCCCAGCCCAGGATGAGCAACAACTGGTCATCGTCCGCCAACTCAGCGCGCAATGACTCCAACGTATCGATGCTGTAGGACGGCTTGTCGCGTTTCAGTTCGCGATCATCCACCTGCAGCACAGTGGCGCCCGCAAGCGCCAGTTCAACCATAGCCAGGCGATCCATCGCACTGACCTGCGGTGCGCTGCGGTGCGGCGGCCGCGCATTGGGTATCAGGCGCAGCTCATCCAATAACAGCGCCTCGGCGACTTCCACGGCGCTGCGCAAATGACCGATATGCACCGGATCAAAGGTGCCACCGAGCACACCGATGCGGCGGGCGTCGGTACGTCGGACGCCGTCGCGTCGGGCCATCAGGTACGGATATGCCCGTCGCCGAACACCACATACTTCTCGCTGGTCAGGCCATCCAGGCCGACCGGGCCACGGGCATGCAACTTGTCCGTGGAGATACCGATTTCCGCACCCAAACCGTACTCAAACCCATCGGCAAAGCGGGTCGAGGCGTTGACCATCACCGAGGCGGAATCCACTTCGGTCAGGAAGCGCCGCGCATCACTGAAGTTCTCGGTAATGATCGAGTCGGTGTGCTTGGAACCGTAGTGGTTGATGTGCTCAATCGCTGTTTCCAGCGAATCAACAATACGAATCGCCAGGATCGGCGCGTTGTATTCGGCAAACCAGTCGTCTTCGCTCGCTTCCAACACATCACTGCCCAGCAGTGCGCGGGTCGCGGCATCGCCACGCAGTTCAACGCCCTTGTCGCGGTAGATAGCGGCCAGAGACGGCAACACCTTGGCGGCAACGGCGCTATGCACCAGCAAGGTTTCCATGGCATTGCATGGCGAGTAACGCTGGGTCTTGGCGTTATCGGCAACCCGAATCGCCTTGTCGAGATCGGCGGCGACGTCGATGTAGACGTGGCACACGCCATCCAAATGCTTGATCACCGGCACCTTGGCATCGCGGCTGATGCGCTCGATCAGGCCCTTACCACCACGCGGCACGATCACATCCACGAACTCGGGCATGGTGATCAGCGCACCGACAGCGGCGCGGTCAGTGGTTTCCACCACTTGCACGGCGCTGGCAGGCAAGCCAGCTTCGCTCAAACCCAGCTGAATGCAGCGGGCAATCGCCTGGTTGGAATGAATCGCCTCGGAGCCGCCACGCAGAATGGTCGCATTACCGGATTTCAGGCACAGGCTGGCGGCATCGATGGTCACGTTCGGCCGCGACTCATAAATGATGCCAATCACGCCAAGCGGCACACGCATCTTGCCGACCTGAATACCGGACGGCATAAAGCGCATGTCGCGGATCTCACCAATCGGGTCTGGCAGCGTGGCGACCTGACGCAGACCTTCGATCATGCTGTCGATCACCGCTGGGGTCAGCGCCAGACGATCGACCATGGCCGGTTCCAGACCGCTGGCGCGCGCGGCGGCCAGGTCCAGTTCATTGGCACTGGCCAACTCGCTGCGCGCAGCATCCAGCGCGGCGGCAGCGGCTTGCAGCGCACGATTTTTCTGCGCAGTACTGGCGCGCGCAAGCACACGCGAGGCGCTGCGAGCGGCCTGTCCCAGGCGGGTCATATAGTCGAGCACGGACTCAGTCATAGTCTTGGCGGGTCTGGCGGTTGAAAAAAGTCGCTGAGTATAACGGTCGCGCCGCTCCACGCCCAGCGCTGCGCGGCGGACGGTAGGCGCGAAGCAGCAGACACGCGCGCATTCAGGCACGCTTCATGCGCTTATTGTTACTATCGCCCACCCCATGTACCGCCGAGCAACCGTGACAGCGCATGCCACACGCCCCCAACCCTAGCCCGCCCTGGCCCCAAGGCCGCGCCCTGCCGGCGAGCTTTTTCGACCGCGATGCACGCGTGTTGGCGCGCGAACTGCTCGGCAAGGTAATTCGCCATAAGCACGGCGAGCACTGGCTGAGCGCACGGATTATTGAAACCGAAGCCTATTACCTAAGCGAGAAAGGCAGTCACGCGTCCCTCGGCTATACCCATAAACGCCGAGCGCTGTTTATGGCGGGCGGGCACATTTATATGTACTACGCGCGCGGCGGCGATTCACTGAACTTTAGCGCTCAGGGGCCGGGCAACGCAGTGCTGATCAAATCCGCCTACCCGTGGCAGGACACGCACAGCGGCGCGGATGCCGTAGCCCAGATGCAACGCAACAACCCCGACCGCCAAGGCCGAGCACGCCCGCTAGACAAACTGTGCAATGGCCAAACCCTGCTGTGCAAAGCCCTCGGACTAAAAGTGCCCGATTGGGACGCACAACCCTTCGATGAGCAGCGTTTGTTTGTCGAAGACCTCGAGCACGCCCCCGCGCACGTCGTGCAATGCACGCGCCTGGGCATCCCCCAGGGCCGAGACGAGCAACTGCCCTACCGTTTTGTCGACGCCGACTTTGCCCGCCATTGCACGCGTAACCCACTGCGCCGCGGACAACTAGCCGGCCAGGATTATCACTTACTCAGCCGTACGGACAATCATCGATGAGCCACTGGTTCGACACCCTGACCCTCTGGCTGAGCGCCAACCCGCAATGGCTGGGCCTGGCCATTTTTCTGCTCGCCTGCCTCGAATGCCTGGCGATTGTCGGCTTATTGGTGCCCGGCACCGTGCTGCTGTTCGCGGTGGCCGCACTGGCGGGCAACGGCGCACTGGGCCTGAGCGAAACCCTGTTGCTGGCTTTTTTCGGCGGCATGCTGGGCGACTGCCTGTCCTATGCGCTGGGGCGTTATTTTCATCAGGACATCGGCCGATTACCGGTACTGCGCAATAACCCACAGTGGCTGAGCAGCGCACACGGTTACTTTCTGCGTTACGGCGTCACCAGCCTGTTGATCGGTCGTTTTATCGGCCCGCTACGCCCCATGCTGCCGATGATCGCGGGCATGTTCGACATGCCCTTCGCACGCTTTTTTATCGTCAGCCTGCTGGCCGGAGTCGGTTGGTCAGTCGCCTACATGCTGCCTGGCTGGGCGACTGGCGCGGCGCTGCGCCTGCCGCTGCCGGAAGGCTTCTGGACGGAGGCCGGGGCCATTGTGGCCGGCGTGGCGCTGGTGGTTGCCGTCAGCGTACAAGGCAGCGTGCGCGGCCTGCGCCATACCAGTTTGCTGACTGCGGGTGCGTGCCTGGCGCTGCTGATTGGCCTGATGCTCAGCTGGCCACACCTCAGCCCGCTCGACCAAGGCCTGCTGAGCCTGGTTCAGGAGCATCGTGCGCCCGCACTGGATACGCTGATGGTGCTGATCACCCGCCTCGGCGATCTGACCACGCAACTGGCAGCCGCTTTACTGCTGTGTTTGGCGCTGCTGGTAACGCGGCAATGGCGAACCCTATGTTTGGCCATCGGCACCCTGCTTGGCACGGCCTTAGCAAACAGCGCGCTAAAGACGCTCTTCGCGCGCAGCCGCCCCGATGTGCTGCTCGAACCCCTGAGCAGCTTCAGCTTTCCCAGTGGCCACAGCTCGGCAGCGTTTGCCTTCTTCTTACTACTCGGGGTGCTGGCCGGGCGCGGACAACCGCCGCGCATGCGCCTGGCCTGGCTGCTCCTGGCAAGCTTCCCCGCTGCGGCGATTGCCGGTTCAAGGGTTTACCTGGGAGTGCATTGGCCCAGCGACATCATTGCCGGCGCCATCCTGGCGGCCTGCATCTGCGCCCTGAGCCTGACACTGGTGCAATGGCGCACAGCGCTGCCGGCCTTGCCTAAAAAGACGTGGTGGCTGCTGCTACCGGCGATTATCGCTCTGCTGGGCGGCATCACCACCTGGCAGTTGTCCGCCGGGCTGCAGCTGTACCGCTACTGACGCTCGCCCTGCAACTGCTCAAGCAGTTGCTGCAACAGCTCCAAGCGCAACGGTGCATCGACGGTTTCGAGCAACGTCAGCTTTTGCTCAACGTCCAACGGCAACAGGTAAGCCAGTTGGTTAGCCAATGCATCCTGGCCTGTCGGCTCGCTCGGCATACCCAAGGACGCCACCAGCGGATGTGCGTTTAGCGCCTCCAGCAGGGCGGCCAAGTCGGCATGCTCAGTGGTCAGAGGCTGCTCCGGCGGCTCATCCAGCCACTCGACCTCGGCCAGGGCCAGCTGGTCAGGCAGCACTTGGGCGCGCTGCACGCGAAACCGCCGACCGCCTTCAACCCGGATACCCAACAGGCCATTGGGCCGCTGCTGGAAGTCGCGGATCAGCGCCTCACAACCGACGGCCGAAAACTGCCCGGCAGCCTCACCCACCTCAGCGCCATCGATGATGCAGACCACGCCAAAGCCCTGGTTCTGCTTCATGCAACGGCTGACCATGTCCAGGTAACGCGCTTCGAACACCTGTAAATCCAGCATGCAGCCTGGAAACAGCACGGTATTCAGTGGAAACAATGGCAGGGTCATGGGCACCTCCTTATAGCCACAACAAAATAGCCAGCGGCAGCAACACGGCCGTGAACACGCCCATCAGGCTCATCGCCAGGGCAGCAAATGCCCCGCACTCCTCGCCTTCCTGCAGGGCGCGCGCGGTGCCGACCGCATGCGCGGTCAGGCCCAAGGCCATACCCAGCGCTGCGGGATGCTGCACCCCCAGACGCTTAAGCAATGACGGGCCGATGATCGCGCCAATAATCCCGGTGATCATCACAAACACCGCGGCCAACGCCGCAATACCGCCAATCTGACTGGCCACCAACATGGCAATCGGCGAGGTCACCGACTTGGGCGCCATGCTCATCAGCATGATGTGTTCCGCGCCAAAGGCCCAGGCCAGGGTCACCCCCAGCGCCGTAGCAACCACACCGGCCACCAGCAGCGTAATAAAGGTCGGCCAGAACAGCTGACGAATCCGCCGCAAGTTAACAAACAACGGTACCGCCAGCGCCACCGTGGCGGGCCCGAGGAACAGGGTCAGCGCGGTGGCACTATCTTTGTACTCCGCGAAGGTCAGGCCGCAGGCCAGGAGAATGCCGATCACCGTGAGCATCGACACCAGCACCGGCTGCAGAAACACCCAGCGGGTCTTTTCGTAAGCGGCCATGGCCAACTGATAAGCACCAAGGGTAATGCCGACGCCAAACAGAGGATGGTGCGTCAGCGCCTGCCAGGCGGCGTGCCATTCCACAGTCATGCGTCCCTCCTGCGTTGCTGGCGGTTGATCAGTTTCTGCATCAGCCAGCCGGCGAATGCAATGGACAGCAACAGGGATAACAGCAGCGCACCGGCAATCGCCCAAAAGTCGGCAGAGATCGCCTCGGCATAGGCCATTACCCCTACCGCTGGCGGCACCAGCAATAACGGCAGGTACTTCAGCAGGCTGCCTGAAGCCTGACGCAGCGGCTCACCCACCTCACCACGCAACAACAGAAAAGCAAACAGCAGCAGCATGCCGATAATCGGCCCCGGCAGCATCGGTATCAGCAAAACGTTCAGCGCAGTGCCGAGCAACTGGCACAGCACCAGCCAAAAAAGGCCGCGTAACAACATGACGGGTAATCTCCGAATCGTATGATCCCAGGCGTAATGCCACGCATTATAAGCAAAAGCCCCCTGTAACGGCCGGTTTACAGCGGTTGCGCGAGATAAACCGTGACCTAAGGCCGCGCTGCACTCGCCACTTGACCCGGTGGCGAACCCATGATGATCTTAGGACAGAAGGATTTACGCCCCCAAAAAAAACAACACTCGCGTCTTCAAGGAGAAACCATGACTTCAGTACCCGCCGCCGAACTGTCCAGCTACATCGGCAAAGAACTTGGCCGCTCCGACTGGCTGACCATCGACCAAGAACGCATCAACCAGTTCGCCGAATGCACGGGCGACCACCAGTTCATCCATGTCGATCCGGAAAAAGCCAAGCTCACCCCGTTCGGCACCACCATCGCCCACGGTTTTCTCTCGCTGTCACTGGTGCCCAAGCTGATGGAAGGCATCATGATCATGCCCACTGGGCTGAAAATGGCCGTCAACTATGGCCTGGACAGCGTGCGTTTTATCCAACCGGTAAAGGTCAATTCCAAGGTTCGTCTGTCAGCCACCCTGACCGAAGTGACGGAGAAAAATCCGGGCCAGTGGCTGCTCAAGGCCAAGGTAGTGCTGGAAATCGAAGGCTCGGAAAAACCGGCCTATATCGCTGAGCCGCTGACCCTCTGCTTCGTCTGATCACTGCCGCCAAACCAAAGCGCACAGACATCCGTCTGTGCGCCTCTGTTGTGGCCGCTACGCGCGCTCTATCACGGCACATGCAGCGGTTTAAGGCATACTCAGCCGACCCTACAGACCGGATTTTCTGCATGCGCCGCCTTTCCCATCTAGCGCCCTTGAGCCTTGCTCTACTGCTTGCCGCCTGTGGCGATGGCGAACCGCTGTTGCCCGCCGACGCGGTGCTGCCCGATGGCGGGCGCTACCGTGGCGAGGTACTCGACGGCCTGCTGCAAGGCCCGGGCCGCCTGGATTACAGCGACGGCCGTTATTACCTGGGATCGTTTAAAGATGGCCAGTTCAACGGAACCGGTGAATGGCACAGTGCGCAGGGCGAGGTGTATAGCGGGGAATTTCAGGGCGGTCATTTCCATGGCCAGGGCCGCCTGGATTACAGCGATGGCAGCCGCTATATCGGTGGCTTTGCCAACGGCGCGCCCAACGGCGAAGGCCACCTCAAAAGCAGCGAACTGGAATACCGCGGCGAATTCAGCAATGGCCTCTACAGCGGCCTGGGCTCGTTGCAGTGGAGCCATGGCGAACGCTTCCAGGGCCAGTTCCGCAAGGGCCAGCCCCACGGCCAAGGCGTCCTGAGCGACGCTGAAGGCAATGAATACGCGGGCACCTTTGATAATCAGCAACTCAACGGCCAGGGCAGTTTCAAGAACCTGGGCGGCGATCTCTACAGCGGTGAGTTCCGCGACAACCAATTCCACGGCAAAGGTCGCTTTCAAAGTGCGGATGGCGACGTCTGGGGCGGGCGCTTCGTAAATGGCAGCCTGACCGGCCAAGGCCAGTTCAAGGGCGTCGATGGCAGCCATTACGTTGGCCAGTTCCGCGACTGGAACTACCACGGCGAAGGCCGCCTAACCCTCGTCGACGGCAGCGTTTATCAGGGCCACTTTGCCTACGGCAAATACCACGGCAAAGGCAGCCTGACCCAGGCAGACGGCAGCCTGCAAAGCGGTACCTGGCGGCAAGGCCGGCTGATTCGCGACAGCGACGGCCAGGCAGTACCCGACACTTTGGCTATTGGCTTACTGGAGCAAGGCCGACTGCTCGACGCCGCCATTGACCAGCTGCCCGCCTCGACCCCCGCCATCGAACTGTATGCGCTGACCCTGGCCGGCGACGGCAAACAAAGCGTGTTTATGCGCGAGGCCGACTACGTGGGTGACCTGCTGCAAAACCGCTTTGCTGCCCACGGCCTGATTACCCTGGTCAATCACCGCGACCACCTGGCGGATCGCCCGCTGGCCACCAGCGCCAGCCTGGGTCGCAGCATTCGGGCCCTGGCTGAACGCAGCGGTGAAGAAGACCTGATCTTTATCTACCTGACCAGCCACGGCTCCGCGCAACACGAGCTGCACCTCGACCAGCCACGCCTGCAGCTCAGCGACCTACCCGCCAGCGAACTGGCCACCCTGCTGACACCGCTTAAAGAGCGCTACAAGGTGCTGGTAATTTCGGCCTGCTACTCGGGTGGTTTTATCCCCAAAATGCAAGATGAGAAAACCCTGGTGATCACCGCCGCGCGCGCCGACCGGGTGTCCTTCGGCTGCTCGGAGGAAAATGATTTCACTTACTTCGGCCGTGCGTTATTTGCCGATGCCCTGCAACAGACCGATGACCTGCAGCGCGCCTTCACACTGGCCCAGGCCAGCGTCGCCGCGCGCGAAAAGGCCGATGGCTTCGAGCCGTCCGAACCGCAAATCTGGCCCGCCAAGGCGGTCCTCGCACAGTGGCATAAGCTGCGTGAGCAGCAAGCGGCACTCGCCCTCAACAGCCAAAACGCCGCGCAACCTACGGACCAGCCGTAACCCTTACAGCGACCTGCAAGCGCAGAGTGCGCAGCCCCTACAGCCTGTTAAGCTGATGGATATCAGCGGAGAACCCCACGCTATGTATTTGACGCCCCAGCACATCCTTCTCGCAGGCGCCACCGGCCTGACCGGCGAGCACTTGCTGGACCGCCTGCTGAATGAGCCCACGGTCGCCCGCGTGCTAGCCCCCAGCCGCCGGCCACTGGCTGAGCATGCGCACCTGGACAACCCGCAGGGCGAGCTGCTTGCCCTACTGCCGCAACTGCAGGGCAAGGTCGATACGGCCTTCTGCTGCCTGGGCAGCACAATTAAACAGGCCGGCTCGCAAGCTGCCTTTCGCGCCGTCGACCATGATCTGGTCATCGCCTTCGCCGAACGTGCCCGCGCCCTCGGTGCGCGCCACCTGCTGGTGATCAGCGCCCTCGGTGCAGACCAGGGCTCGACAGTGTTTTACAACCAGGTCAAAGGTCAGATGGAGCAAGCCCTGCGCGCGCAAGACTGGCCGCAACTGACCATCGTCCGCCCCTCGCTGCTACTCGGCGCGCGCCAGGAGTTTCGCCTCGGCGAACGCCTTGCCGCACCTTTTATGCGCTGGCTGCCGGGCAAATACCGCGGCATCGACGCCACCGTACTGGCCCGCGCCTTGTGGCGCTTGGCCCTGGAAGAAGATGCCGGCACTCGCGTGATCGAATCAGACCAACTGCGCCGCCTCGGCCGCTAACAGAAGACCCCACCTATGAGCACCACCCCGCACGACCTAATCAGCGCCCTGAAGCATGCCGACATGCTGGAAATCGACGGCCTGCATGCCTGGCAGTTCAGCCTCAACGCCGAACAACTGGCGCAGCATCAGACTGGCGGCCAAGCGGCCACCGACGCGCCGCTGTTGAGCATCGAATGCATGGACGGCCGCGCCCTGTGCAAATGGCACTTCAGCCTGGCCCAGATAATCGCCGCGCGCTTTGATGGTGAAGCCGATGCCTGGCGCCTCAACGACACGGCCGGCCCTCACCTGATCAAGTGCTTTGCCGCCGTCAGCGGCGACAACAGCGATCAGCCGGAAGACGCCAGCAACGACGTCGAATAGCGCAACGCGCGAGGTAAACCCTGTGGGCTTATATAACCGCTACCTGCTACCGCACCTGATCGACTTCGCCTGTGGCATGGGCGCAGTCATGAAGGCCCGCTCGCAGCTGGTGCCTCAAGCTCACGGGCGAGTACTGGAGATTGGCATCGGCAGCGGCCTCAACTTGGCGTTCTACGACGCGCAAAAAGTCAGCACGATCATCGGCGTCGACCCCAGCGCCGACATGCAGACGCTGGCCAGGCAACGCGCCGACGCGATCAGTATTCCCGTGGAGATGATTGCCCTGGAACTGGGACAAATTCAGGCCGAGGATGCCAGCTTCGATTGCATCGTCTGCACCTTCACCCTGTGCACCATTCCAGATGCCGTCGCAGCCCTGCGCGAGATGCGCCGCGTGCTCAGGCCGGGTGGACGTTTGCTATTTTGCGAACACGGTCTGGCGCCTGAGCTACCGGTATTGCGTTGGCAGAATCGCCTGACGCCGCTGTGGAAACCGCTGACCGGTGGCTGCCACCTCAATCGTGATATTGCCGCACTGATCCGCGCGGGCGGCTTTCACATCGGCGAGCTGAGCAACCGCTACCTCAAGGGCCCCAAGCCCATGACCTATGTCTATCAAGGCTGGGCCGACTAGGCCGTTGTTTTACAGCTGTTTATGCCTATCGGCGGCGCAGCGGCAGCCCCTGCTGCAAGCTTCAGCCAGCAGCGCTCGCGATTACACCGACTCACATAGCTGCAGGGCTTCAAACGCATCAATGGCAATCGGCTTGCTGAACAAATAACCCTGGAAGTGCTTGCACCCGTTCGCCAGCAGCACGTCATGCTGCGCCGGGGTTTCCACCCCCTCGGCAATGGCTTCAAGCCCCAGGCTCTCAGCCAACGCCAAAATTGCCCGCACGATCGCCAGGCTGCTGGAACTGCCAGGCAAATCACGCACAAACGACTGGTCGATCTTCAACTGATCAAGCGGCAACTGCTGCAGATAGGCCATTGATGAATAGCCGGTGCCGAAATCATCGATGGAGAACCGAATGCCGATGGCCTGCAGGGTTTGCATGCGCACAGCCGCCTCGTTCTTGTCGGTCAGCAACAGCGACTCGGTAATTTCCAGCTTCAAGCGCTGCGGGTTGGCGCCGCTGTCAGCCAAGGCCTGGTGCAAGATATCGATAAAGTCGTCCTTAAACAGCAGCCGGCTGCTGATATTCACCGACAGGCTCAACCCGGCCAACCGCGGCTCACGGGCCCAGCGCGCCAGCAAACTGCAGCCTTGTTTAAGCACATAGAGGTCAAGCTCGGCGATCAGCCCGCTGCGCTCGGCAATTTCAATAAATGTCCCCGGCCCCAGCAAGCCACGCTGCGGATGCTGCCAACGCACCAGCGCTTCCGCGCCCTGCAACTCGCCGTACTGGTTGATTTGCGCCTGCAGGTACAGCACAAACTCACCGTCAGCCAGGCCGCGGCGCATATCTTGCTCCAGCTGCAGGCGCAAACTGACCACCTCCTGCATACGCGGGTCATAAAAACTCAAGGTGTCCTTGCCGGCTGATTTGGAACTGTACATAGACAGGTCGGCGCACTGCATCAGCTCATCCACCGACTGCTGCTCGTCATTGAACAACACGGCGCCTAGGCTCGCACTGTTGAAGAAGTGCTGACCATTGACCTCATACGGTTCTCGCAAGGCGAGCATCAGCTTGCTGCCGATGTGTTCAACCTGGGAGCCGGCGTCTTCGGCGATAGGTTCCAAACCCTCAAGCATGATCACAAACTCGTCACCGCCCAAGCGCGCCACCGTATCCAGCTCACGCAAAGCGCTTTTTAACCGTTCGGCCACCTGGCAGAGCAACTCGTCCCCGACCTGATGCCCGTAGACGTCGTTGACGTTTTTAAAGTCGTCCAGGTCGAGAAAGATCAACGCCGCGTAATGCCCATTTCGGCGGCACAGCGCGGTGGACTGCTCAAGCCGGTCACGTAACAGGCGGCGGTTAGGCAGGCCGGTCAAGGGGTCATAAAAAGCCAGATGGAGGATTTTCTGTTCGGCATTTTTGCGCTCGCTGATATCCACCAACGAGGCCACATAGTTCGTCACCAGCCCGTTTTCATCATGCACGGCACCAATGGTCAACCACTCGGGGAAGACCTCACCGCACTTGCGCCGATTCCATATCTCGCCCTCCCACAGCCCGGTTTCTTGCAGGCTGCGCCACATGGCCTGATAAAACTCCGGGCCCTGACGCCCCGAACCGAGCATGCGTGTGGGCTGCCCAACAACATCTTCCAGGCTGTAGCCCGATATCTCGCTGAAGGCCCGGTTGGCTTTGAGGATGCGCGTACTGGCATCCGTAATCAGCATGCCCTGCGGCGACTCAAAGGCAATGGCAGAGATGCGTCGATCCAACTCAAGCGCAACCCGCTCGGTAATGTCGCGCGCCATAAAAACCAAGGCCCGCTTGCCATTCACCTTAATATCCAGACGCCGCGCACGGCCTTCAAACACCCGCCGCCCCGCCGGCGTTTGCATGTCGTATTCAATACTTTGCGCCTGGTCGCTGGCCAGGGTGCGCCCAATCAACTGCATGAAAAGCTCGGCCTGACTGGTTGGCAGCACATCCGCCATAAGCCGACCCAGCAAGCCGGCACCGCCGGAAAACAGCAGGTCGCTGTCGGGGGCCTTGATCTTCACATAGCGGCCATCCTCATCCAGCACCATGGACAGGTCAGGCACCGCCTCGGTAATCGCCCGCAACTGCGCCTCGCTCTGGCGCAGTGCTTCACGGTCACGCTTCTGCCGGCGAATATCCTTCAACAGATAACCGAGCACCACGGTTGCAGGGGTCAAGACCAGGAATAAAGGCCAAACCGCATATTGCCAGGACGCAGCAAACTGCTCAGAGGGTAGCAAGGTCAGGATGGCGAACTGCAAGCACTGCACAAGACCGGCAAAAATCAGTAGCGAGAGCACGCTGAATGGCACGCGACCCGTCATGTGCAGGCGGCGATACGCCAACCCCATAAGCACCGGCATGAGAATGTTGAGCAGCCCCGGCATTGCGCCCACACCGCCCAGCCACAGGCGGTAAACCGCAGCAATAGCGCCGGCAATCAACCCCACCAGTGGCCCACCGAAGAAGGCCGCCATGCTCAGCACCACGGTGCGCGCGTCGAAGATCAAGCCCTGCTCAAGCGTGAAAGGAAACGCCATACCGATCACACAGGCCGCGCCAAACAACACCCCGGAGAGTAGCTTGCCGGAGATCAAGCTTTCATCCAGATAACGCGTCATCAAACCATGCATCCAACACAGCATAATCAGCAAGATGGCGTTATTGATCAGTTCCAGAAGCATTCAGTTATCCAGGCTAGGCGTGGGTAGAGCGTGCGGGCTAGGCCATAAATGATAGCAACTGAGCATGACTGACGAATGCGCAATATTCAGGTACCCAGCCCACGGCAGCCAGGCTCAGGTCACGGCTGCTCGCCGCGCAGCTGCAAGGCGTCCACCAGCCCGGCGGCAATCGCCATCCCCACTAGATCAGCGAGGGTTTCGGCCTGCATGCGCTTCATCACCCGCGAGCGGTAGAGGTCGATAGTTTTGACGCTGATGTCCAGCTGCTCGGCCATCTCGCGGTTGGTGTAGCCACGCACTAACGGCAGCAACACGTCACGTTCACGCGGGGTGAGGCTGGCCAGGCGCGCTTCCACGGCCTGCAAGCGCGGGTCTGCCTGAACCGCCGCTGGTGCATGGCTCAAGGCGTGCTGCACGCTGTCGAGCAGCAACTGCTCGTTATAAGGTTTTTCGATAAAGTCCACGGCGCCGGCACGGAAGGCGCGCACCACGATGGGCACATCCGCATGCCCGCTGACGAAGATCACCGGCATCTCAATGCCGCGCGCACGCATTGCGTCCTGCACATTCAGCCCGCCCATGCCGGGCATGCGCACGTCCAGCAGCACACAGCCATGGCTGTGCGCATCACAGGCATCGAGAAACGCCTGACCGCTGGTGAACGGCAGCGCCTTGAGCCCCACGGACTCCAGCAGCCAGACGGTGGAGTCGAGCATGCCCTGGTCATCGTCGACCACATAAACCTGGTGTTGCATCTGCAGGCTCATGCCCTGCTCCTTTTATTGTTATGCATTCGCTGTGTTGCGGCTAAAGCCTCAAACCATTTGCGGCTGGTGGGAGGGGCTTTAGCCGCGCTCGGCAACCCCAGCCAGCGCCTCGGCGTCCTCACCACGTAACAACGGCAGGCGGCACTCCAGGCACAAGCCGCCGGCCGTGCCAGGGTGCGCCTCCAACGCGCCGCCAAAGCCTTCGATGATGCTGCGGCTCATCGACAGCCCCAGCCCCAGCCCTTCGGCCTTGCTGGTGTAGAACGGGGTAAAAATATGCTCCAACTCACCCTGCGCCACACCCGGCCCCTGATCCCACACGCGCACACAGAGTTGGCCATCCTGCTCGGCGGCACTGAGTTCGATACGCGAAGAGTGGCCGGGGTGAGCCTCACGGTTGGCGTCAATGGCATTGCGCAGCAGGTTGAGCAGCACCTGTTCCAGCAGAATCCGGTCGGCATACACCGGTGGCAGATTGTCCGCCAATTGCTCATCGATGGTCACCTGCCAATTACTCGCCTCCCATTGGCACAGCCGCACTGCCTCGCGTGCCACGCTGGCAATATCCAGTGCCTGGGTGCGGCGCTGACCTTTGCGCAGAAAAGCGCGTAAGCGTTTGATCACTTCCGAGGCGTGGTTGGCGTGTTCGTTGATCCGCTCCAGCCCTTGCGCCACCTTACTCGCCGCCTCAGGGTTAGCGCCCAGCGCCTTGAGGTAGCGTTGGCTGGCGCTGGCGTAGTTGACCACCGCGGCCAGCGGTTGATTGATCTCATGGGCGATACCAGAAGCCAGCTCGCCGAGGGTGACCAGCCGCGCCGTGTGCGCCAGCTCATCCTGATGGCGTCGCTGTTCGGCCTCACGCAACTCACGCTCAGTCATATCGCGCGCCACCAGCGAGTAGTAATGCTCGCCATCGCGGCCGCGGTGCGCCAGCAGCACCAGCGACACCGGCAGATGAGCCCGCGGCCCCAGCGGCAGCAGGCGCACCTCGGCGCTCCACACCCCGGCCGCATCGGCAGCCGCCCAACCGTGGCGCTGTAACTGCTGAAAATCGCTGGGTGCCAGCAGCTTTTCGAGCGCCGGCAACGGCTGCTGATCCTCAATATTCAAGGCATGCCGCGCAGACGGATTGAGGTGCGTCAGGTGCCCACTGGGGTCGATAAACAGCACCAGGTCAGTATTGGCTTCCACCACTTCAGCCAGACGCCGCTTGTTCTCTTCGGCCAGGACCCGCGCGGTAATGTCGCGCGACACGCTGACCACTTCAACCACCGCGCCGGTATAGGTTTCGCGGATCGCGCGACTGGCGGTTTCAAACCACAGGTAATGACCATCGCGATGGCGAATCCGGTAGGTCATGGTGTGATAGCCGTTTTGCTCAAGGGCTTCACGGGTGGTATCGACCAGATGCTGCTGGTCCTGTTCATGAAACAGCGCCTGCACCAAGGTCCCACGCAAAGCTTCCGGCCAGTAACCGAGCAGCGTCCAGCTGGCCGGCGAGGCATCGAGAAAACAGCCATCGGGGGTGTGCCGGGAGATCAGGTCCGTGGTGTTCTCGGTAATCAAGCGGTACAGGCGGCTGGCCTTGGCCGCTTCACGCTCAGCCTGCACCTGAGCGGTCGCCGGTCGACAGCGCGCCAGCACCTGCTGCTCGGCAGCGTCGGGCATAAAGGTCCACATCAGCACTTGGCCGGCATGCTGCGCCTCAACCGCTTCGATGGCCCGCCCCTGCTGCAAACAGGCGCGCACCAGTTGTGGCGCGTTGACCGGCAACAAATCGGCCACCTGCGCCAGCGGTTGCTCACCCAGCAGTGTGTGCATGGCGGCATTTAGTTGCAGCGGCCGCGCGTCGATATCCAACAACAGGCTGGGCTGCGGGTCACTGCCCAGCAACCGGCTGCCACGCGCCTGCTGCGGCAGGCTGGCGAGCACCGCCAGCAGTAATTGATGCACCAGCCCGAGCCAGTCACTGCCGGCGTGTTCCTGCAACTCAATCAGCAGTAAACCGGGCTGCCCTTCATCCAGCGCCAGGGCGAGCGCCTGGCCATGGTTGAGCCCGGCACGCCGCACTCGCCCCGCCAGCCAGCATGGCAGTTGACGCAATGCGCCCAAGTCCAGCCGAGGCTCTTGCTGCAAGCGCTCAAACAGCAACTGATCACTGGCCTCTAGCGGGTCACCAAAGCCCGGCGGCAGATGCGGCGCATTGCCTTCATGGCTGTAGATCGCCGTGCTCGCTTGCCAGCGCAAAAAAAACGCCTGGCGCACTTCCGGGCAGGCATGCAGGGCGCGTAACAGCGCATCGGCACGCACCGCCAGCGGCAAGCACTCACGTTGCATACACAACCAGCTGTGCAGCTGCACGGAGATCTCATTCATCCAGTTTCATTCCTATCGGCCACTTATTGCGCGAGGCGGCGCAGCATCAGGCCGGCAGCCGGCAAATGCAAAGCGACCAAGGGCTAATCGCCAGAAAAACAATATAGTATAAATACTATACAACTATGGTTTAACTTCCATATACAAACCATCAGATATATAAATAGACCCAGAACAATACCGGGCCTATGCGTAAGACTACCCGCACAATGGCCCGAGCATCCAACCTGCATGGGTATTCGCATGTCGATCTATGAACAGGGCCTTGCGCCTGCCGCCGTCAACCATATCGCCCTCTCGCCACTGAGCTTTATCGAACGTACCGCCAGTGTTTACCCGCACTACCCGGCCGTGGTGCATGGTTCGATCCGCCGTGACTGGAGTGAAACCTACGCACGCTGCCGCCGCCTGGCTTCGGCCCTGGCCGGTCGTGGCATCGGCAAGGGCGATACGGTGGCGGTGATGTTGCCGAACATCCCGCAGATGCTCGAAGCGCATTTTGGCGTGCCGATGATCGGCGCAGTGCTCAACACCCTCAACGTGCGCCTGGATGCCGAGGCCATCGCCTTTATGCTGCAGCACGGCGAAGCCAAGGTGCTGATCACCGACCGCGAATTCTATGACGTGATCCACGCGGCCGTGGGCATGCTTGATCATCCGCCACTGGTGATCGACGTCGATGACCCCGAGTACGGCGAAGGCCAAGCGGTCAGCGACCTCGACTACGAAGCCTTCCTCGCCGAAGGCGATCCGCAATTTGCCTGGCAGTGGCCGGCAGACGAGTGGCAGGCGATCAGCCTCAACTACACCTCCGGCACCACCGGTAACCCCAAGGGAGTGGTCTACCACCACCGTGGCGCTTACCTGAACTCGCTGGGCAACCAGATGACCTGGGCCATGGGCAACCACCCGGTGTACCTCTGGACCCTGCCGATGTTCCACTGCAACGGCTGGTGCTACCCCTGGACCATCACCGCTCTGGCGGGTGTGCATGTGTTCCTGCGCCGCGTCGACCCGGCGAAAATCCTCACCCTGATTCGCAGCGAGCAAGTCACCCACATGTGTGGCGCCCCGATCGTGCTCAATGCCCTGGTGAATATGCCAGCCGAAGCCAAAGCCGCCATCGACCATCCGGTTAAGGCCATGGTTGCCGGGGCTGCGCCACCTGCCAAAGTGATTGGTGCGGTCGAAGAAATGGGCATCCAGGTCACCCACGTTTACGGCCTGACCGAAGTGTACGGCCCGGTGACCCTGTGCGCCTGGCACGCCGAATGGGACGCCTTGCCGCTGGACGAGCGCGCGGTACTCAAATCCCGTCAAGGCGTGCGCTACCCCACCCTGGAAGGGGTGATGGTGGCTGACCCGAAAACTCTGGAGCCGACCCCGCGCGATGGCGAAACCATCGGCGAAATCTTTATGCGCGGTAACACCGTGATGAAGGGCTACCTGAAGAACCCCACCGCCACCGCCGAAGCCTTTGCCGGCGACTGGTTCCACACCGGCGACCTGGCCGTGTGTCACCCGAACGGCTACGTGGAAATCAAGGACCGCCTGAAAGACATCATCATTTCCGGCGGCGAGAACATCTCCACCATTGAGGTCGAAGGCGTGCTCTACCGTCACCCCGGCGTGCTCGAAGCCGCCGTGGTGGCTCGCCCAGACGAGAAATGGGGCGAAACCCCCTGCGCCTTTATCACCCTCAAGGCCGACCAACAGCAGGTCAGCGAGGCGGACATCATCAGTTTCAGCCGCGAACACCTGGCCGGTTTCAAAGTGCCAAAAACCGTGGTCTTCACCCAACTGCCGAAGACCAGCACCGGCAAGATCCAGAAGTTCGTGCTGCGCGATATGGCCAAGGCCCTGTAACGGCGCCACGCCACCTAACTGCTCACTGCGCCACCCATTGGGTGGCGTAGTAATGCGTTAGCAACAACCGTTTCCACAACAACAAAAACCGGCCACCGGCCGACGGAGAGCTTCATGCAACTATTTAAACGCCGTGACGGGGATGAACAGCCCTATTGGCCAGTCGGCCCGTTCAAAGTGCGCCTGCCCTTTGTCCACTACCGCTGGGAAACCGCGGAGATGCTGCAAGCGCTGATCATGTTCGTGGTCAGCCTGGCGATGATCCCGCTGCTGGAAAAATACCTCGGCCTGCCCTACGACGTGGCCCTCGCCTATGTTGTGGTGTGCGGTGTCGGCTTTATGCTGCCTGCGCTGCTCGGCGTGCCCTTCGTGCCCGGCTGGATCACCCCCGGCATTCCGGTTGTGTTGCTGTTTCTCGGCAATTTCAAACCCGGCCCCGAGGCCATTCAGGCACTGTTTGCCCTGCAATTTCTGGTCTTCGTGATCTTCCTGTTCCTCGGCGTCACGCGCCTGGGCAGCACCCTGGTGAAGCTGATTCCCAACTCGATGAAGGGCGGGATCATCATCGGAGCGGGTATTGCGGCACTGATGGGCGAAATCTCCACCGGTGGCCGCCTGGCCAACACGCCGATTTCCCTGGTGCTGGGCAGCCTGATCTGCCTGTACCTGATGTTTTCGGTGTCGTTTAAAGGCCTCACCGAGCGCGTGCCGTTGGCGCGCAAAATCGTCAACTACGGCATGGTGCCGGGTATGTTGATCGCGATTTTCATCGGCATTGCTGTTGGCGAATACAAGATGCCTGATGTGAAATTCGGCATCACCGCGCCAGCCTTCGCCGAGATGTGGAACTACCTGCCGTTCAGCGTTGGTTTCCCCGGTTTGGATGTGTTCCTGCTGGCCGTGCCTACTGCGGTTATCGCTTATGTCATCGCGTTTGGCGACATCATCGTCGGCCAGTCGCTGATGCAGCGCGCCGATGAACTGCGCACTGACGAAGTGATCGAGAACAACATCGACCGCGTGCATTTGGTCACCGCCCTGCGTAACGCCCTGCATGCCTTCTTCGCCCCGTATCCGGGCTTGGCTGGGCCGCTGTGGACAGCCGTCGCGGCCACCATGGCCGAGCGTTACAAGTACGGCCGCAAAGCCATGGACTCGATCTATAGCGGCGCGGGCACCTTCTGGATCACCGGGTTTATCGCCCTGTTCGCCCTGCCGCTGGTGAGCTTCTTCCAGCCAGTACTGCCGATTGCCCTGTCGCTGACCCTGATTCTCACCGGCTACATCTGCCTGATGGTCGGTTTCGAGCAGCTGAGCAACAACACCGAGCGCGGCGTGGCCGGCACCATGGGTGTGGTACTGGCCGTCTACGGCGCAGGCTGGGGCCTGGCTGCAGGTGCGGCGCTGTACATCCTGGTTGAGCGCACGCACCTGCTCAAGTTCACCACTAAAAACACCGTCAAAGGCCCAGCCGAGGCCGAGTAACCGTACCCGGCCCGCCGCGCGGCGGGTCGGGTTGCTTATTCCTGCAACGCCCCGGGTGCAATAACGCCAGGGGCGTTTAAATCGCCGCGCTCTGCGCGGCATCTGTGCGAGAAACTGCCGATGCCTGAGTACAACGCCCCGCTGCGCGACCTGCGCTTTGTCCTCCATGAAGTGTTCGACGCCCCGAGCCTATGGGCTCGACTGCCGGCACTGGCTGAAACCGTCGATGCCGATACTGCCGATGCCATTCTGGAAGAAGCCGCCAAGGTCACGGCCGGCCTGATCGCCCCGCTCAACCGCAGCGGCGATGAAGAAGGCGCGCAATGGATTGCAGGCGATGTACGCACCCCGGCAGGCTTCAAAGAAGCCTATGCCACCTACATTGAAGGCGGCTGGGTCGGCCTGTCTGGCAACCCGACCTACGGCGGCATGGGCATGCCCAAGATGCTCGCCGTGGCATTTGAAGAAATGCTCTACGCCGCTGGCTCCAGCTTCGCTTTGTATTCGGCACTGAGTTCCGGCGCCTGCCTGGCCATCGACGCGCACGCCAGTGAAGAGCTGAAAAACACCTACCTGCCGCCGATGTACGAAGGCCGCTGGGCCGGTTCCATGTGCCTGACCGAAGCCCATGCCGGCACTGACCTGGGCATCATCCGCACCAAGGCCGAACCGCAAGCCGATGGCAGCTACCAGATCAGCGGCAGCAAGATTTTCATCACTGGCGGCGAGCAGGACCTCACCGAAAACATCATCCACCTGGTGCTGGCCAAACTGCCCGACGCCCCGGCTGGCGCACGCGGCATCTCGCTGTTTCTGGTGCCCAAGGTGCTGGTCAATGCCGACGGCAGCCTAGCCGCGCGCAACGCCGTGAGCTGCGGCTCGATCGAACACAAGATGGGTATCAAGGCCTCGGCCACCTGCGTGATGAACTTCGACGGCGCCACCGGCTACCTGATCGGCGAGCCGAACAAAGGCCTGGCGGCGATGTTCACCATGATGAACTACGAGCGCCTGTCCATCGGCATCCAGGGCATTGGTTGCGCCGAAGCCTCCTACCAGGCCGCTCGTGACTACGCCCGCGAACGCCTGCAAAGCCGCGCAGCCACTGGCCCAGAAGCCCAGGACAAAGCCGCCGACCCGATCATCGTGCACGCCGATGTACGGCGCATGCTGCTGACCATGAAAGCCCTTACGGAAGGTGGCCGCGCGTTTGCCTGCTATGTCGGCCAACAGCTCGACCTGAGTAAATTCAGCGACGACAACAGCGAGCGCCAAACAGCCGAAACCCTGGTGGCCTTGCTCACGCCAGTCGCCAAGGCGTTCTTTACCGACACGGGCTTGGACAGCTGCATCCATGGCCAACAGGTGTTCGGCGGCCACGGTTACATCCGCGAATGGGGCCAGGAGCAACTGGTGCGTGACGTGCGCATCGCGCAAATCTACGAAGGCACCAACGGTATTCAGGCCCTCGACCTGCTCGGGCGCAAGATCATCGCCAACGGCGGCGTGGCGCTGCGCCAGTTCACCGCCGAGATTCGCCGCTTCGCCGAGCAGCCCGACGCGCCGTATGCCGCCGCTCTGCTGGATGCCGTTGAGCGCCTGGAGCGCACCAGCAGCTGGCTGCAGGAACGTGCCGCGGGCAACCCGCACGAAACCGGCGCAGCGTCGGTGGAGTACCTGCACCTGTTCGGCTACACCGCCTACGCCTGGATGTGGGCGCGCATGGCCGCCGTGGCGCAGGCCAAGTGCAGCGAAGACGAAGCGTTTTACAGCGCCAAACTGGCCACCGCCGAGTTCTACTTCGCCCGCCTGCTGCCGCGCATCCTGACCCTGGAAGCCAGCATTCGCGCAGGCAGCGACGCACTATACGGCCTGCGCGCCGAGCAATTCTGACGCCAACCCGCCCCTGCCTGGCGGGAACTGCGAACACCGGTTGAGCGTTTGCGCGGCGTCCATTAAGGGCGTCGCGTTTTTTTATTCGAGCCACTGGCTGCCCCGGCAGCACGAGGAAGCACATGCAAGAAGTCGTTATAGTCGCCGCCACCCGCACCGCTATCGGTGCCTTTCAGGGCGCATTGAGCAGCGTGAGCGCTGTTGATCTGGGCGCTGCCGTTATCCGCCGCCTGCTCGCCGACACCGGCCTGCCCGCCGAACAAGTCGACGAAGTGATACTCGGCCAGGTACTGACCGCCGGTGCCGGGCAGAATCCGGCCCGCCAGAGCACACTCAAAGCCGGCCTGCCGCACACCGTACCCGCGCTGACCCTGAACAAAGTCTGCGGCTCCGGCCTCAAGGCCGTGATCATGGCGGCCCAGGCGATTCGCTGTGGCGACGCCGAGGTGATCATCGCCGGCGGCCAGGAAAACATGAGCCAGTCGCCACACGTGCTGAACGGCTCACGCAATGGCCTGCGCATGGGCCACGGCCAGTTAGTCGACACGATGATCCACGACGGCCTGTGGGATGCCTTCAACGACTACCACATGGGCATCACCGCCGAGAACCTGGCCGAGCAGTACGGCATCAGCCGCTCCGAGCAGGATGCCTTCGCCGCGCACTCGCAGCTGCGCGCCTGCGCCGCCATTGAAGCCGGGCGCTTTGCCAACGAAATCACCCCGATTGAGATCCCCCAACGCAAAGGTGACAGCCTGATCGTCGCCACCGATGAACAACCGCGCCCCAGCAGCACCCTGGAAGCCCTGGGCAAACTGCGCCCGGCCTTCAAACGTGACGGCAGCGTCACCGCTGGCAATGCCTCCACCCTCAACGACGGCGCGGCCGCTGTGCTGCTGATGAGCGCCACTAAAGCCGCCGAGCTGAACCTGCCGGTGCTGGCGCGGATCAAGGCCCATGCCAGTGCCGGCGTCGACCCGGCGACTATGGGCATCGGCCCGGTGTTCGCCACCTGCCGCGTCCTGGAGAAAGCCAACTGGAGCCTGGAGCAACTCGACCTGATCGAAGCCAATGAAGCCTTCGCCGCCCAAGCCATTGCGGTCGGCCGCGAGCTGCAGTGGGACAGCGCCAAGGTCAACGTCAACGGCGGCGCCATCGCCCTCGGCCACCCGATCGGCGCGTCGGGCTGCCGGATTCTGGTCAGCCTGATCCATGAGATGATCCGCCGCGACGCTCACAAAGGCCTGGCCACCCTGTGCATAGGTGGCGGCCAAGGCGTGGCGCTGGCCATCGAGCGTTAAGCCCGTCCAACCAAGGTGCAATGGCGCCGGGCGACCGCGCCATGCACCCTGACTGCAAGCCCACACAACAACAAGAGATAGCCATGCGCACCCTGACTACCCTGACCGGTAACAGCCAAAAACTCGACGGCGGCGCCATGTTCGGCAATGCGCCGAAAGCCCTGTGGCAACGCTGGATGAAACCGGACGAACTGAACCGCATCGACCTCGGTTGCCGCGCCCTGCTGGTGCAAGAGGAGGGCCGCAACATCCTGGTTGAAACCGGCATCGGCGCGTTTTTCAGCCCCGAAATGAAACAGCGCTTCGGCGTGCAGGAAGAGCGTCATGTGCTGCTCGACAGCCTTGCTGCGGCGGGCCTGAGTGATGCCGACATCGACATCGTGGTGCTCACCCACCTGCATTTTGACCATGCCGGCGGCTTGCTCGCAGCCTGGGAAGACGACCAACCGGCCCGCTTGCTATTCCCCAATGCGCAGTTCATCACCGGCAGGCGCCAATGGCAGCGCGCCTACCAGCCCCATGCCCGCGACCGCGCATCCTATATCCCGGAGTTGCTGGAGCTGCTCGAAGCCAGCGGCCGCCTGCACCTGGTCGATGAAACCGAGAATTGTGAGCTATTGGGCGCGGACTGGCGCCTGCACTGGAGCGACGGCCACACCCCCGGCCAGTTGATCCCCGAAGTCGCCATGCCCGATGGCCCGGTGGTGTTCCCCGCCGACCTGATCCCCGGCGCACCGTGGGTGCACCTGCCGATCACCATGGGTTATGACCGCTTCCCCGAAGGCTTGATTGAAGAGAAAGAAGCCCTGCTGGCCGACCTGTATACACGCGGCGGTCGCCTGGTTTTTACCCACGACCCGGATACCGCTATGGGCCGCGTAAGCCGTGATGAAAAAGGCCGCTACGGCCTGCAGCAGGCCATGCCCC
>Ga0180008_1000771_pt1 | contig 23509 bp, 41 predicted proteins | sample MM_PW_MetaG_FD_121121 | JGI IMG/M metagenome (GOLD analysis project Ga0180008, IMG submission 121121) | Groundwater microbial communities from the Aspo Hard Rock Laboratory (HRL) deep subsurface site, Sweden - MM_PW_MetaG | ecosystem: Environmental > Aquatic > Deep subsurface > Groundwater...
AACTATCTGCGGTCAAAAAAAGTAAGTGGCGTATATAGCTACATCACGGGGGTAAAATATGGAAACTGAAAACGAAAAACAAAGTCCGGTTGAGGTTGCGGCATTTGCAGTACTCGAAAATCTGCATTACATAGTTGAAAATAAAAAAATGCTTGCTGCTGATATAAAAAAAATATGTGCGGTGAAGCGGTTAATGCGTGAAATTATGGAGTATGAACATGAATAAAATAACTGACCTTATCGACTATAATGACACGTGTCACGAATATTCAAATCGTGCTACTGGTAAATTATTGGCCGGTGTATCCACTGTATGCGGTATTCTTGACAAACCGTACCTAAAAGCATGGGCGGTTAAGATGGCCGCTGAATACGCTTTAAAAAACTATGAAGTTGGTATGAATAAAACAGACTTCGAAAAGATGATAACGGAAGCTAAAAAACAGCACACTGTACGATTGAAAGAAGCCGGACAGACCGGAACGGATATGCACGCAGTACTCGAGGAGCATGTCCTGGCACGGATGTCCGGAAACACTGACAGCCTGAAAATAGAAAATGAAATGCAGTTATATGCTTATAACCAGTTTTTGAACTGGGAACGCGACAACAATGTCAAATGGCGCGGATGTGAAATGCTTATCGGTGATATTGACAACGAGTTTGCCGGTCGGCTTGATGCTGTTGCCGAAGTTGACGGTACGTTAACGATGATAGACTTCAAAACATCTAACCAGATTAGTGAAGAGTACCACTTGCAGACCGCCGGCTACGTCGCCGGTTTACGCTGGATGGCAAAACAAGGAATGATAAAAAAAGTACCTGCGGCGCGGCTTATTATCCGGTTACCGAAAACACTTACAAAAGAAGTGTACGATAGGAAAACAAAAAAATATCACACGGAGCCTAATGAACTGGAAATATATCCGGTCAAGACTGACCTGGAATTCGATATTGAAACGTTCCTGGCGTGTCGTAAAGTTTTCAAATGGCGCAACCAGAACTTGCTAAAAAAAGACTAACATAGTATAATATACTTTCAGGGGGGCATATGGCACGGAAAACACCAGTCAGTTATACGATGATTACAGAACTCATCGGTAAGGTCAAGCGCGAAGCAGAACGGCTTGACATATCAGCATCGAAGCTGGTAGAGAATATAATTCTGCAATATTTTAAAAAATAACAAGGAGTAAATATGGCTATTATAGCACCAAAACCAAAAGAAGGCGGCGACTTCGCACCGGTACCACCGGGTACACATCAGGCAGTATGCCAAAGCGTTCATGACCTCGGAATACAGGAAACTACTTTTCAGGGCGAAACAAAACGCGCACATAAAATTGTTATCGTATGGGAAATTAACGAACGCATTAAAGATGGAAAGTTTGTCGGGGAGCGGTTCGTTGTATCCAAAAGGTATACACTTTCACTACACGAAAAAAGCACACTGCGGAAAGACCTTGTATCATGGCGCGGGCGCGATTTTACAGAAGAAGAGCTTGGCACGTTTGACCTTGAAAAACTTGTCGGCGTGAATTGCCTTTTATCAATCGCACAAAATGAGAAAGACGGTAAAAAATATACGAATGTTGCGAGTATCATGGGCGCTGCAAAAGGTACTGAAAAGCTTATTCCGGAACTGGCAAAAGAACATTCATTCAAGTGGATTGATGAAATAAAAGCAAAAGCTATTGCACCGCCGCCGGTAGAAATGGACACAAGCGACATACCGGAACCGCCTGTAGGAAATGAAGAAGAGGTGCCCTTCTAATGATAACCGCTGACTATTTGATGAAAGTTTTGAACCGTTTTTTGCATATTGCGAAAACATCCGATAAAGAAAAAATTATTACGGAAATTGAACGGACTATAATTTTTCATGCGGATAGTCGGCGGCTACGTTACCACCGGTTAATATTTGCCTTTATGCAGTACCTGCACGGATACGAAGACGATAAAAACCTTTTAAAGTTTGATGCGTTTATCGACTATATTAAATGGCAGTGCGGACACTGTAAGAAAAAACCGGTCGAAGTGAAAGGCGAAAAAGTATTGTTTATAAAACTGAAAAGTTTAAGTTTCGGCGAGTGCGGTCAAAAAGCGTTTGAAGCGTTCGCCGATACTTTAAAGCAATACGCAAAAGAAAAGTATCAAGTTGACTTTGACGAATGGGAAAGCGCACATCCTTCGGAATAATTACGCCGGCGGTGAGTTGAGGGGCTTGCCGCCGGTTATTAATAAGGAGTAAATATGAATAAAATTCTTGAAAAATGCGACGTGATAAAAAATCAGTGTATATCAGATGATGGGGAAATGCAGGACTTCGTAATGTTCGGCTTTAATGCAAACTTCAAATTACTAATAAGTCAAAAACAAATGGAAGAAATAATTCCGATGTCAAGCGAAGAAATAAAAAAAAAATATGAAAAACAATTTTATGAAATATTCGAAAAAATATTCAATGTGGAGATAAAACAATGACATCAGCATGTGAAATAATCCACGATATAAAAAATAAATATCACGAGTTAGAGGAAACTATTGACTTGTTAAAAAAAGAGTATGAAAAAGCATTTGAACGCGGGTATGCTGAGGGATTTATGGACGGCAGGAAAGATGAACATGACCGCATCGAACACAACAAAAAACTTCGCGAAGAAATGGCATACGAAGACCGCTTAATGAGGAATAACCTGATATGAAATGCTGCGGACAGGAAATATTAAATAGTTCAAGGAAATGCTACACATGCCTACGCATCTATGATAAAGACGGCAAAGTTATCCGGCAAATGACAAAAGATCCGGAGAGACCTTCTAAACATCCTCACAGATACGGTATGACTATCATGCACGGACAGCACGTAGAGGAAACAAAAAAAGTGTATAAAAAGAAAACGTATTGGCAGGAATACATGCTTGATCATGGACGGGAAGTGGATATGTTTCTTAAATACAATTCATCCGTAAAGTTTAAGACATTGAAAGCATATATTATCGCATCCCGTGTCGAGACGTTGGAAAGTTGTGATGGACGCTGGGAAGTGTATGAGGACTATTGCCAGCACTATAAAGAACTGGCAGATGAAAACAGGCGTCGTATACAGTCAGAAACGATGAAACGGACACAACGGAAACGCAAGAAAAAGTACCTCGAATGGGCAAAAGCCGGATTATTGAAACCAGAAACAATAAAGCGGTCGTACAAGTGGCTTCAGAATTCGATTTAAGGCTATTTCCAGCCACGTACAGCGACTTTATTGCTAAAAATGAAAATAATTGTAATAGTATACGAGTGTCTCGAAATTACAATAAAAATGTTAAATAAATACTTGACTAATGAATAAAAACATGCTATACTGTAGTATCTTGTTTATTGCCGGGAGGGTTTGCAAGCCTTCCCGGCGTCAAAAAATAAACAAGAAAACTAATAAACAGGATACCAGCATGAAAAAAAAATATACCGCTTCACGATATGTGTTCGGTTCAGTTAAGTTAATAAAATTATATTGCCCTAAGTGTGATGATTATACTTTAATATCACAGGAAAAAGTAAGTACAGCAAAATGCGATTGTGGTAGTGAGTTTCAAAATAAACAAATAAAAAAAACTTTTGTGATAGTTGGAGAAAAAAGAATACATTTAACAAAAAAGCAGAAATTACAAATACTTGAAAGACAAAATAATAAATGTTTTTTTTGCAATATAGATTTAGATGATTATATTGTGATAAATGGTTTCGTTAGAAAAATACGTACACACTATGACCACTTTATGCCATATTCAATTACAACAGACAATTCACTTGAAAATTTAAATGCCGCTTGTAGTAGATGTAATTTAATGAAAAATGCAAAAGTTTTTGCAAATATTAAAGAAGCACGAAAATATTTATTTATTCAATGGGAAAATGATATTGCATCTGGAAAAATAGAATGTAATGATTTTTATAAAAGATATGATGAGTTCGTTTTAAATGCCGGTTAATAACACTCACACAACGGCTAAACGGCTTGAAATAGAGAAATAAGGGGTAAAAAATGGTTATTTACATGACACTTAAACAAAAAATTTCAGTGATGCAGCACTTTGAAAACGGTGGTAAGATTGAAAGATTAGACATAAACACATGGACTGATGATCCAGACCCTATTTGGAATTGGCAATTTCACGAATACAGAATAAAAGAAAAACATGAAATATATTACTGCACATTACCAGTTTCCGATACACCGGCGACATGCAAATATTATAGTGAATATTCCGACGATGGCGCGCCTATTTCATATTGCGACCGTGTAGAAAATGTAAAACAGTGTCCATTCAAAAGTAATAAAAATAAGGGGTAAAGTATGAACGATGAGCAGATGATGCAGATAATACGAACAGAAGAAAAAGTAAAAGTAATGAAACATTTTATGAATGAAGGTATAGTGGAGAAAAAACACAAAACTAATGATGCTAATTGGAGTAGAGTAAGACAACCAACATGGAATTGGTATGAAAATAACTACCGCATCGCACAGGAAACTCCGGTAAAAATTGAATTTGATGATTTGGTCGGGCGTGTTGTAAAAGTAAAAAATACCGAGTATGAATATGTTATCGGTCACAGGGACAATAATAATATCTATTACCTGACCAACTCAAGATATACATATTTGCGCGAAGACCTATTAAAAGAATGTTGGATAAAAGGTGTTAACTGTGAGTAACATCCCCGGCTGGTGCGCTTCAGTGAGAGGCGTCCGGGGACATATAAAATATTATAACTGATAACGGCTTAAAAAGCAAGGGGAAATTATGGATGAAAACATGGAAAAAGTAAGAGTTAAAATTGATAGTTATGACGACAGATGCGCGATGGTTCTCGCGCTGGCAAATGCCGGATATTTAGTTACTGTTGAAGCTGTAAGAAAAAGTTTCTGTGAAACGGAATATCATGTAGTATTTGAATACGAAAATTATTAGGCTTAAAAAGCAAACAAGGAGTAAAATATGAAAAAGAAATATATTTGTACACTAAGTATAAAATCCCCGGCAATATGTTTTTTTAGATTGTGGAATAATAATAAAACTAACCCAATCAATTATTGCATATCTTGTGAAACATGCCCATATAAAAAACTGAAAAAGCCATGCAAATAACACTTGACTTTTCGGAGTAAATAGGTTATAATACTGGTACCTTTGAAACTTCGGTGGGGGGCTGCGCGGCTCCCCACCATTCACAAAAAGTTTCAAGGTGTTACGAAGGAGTAGGGGGAAATCATGACAGTTCAAAGAAAACCACTTTCAAAATCCTTGCGGTTTGAAGTGTTCAAAAAAGATAATTTCACATGTAGTTATTGCGGGCAAAAACCGCCTGAAATAGTATTGGAAGTAGACCATATTGTACCGGTATCAAAAGGCGGTACGGATGAAATACTTAACTTAATAACTTCTTGCTTTAATTGCAACCGTGGTAAAAGTGATAAAACACTGAATACTATTATCCGACCGGATGCTAAAGAAATGTCCGAAAATATTCAACAGCAAGTTGAGCAAGCAAAAATATATTATAAATATCTTAAAGAAAAAGATGAAATACTCAGCATAGAAATCGAAAAGGTTATCGAGTATTTTAATAATTTATTTAATCAAATAAATTATATAGGTATTCAAGAAAAAACAACTTTAAAAACATTTATGAAATATTTCAATGCTTATGAGTTGATGGAATATCTCAATATCGCAAGCCAAAAAGTAAAATATGCATGTGAAGGATTTCGATATTTTTGCGGAATATGTTTTACTAAAATAAAAGAAATAAAGGAAAGTAAAAATGCGATATAATATTATGGGTTTAGACCAGACACGCTTAGTAAAACACAATCTCGACGTCTCCGATGCTTTAATACTGCAATACTTTACTGACTTTATTGCATCACATAAAATGATAACTAAAATCGTTAAAGGCGATATTTATTATTGGATAAATTACCGCAGTGTACTCGCGGAATTGCCGATACTTAAAATAAAAAAACACGCGCTGGCGAACAGGTTGAAAAAGTACGTTAAAGCAGGGTTATTAAAACACATCACTGTAAAGAAAGCTGGTACATTCAGTTTCTATTCACCTACAGATGAAATACACTATATGAAGTATTCAAAAGAGACCGTATGCAGTGAAATGCATACCCCTATACAGTCAACTACAGACCCCCTATGCAGTGAAGTGGATAACAAATACCCTCTGCTAAATGAACCATCTGCAAAAGACTATCTACCTGAAGCCAATGCTAACGCATCGTCTTCAGAAGAAGCACCTGAAGGTACTTCTTTAAACCACCCTGAAGACATCATACGGAATGAACAAACAGTTAATAACGAAAGCAATCGGTTAAACGAAGAAAAAGACATGTTTCCGCCGCCGGCCGCCACTCCACACTATTTATCACCTGACGATGCTGACGGCAATCCACTACCAAACTTTGATCCTGAAACAATACAAGAAATGGCAAAAACAGGAATTGCGTGTGCTAAACTGAACGAAAAAAAACCGAAAACTCCCCGACCGCTGCCATATAGCCGGTATAAGCTAACGAAAGAACAAATCGGCGTATTCGAACTATACCGCAAGGCACTATGCCATATTACACGGCACTGGGACAGGACTTTAACCGGCTACGCACACGACCTCGTAGGAAAGGACGCTAAAGCCTTAACCGCCGCGGTTGATGTTACTGACTGGCCGAAAGTAAAGCACATTATTTCAGAACGCATCGTCCCGGAACTCGATAACCTTGTCCACATAAAAAAGTCTTATCCTGATATTCAGGACGTGGTAGAACTGATAAAAAAAAATAAGGGGTAATAAATGGAATGGATTAATGCAAACGATAAATTGCCAGAAATTGAAAAAGAAGTATTGGTATATTTTGCTGGTTCATATTGGGTAATGATGCGTCTAAAATATAAAAATCCGAAAGGCGAAACAATAATTAAATGGTCAGATGGCAATCAATGCTATGCGGGTATTGATGCTTGGATGCCATTGCCAGATGCGCCGAAAGAAAAAGTAAGTAAGGAGTAAAACATGGAAATTGAAAAAGCAATTAAATTATTAACTGAACTTGTAAATAGTAATGGTGGTATTGCGCACAAAATGGCACTAAAAACTATTAAGAGTATTTTGTTACCTATCACAAATCAGCCAGTAGTTGAATGTGATGCATCAATCGTAGATACGTATTAATGATGTGGTATTAAATAATAAAAAAAGTAAGTAAGGGGTAGAAGATGAATACATACACAACAAAAAACTATTTAAAAGCAGTTATCAATTATGAAAAAATAATAGCTATGATAAAAACGCAAGACCATGAACGCTGCGGGATAGAAGTTTTTTTTGACAATTACGCATTCGAAGTCTGGTATGGTGATGATGAAAAAGCGCGAGATGAAGACTTTGAAAATATTCAAAAAAAGTTAGAAAACAAGGAAACACCATGACAAAACAAGAATGTATAAAAATATTAAAAAAAAATAAAAAAGACTTGACAAAAAGGAAAATATAACGTATAATATACGCATAGGAGTAAATATGGCACCGCAAATAATAATGTTAGTTCTTTTGATGTACGGGTTTGGTATTGAATGTGAAAGGCACGGGAAAGTTATGCCGCAAAAAATACATAATTGCCGGTCTGGTGTTATCGCAGTAATATTACATATCGCTTTGCTTTATTGGGGCGGGTTTTTTGACGTGTTTTTTAAATAACAGGAATAAACAATGTGGATAGATGTAAAAGAAAAAATGCCGGAAAGTGATGTTGATGTTTTAATTAAACATAAAAATTATAAACATTATTTTATAGCATCATATTATGAAATCGGTCAAAGATGGTGGATCAGAAAAGAAATTGGACACGTTGATGAAAGTGAAATTACTCACTGGTCGCCACTTCCTACAGAACCAATAGAAAAAGGAATTAAATAATGAAACAGCCACGAACGAAACTGACATGCTTATTACCGTCCGCGATATTCCTGCGGCTGCGGGCAGATAGTATGAAAGCCGGGTTATCTATGACGGCATATATTATTGACCTGATAACGAAAATACGGACATGACCATATTGCCGGTATCGGGAAAATTGTACAATACGCAATTATGGCAGATAGATATAGTTGTCGGACATTCGAGGAGGAATGATGAAATTAGAAATAGCAATAAAATCAATTGAGATTTTAGTTAATAAGTGTGGCACATCCTTTTCTAAAGGAGCGTGGGAGCAAATAAAGCACCTCCTCGAACGATCCGACAACAGCGGCTATCGGCAAGCCCTGCGGGACATTAAAACGTCCGATAGCCGCAAACGTTGTGTGAAATAGGAAATAAATGAAGTCAATAATAAAGCAAGCAATAACCGGTGATCCGGAAGTATTTGACCGTATCAAGCCGCACATGGTGCCGGTGCCGTTTAATATCATTTATACTGCAATTTACAACGTACACAAGGCAGGTAAAGTCAGTGAGGACGCGGTTATAGAAGCACTGAACAAACCAAAGTCGCAGCCGAAACAGGTCGAACAACTTAAAAATATTTTAAAGTCCGGTGACTATTACGTTCAGGAGCATCTTTCAATAGCTGAAAACGAATATGGAAAAAGACTATTGGATGATGCTATCGAAAAACTGCAGGCGGTAGGAAAGCACTTCACACTGTCCGAGGCTGAAATTGCGCTTAAGACCGCGAGCCAGCAGATAACCGATATGCGACAGGAAGACGACTTCCAAAGCGACGATGAAATATTGGAAAACCATTTCGAACGTATTGAAACAAACACACTTGAAAATAAGCTGATGATAGACAAAGCGCATTGGGCTTTGCAATCTATATTTGGTTCATATATTAGCCCGCGAATGTACGTTATAGGTGGCAATCCGTCAATGGCAAAAAACTTTTTAGGGGACAATCTCGCTGTAGAATTATCAAAATCATATCAGGGCATATATTGGAGTCTTGATAACAGCATTTCTGAAACGTCACTTTCCCTTACTGCAATCCGTTCCGGTGTCAAGTATAATAATTTGTATGAGGGCATAGTAACGACTGAAGAAAAAATACGTATTGCCAGATTGAAGTATGAAAAAGTATTTATCACTTCGAAAGAAAAAAAGGGATATGAACTCTATGGATGTATCGATAAGATGTTTCGTTCAGGTTATAAGCCACGATGGATAATATTTGACTATTTGCAATTGATGCCGATAGATAGTTCAGGAAACCCCGCGTATGAATATGCACAGTTATCAAAATATATTAAGCGACTGTGTATCGCTTTTGATATGGCTGTTATTGTTTATTCACAGGCAATACCTCCAGATGATAAAAAAAAATATGCAAATAATACTTCACAAGAAGACGTACCACCAAAACAATATCATCGTTTCCGATTGGAGGATACGCAGTGGACAAAAGCACTTGGACAAGATGCTTATTTTGTGTGCGGTATGGAAGGGTACAGGGAAGATAACGAAAAGTACGTTAATGTGGTAAAAGACAAAAGGCATGGGTTAAGAAGACAGTTGATAAAATATAAACCAGAAACAGGACAGTTGGTATGAGACAATACGAAATTATTGCAGATAGATATAGTTGTGTGAAATGTTGAGTTAATAAGGATTTAATATGCTTTATGATATTGGTTGGTATGAAGGTAATGACGGTTATCAGGATGTATATTGTAAATATTGTCACAAAAAATTATGGACGCTAAAAAATGGACATTTGCAATTTAGTGACCCAAATAACGAAAATGAAATAACATACCAATATCATAAAGCAAAGAAGTGCATAACTCAACACATCACACAACAGCGACTATCGGCAGAGCCGACTTCAGATAGTCGCAAACGTTGTGTGAAATAACCAATGACCATAATACATAAAATAATAAAGCAATCAATCGACTGCATAAAAAAGCAACCGAACCACTCCCGGGAACGCTTGAATGAACTGGTCAAGAATTATCACGGCGAGGAACTAATATCACATCTGATCAGGTACGAAAAAGAATTATACCATCTGGAAAGCGATGCGACTTTTGACCGGATAAAAGTAAAATATGGAGGCAGTGATGATATCGTTACTGCATTTAGTAAGGAGTGAGTATGAAACGCGACAAAAAACTTGAAAAGGGTTTGAACTGGACTTATTGTAAAAATGCTCAATGTATTATAAATGTACATGGAGGAATATTGAAACTAAAACCACTTACAGAAAATTATAGGGCATGTTTTTCCTGCATAATATGCAGTTGCGCTCCTATGAAATGGCGGGCTATTATGTTCCAACGGTATTGTAGTAATTATATGGGCGAACGGCTTCCGGCAATACAGGACATTCAGGATTATATGAGGAAGGAATTATTATGAAATCATGGAACATATTAACTAAAGCTGAATACGAACGATTAACGCGTCCGTGCTGGTGTAAAAGGTTACCAAGACGCATAGGCTTGACTTTTTTTATATTTAGGCTTAAAATAGGACTATTGTGAAAACCTTAATGGTGTGCGCAATTATTTTATACACGACGGCAGGAACGAACGTTGCTATTGTCCCGACAGACCCGGCAGATGAGAACGTATATGGCTGGGTAAGGGAAATGCCGCAGTATTTAATCATGGCGTGTAACCTGTACAATATTCCATGGCGGTTAGCCTATAACTGGTCATTTGCCGAAAGCAGCCACAATCCAAAAAAAATATCACACAAAGAAGCCTACGGACGGTATCAGATAAAAAAAGTATGGCTCGATGACGTGTGCCGTTTACGAAAAATAAAGTTTCCAAAAAACTGGCAGGCGTATTTATTGGATGATAAAAATAACTGTATTATATGGGCATGGTCGGTGAACTTCTGGCGGCGGCGAGGGCATAGCGATAAGGACATAGCACAGATATGGTTATTCGGTTTAACCGGTTTCCGTGAAGGCGGTTATTCCGCACGATATGAAGATGTGATATTTAACTACTAATGAAAAACACTAAACACATAACTTTCCGCTGCGTTGAATGTAAAAAGCAAACGCAGACGTTACATGAAATATTTTTTGGCAGTGGATGCAGGGAAATATCAGTAGAATATAACTTGCAGGTGCCGTTATGCGAAGACTGCCATAGAAAACCGCACGGCACTGACAAAGACAGGAAAGTAAATCAGCAGGTAGAATACAAGTTGAAGTTTTGCCGGCTGCACGGTATCAATCCTATCGACACAGGGCGGGCAGTACGTGAGATAGAACGCAGGCAGGAACTTATTCCTATTGCTGAAAAGTGTATGAAAAACTTGGATAGGTGGATCGTATGAAAATAATAATAGGGTACACATTTCTTACGTTAATAATTATTTTAATTGTTATTGCTATATCATTAAATATATATATACTAATTTTGTATGCTCGTGAAATAATAAAGGCTTGGAAAAGTAAAAATAATAAAAGGTGGATGTTATGAATAATTTCATTTTTTTAGTGATCGGTTGTTTATTATTAAATGCATCTGTACTTTGCCCCAATAAAATATGGGCTGGTATTTTATTATGTACAGGCGTAAACTTTTTAATACTATTTCGGATGTCGTGAAATAATAATGTGTGACGGAATAGGTAGACGTGCCGACGGGGGGCGAGGGGATATGTGTAGTAATGCACACGAATGCAGTATCTGGAATATGACTACCCATTCAGATATGAAGGCGGTAGAACCGTATGAGAGTGAACCCTTATGCGAGGTGCAAATCCTCGCCATATTATTATAAATATCAAGGTGGATGGAGTAATTATGTTAAATTTTGCTGAAATAAAAATACCGTTTAATATTAATACAGGGTTCCTCGTATGGAACGAGGGAGTTGAAGTATTGTTTTGTGATAATGAGACAAATACACCGTTATTTGTCGGCAGAATAAAGGAAGTTGACTGTAAGCGTGCAAGTATACATATTACATTAAATAATGTAATGACTATGTATTACGCGGATGGAAAATATATTATAAAAAATGGCAGATTAGTCCGCAACAAAGTAAAATCACAGTGAGTTACTAATGAAAATAAAAAAACCTTTAAAAGAAGACCAGATACAAAGTAACTTCGTTTCCATTTACCGGATGCGGTATCCTGACATACCAATTCATGCCGATAGTTCAGGTGTGCGATTAACAATAGGGTCAGCAATGAAGATGAAACGAATGGGACGTCTAACAGGCTGGCCGGATTTATTCATTCCGAAACCTGTTAAAAGTTACCACGGACTTTTTATCGAAATGAAAACACCGGACGGCGATGTTTCACCAGAACAAAAAGAAATGCATGCATATCTATTGAGTGTCGGTTATTACGTTACTGTTTGCCGGAGCGTTCAGGAAGCAATGGACGCAGTACATAAATATTTTAATGCATGAGACTTGACGAATTACCACTTAAAAATATATTTCACACTTGTGTCAAATATAAAGAAAAAAATTATATTATTGACGATATAAATCTAAGGACTTCAAAAGTGATTATGTATGAACTTGAAAACTGGCGGAATGGAATAGTGGTTTGTTTACACGATGATATTGAAGTAATAAAAGACGTTCCGTCAAAATACTAATGTACACAATAGTTTCATTCTACACCGCCGGCACTGACTATGAAAATATAGTCAAAACATTGGAACGGCAACTAATCGACTTACTTATACCGCACAAAATATATTCACGTGAAAACAAAGGCGAGTGGATACTAAACACACAACAAAAAAGTGAAGTATTATTAACCGCGATGACAGAACTAAAATCTGATATTGTCTGGCTGGATGCAGACGCTGAATTGTTAAAATATCCGAAACACTTTGACTATTTATCAGTATATAACGGCTTTGATATTTGCTTACACTTTTTGAATACATATTACAATCCGAAAGAATTACTCACCGGCACGATATACTTGAAAAATAATCCGGTTGTTATGGAGCTGCTCAAGGCGTGGGATAACCATAATAAAACAGTCAAGGAAACAGACCAGACAGCACTTCAGAACGTACTTTTAAAACTTCCGCACGTCCGTATTGAACCGTTACCTAAAGAATACATAAAAATAAAAGGTTTTGAAAACTTGCAGGGCGAAATCAATCCAGTAGTGTATCATACGCAAGCAAGCCGGCAGCAAAGGGCAAAAATAAATGTTAAATGAAATCCGTTATCTTGTCGAAAATAAGACCGTGGTACTTGTAGGGAATAGCAATACCGTGTTTGATAATCCTGCGTACAAAACTATTGAACAGTATGATGTTATCGTTAGAATGAACCACGGACACAGACCTGGCGAACGTACTGACATATGGTTATGTGCAATGTGTAATCCGACACCGCAAAAGGACTTCTATCAAAAGTTCGGCGCGGTAATAAATATCAGGTTAAATAACGACGGGCGACTATGTAAGGAATTACAAGGCAAAGTGTACGAATGGGCACGGTATGAAACATGGCGGGATAATTACAAGAATGTTAATGGTGCGATGCCTTCTACCGGCTTAAACGCAATTCAGTTTTTTCTACTTGAAACTAATCCGAAAAAACTTTATATCATCGGGTATGACCATTTTGAAACGAAGTCATGGTACAATCAAAAACCGGACGAATGGCATAACGGAAACGCAGAAAAAAGTATTGTATCAATATTAGAAAAAGAGGGGAAAATATGCCGACTGTAAGTATTATGATACCGACTAATAAACCGGATGTAAACGCGCTCATAAATGATTTACTTAAAACTGAATATGAAAAACTATTAATTTCAGCATCATGTTTACAGCAATCCGCCGCGAAAAATAGGAACTGGTGTATTGATAATTGCCATTCAGATATCATAGTTATGGTTGACGATGATGTTGAAGTTATGGAAGGCGACTGGTTAACAAAACTTCTGGCACCGCTTATAAAATACCGTGATCAGATATCTGTTATCGCCCCGCGACTTCACTCACCGCAAAAACAACCTTGTGCACAATTGGGAAATAACGGCTGGCACGATATTATTGAAACCGGACTGAAATGCGCCTGTCATACACCGGAAACGAAACTGAATATCACTACATCCGCCTGCATAGCTTTTTTTAAAGAAGACGGTGTACGGTTTAACGAAAAATATCCTGACGCCTGTTTTGAAGATAGCGACTTTTGCATGAGATATAAAAAAAAGTTTCCTAACAAGAAAATAGTTATCAATGAACATTCAAAACTGATACATCATAACCGGGGAAGCTGGCGTTCCGGCAAGACATGGGAATATAACAGACAATTATTTTTTGAGGAGTGGGGGATAAGGATATGAATATCGGTTTGTTTTATGATATGCCGGGGAAAATAAACGGATGCTGGAAAGTAATAAATAACCTGCAAAAAGGATTAAGACTGCTTGGACACGATGTTATCGATAATAAAATATGCCCATATACAGGATGTTTACAAGGCGGGAAAATACTAAGCCGGGATTTTCCTTCAAATACCTTAATCGGTCCCGAAATAGTCGTATTACCTGATGGCGCAAAGGAATTTTTTAGAATATATAAAAACTGGGTACAGCCGGCGGAATGGGTAAAAAGTTATATGCAACAGTTTGAATGCACGAAGGATACAAATATTCACGTCTGGCCGGTCGGTATTGATACTGAACTATTTCCTGCACGTGATGAAACAGACGCGTTTATATATGACTGCTTTATTTATTATAAAAACGTTACGAAGCAAACGCCTATTGAAAAACTGAAAAGACTTGAGGATGAACTGACACGGCGCGGAATGAAATATAAAATACTTACTTACGGACAATATAAGCAGGAAGAATTACAACAGGCGGTGAAAGACTGCGTATTCGGTATTCTATTAACCGGCACGGAAAGCCAGGGTATCGGGTACATGGAAATGTTATCTGCGAACGTACCACTTTATGTTATCGATGAAAAGACGTTTCTTTACGGTACGTACACTTTCACCAGTGATGAAGTATCATCCGCGCCATATTTCGATGAACGCTGTGGAATAAAGTGTACTGATATGAGCCGGTTTGATGAGTTTATCGATAGTCTATACGACTATGAACCGCGTCAATACATACTTGATAATCACACGCTTGAAAAAGGCGCAAAAAAGTATGTTGAAATTTTGAAAGATATTGAAGTATCGGGGTATTGATATGTATCCGGAACCGCCACCACTTAAACAAGGAATTGTCGGGAAAGACGACCCAACGGCACGAATAGCGAACGTTTCACTATACCTTCACGAACCGTATTCAATAAGCCCGCACACATACAATCCGTCGGTATGGCAGTGGTACGATACTATCTACACTTGGAATAGCAAAATATATTACCAGTTTTTTAATCGTTTTAGGATGCGTTTAACTGGAATACAAGGCATGGTTAAAAATACTTTCACCGGACACGTTCCGTTCTCATCTAAACTCGGCGTTTGTACGATATGTAAAATGTATAAGACTGAAAAAGAATTTAATATTGTGCATATGAAGCAGGACTATTTGAATTATATATCTGGGAAGGTTAAAAACTGCGGGGCGTTCGGCGCGGTAAAATATTGTCATGACGATGTTTATAAAGGCGAGATAAAGAATGAAGATGGAACGTTAAAACCGTCGAGTAATGAAAAACTGCGGGTACTGGCACGGTATAAATACTGCCTTGCGTTTGAAAGTTGTATGCATGATTATTGGGCATTGGACTGGATAACAGAAAAAATATATGATTGTTTTCTGGCAAAGTGTATGCCGATATTCCTTGGCGCTCCGAACATAAAAGAAAAAATACCGAAAGAATTATATATCAGTATGCGGGACTATGTAGGTCTGGATGAGTTGATATATACACTTGACAATATGAGTGAATTGGAGTATAATACAACTACTGAAATGGCATATCAATATTATCATGATGTTTTTGACCCGCGTGTCCCGGAGTTAGATGCATGAAGTTTCCTTGTGTGAAAGACGTTCCTGAATGTATCGTACTTGGGCATGGCCCATCGCTAGAAAGTTACGTACATAAAAAAGGCGATTTTATAATCGGGTGTAATTCTTGGTACGACTTCTATGACTTTTTCCCTGATGTATGGGTACTTGCTAACACAAAAGACCGGATCACCACTACATATCTTGAATATATGAAAATATTTTCGGGTATCGTTTTTTACGCCGATAGTGTCGACTTAACGCCACGGTGCTACATAGAAAATATAGCCGTCGCACACGGTACAGTGTTTGAGCCATTTGACGAACGCCATCACGATAGCAAAACATGCGCAGAGCAAGGCAGGACTGGACACACTATTAACGGCATATCTTGCTGCGACCATATCATAAACGGACGGTTGACAATTCAGGAAAGACTTCAAAAAGTATCCGGACATAAAGAACACTTTGACAAGGCCGTCACGGTTGCGGCGTATATGGTTACATATGCACTATTGACCGGTTTTAAAAAGATATTCTGTTATGGACTGGACTTCGACTATAAAAAAGGTTACGCAAGCAATACCGGCGGGTTCGTACACGGTTTACCGGATGAGTTCGATAAGCCTGAACATAAAAAAAGCTGGCAGATAATAACGGAAAGTGCTGACCTACTCGGCGCGGAGATAATAAGGAGTAAATGATGAAAATTATTTATTTTATATTTATAGGAATTTGGATATCAAGTTATGCCGCGTTGGTTTGTATCGTAATTAATGAAGTATTGAATACATTTAAAAAAAATGTTTGACATACTGATATTTTCTAAAGACCGTCCGTGTCAAGTTGACTTATTACTGCGGTCAATAAACGACCATTTACAAATAGCATGCCCGATAACTTTACAATATACTTTTTCAAATATTTATTATGAAGAAGGTTTTGAAAAGCTGCGGAATAAATATCCGCACGTCCGTTTTGTACTTGAAGATAATTTCCAAAACACGTTCAAGAAGTTAATAAACGAAATGCACAATGAGTTTTTTTTATCTTTCACGGATGACGACGTGGTAATAAATAACGTGGACATGTTAGAACTCGCACACTTGATAAACGAATACCGCGCGGATGAAAATATTCACACTATCTCACTACGAATGAACCAGCACATAAACTATTGTTACCCGGCACGGCAATATATCAAAGCGCCGCCGTTTATGCAGTGTGACAAATACTTGTTATGGAATTGGACTAAGGCTGAAAGTCAACATTATTGCTGGGGATATCCTATGGCAATACAGGGGCATATCTATCCTACTCGCCGTTTATGCGATACTGTCATGCCGATGCAATTTCACAACGTCAACTCACTGGAAGCATCACTTAACCATCACCGCTGGGCAAAGCCTTATATGATAGGCTTTAACGACACGAAAGTATTCAACGTACAAAACAACTTCGTACAGGGTAATAATAAAGGTAGTTTCGCCACTAACTGCGACGTGAGTAATCTTAACCGGTTATGGCTGGAAGGTCGTATACTTGACACAAAACCTTTTTACGGTATGAAACCAGCGCAAGCGCACGGCACCGCTGAATATAGAATGATATGAACGCCGCAGAAAAAATCACTGAAAAAATATTACCATGGCCGTTTAGTGATATGGCAATTATGTCATTTTACTTCGTTTTAATATTACTTTTTATAATACCGTGTGTTTTCATGATAATCTGGAGGGTAATATATGCGGTATTCGAAACTATTAAAAAAAAGGTTCATAGTAAAAGACAACGGCGGGGTGTGGTTTGAAGATAACATCGAATATACCCGGGATGAAATATTGCTACTGAAAGGCGCGGGTAATGACTGTATTGAAAGTGTGCATAATTGTAAATCTGTTTTCGGCGGTAAGGTAGTGGAGGACGTGTGGACGGTGTAATAAAATACTTGACTTTTCTATGAAAATAGTTTATAATTATGTCCACTTTATTATTGCCCCCGGCGCAATACCGGGGGCGTTTTAAGGTGAATATATAATAAAGTGGGTACATAAAATGAGAATAATAACAACAGAAAAAATACCAATAAAAATGTGGCTTGATGATATTGAAGATGGCGCAATAGAACAGGCTAAAAATCTTGCAAATTTACCTTTTTTATTCAAACATGTAGCAATAATGCCCGATGCTCATCAAGGATATGGAATGCCCATCGGTGGTGTAATTGCTGCGAATGAAGTTGTAATACCTAACGCAGTAGGTGTAGATATTGGATGTGGTATGTGCGCAATGAAAACAGAACTTACAGAAATATCTTATGAAAATCTTTTAGAAATAGTAAATAAAATAAAAAAATATATACCTGTCGGTTTTGCACATCATCAAAAACCACAGGAAAATAAAATATTTGAAAATTACCCTGATGTTAAAATAATACATCAAGAAATAGAAAAAGCTAAATATCAACTTGGCACTTTGGGTGGTGGTAATCATTTCATAGAAATACAAAAGGGAAGTGATGGTTTTGTGTGGGTTATGATACATTCAGGTTCAAGAAATTTCGGTTTGCAAATAGCAAAAGTTTATCACGAAAAAGCAAAAGAAATGTGTTTGAAATATCATGCAAATATAACTACACATGATTTAGCATTTTTACCAATAGGTGAAAAAGACTGTGAAGATTATTTGAAAGCAATGAATTACGCGCTCGACTTTGCAAAAGGAAATAGATATCAGATGATGCAAACAATAAAACATATACTTAATACGTTTGCTCATACTGAATTAAATTATGATGAAATAATAAATATATATCATAATTATGCGCGGTATGAAAATCATTTTGGTAAAAATGTAATGATACACCGTAAGGGAGCTACATCGGCAAGAGATGGAGAGATTGGTATAATACCTGGCTCACAGGGTACAAGAAGTTATATTGTAAAAGGCAAAGGAAATGTAGAGGGATTTATGTCATGCTCGCACGGTGCCGGAAGAAAAATGGGGCGTAAAGAAGCGCAAATGACACTGAACATAGATACAGAAAAAGAATTATTAAATAGTCAGCGCATCGTGCATGGAATGACTGAAATTGAAGATCTTGATGAAGCACCGGGAGCCTATAAAGATATTTCAGAAGTTATGAAAAATCAAAAAGACCTTGTTGATATAATGGTCGAGTTATCTCCGTTGGCAGTAGTAAAAGGATAATATTCTTTACGTAAAACACGCAATAAACACACTATGTCTAATAAAAATCCTACAAAAAAGTTTACATCCGAAACAGCGCGGGCGGCTTCACTTAAACAAAAAGGAAAACCAAAAATATCCTTAAAACGTGCCTTAATGCGTGTACTTGCATCCGGTAAGGTAGATGTTGACGAACTTGCACTGGATATGATAAATATTGCACGTAATAAAAAAGACACATCAATGTATAAACTTATTTCACAAACAATCGACGGGTTGCCTACGCAGCGCATTGAACAAAAGAATATCGAACCTGTGAGTAAAATAGAAATCGAAGTAATAAATGCTAAAACTGCGAAAGAAGGTACTTGAGCCGTTCCTTTGCCTATACGAACATGACGACTTACTACTCATGGGGCACTATGGCGGCCGGAGCGCGGCGAAAAGCTACGAATACGCCGACTATATGCTTATCAAGGCGATGCAGGAGCCGGGAACGTACCTGTGCGGGCGTGAATACCTTGTATCGATAAAAGACAGTGTCCACCAGTTAATGCAGATCCGGATTAAGGAGCACGGCTGGGAGAAATACTTCGACGTAATGAACACTGAAATCAGGACGCCGATCGGCGGTAAAATCATATACAAAGGACTTTCAAACGACCCCGGGCAGATAAAAGGAATACCGGACTTACGTTGTATATGGTGTGAGGAGAGTGTAGACCTTACAGAAAAAAGTTTTGATGATATGTATCATACAATACTACGTAACTCAAAAGACGGTATTTATTGCCGGATGATGTTCACGTTCAATCCGCAGCGGGATGACGACTTTATGTATAAGCTTGCTACGAAACAGCAAGAACGCGCGCTATTTCAAAAAGTGTATTACTACGATAATCCGTATCTATCACCGGAAGCACTGAAAGAAATAGAACGTATGAAACGCGAGGATTATAACAAATATCAGCATATTTACCTCGGGGAGCCGATAGTCAACTATGACACTTTAGTATATAAATGGACTGCAAAAAACGAACTCGAGCATCCTATTGACTTCTACAGTTCACATCCTGTTTATTGCAGTTGGGACTTTGGCACGAATGACGATAACGCAATAATAGCATGGCAGGTACTGAAAAGTCCGGACGCGCCGAACGGATGTATTATTCAGATATTTGATGAGATAGTTAACCGCGGCCCGGGAGCGGACTTTTACCGTAAGGAAGTATTGAAAAAACGCTGGTCAAGTCATGTTCGCGTTCACTACTGCGACCCGACCGGAAGCCATAATAACTGTTCGCTATCATCATGGGTTGATAAAATAGGGTTTAATTTCCAATGGCAACACGGTTTTTCACCGGCGGAGATGATTGACCATGCGAACGACTATATGCCGTCCGTACGTATAAACCGACACCAGTGCCCGCGCACGTTCCGGATGTTCAGGACGTGGCAGTATCATACAGATAAAAACGGTACGGTACGATTACCACTGAAAGCAAAACACGACGAAGAGTCGCATTGCGGAAGCGCGTGGTATTACGGTTTAATTAACCATTTCAGACCGAAATACGGACAGGGTGCGGCGGTGAAATTAATATGAAACATGATATAATAAGCAAGGAGTAAAATATGAACATGTATGAAATAAGGAATTTTTACGGCGAGGAATGGGTAAAATATGAGGATGTAAAACATATTCTAAAACAAACATGCCCTACATGTGGTAGTAATAATATTATTTATACTGAAGCAGCATGTAATGTTTGTGATGAATATTTTTCCCCCAATGATGAATTGTCGGAAAAACAAAAATGATAAAAAATATAATTATTATTATTTTAGTTATGTGTTTTGTTGGTTGTTATGAGCCGGAAGTGATAGAAATTACCGGTGGAGTGTTATCAGAAAATTTAGTTGAGGGAATATATAAAGGAAAATATATTATTATTGAAAATAATTATGCTGGTAATCGGTATGAAGTGGGAACTATCGTGAAATTAATATTAAATAAGTCTGGTATACTTTTCATAGAAAAATAACTACCACTTGACAAACAATAAAAAAACAGTTATAATACTATCAAGCTACCCCGGAGAGCCGGTAATGCGCGTGGAGGCATCACTTGGCAGAATGGGACAAAGTAATAAAAACGGCGCGGCTTGAATACGAAAAGTTAGAAGTACAAAAGAAAATAGATATCCTCCGCGACGATTGGGACTATTTACTAATCGATGAATTAGCTAAGCAGTTCCGCCCGGAAGCCTACAGCAAATTATACTGGCTTATCACAAAAGAAAATAATATCTTCAAACGTGCAATAAACGAATTGGCACTTGTCTATAAACAGGCGCCGGTACGAAAGGCACTGGTCGGCGAAACGCCTGACACTGTTTACGATGATATTATGAAAAGCACGAATAAGAATACCGTGCTAAAAGCACTAAATAAATACACTTTAGCATGTAACCACTGCATCAATTACATTTCATTCCGCGACGGCCGGCTGGACTATCAGGTACTTAATTTCAATAACGCGGACGTATTCGTATCGACTGAAGATTACCAGAAAATTATCGCTATAAAATATTACACCGGTTTGATGCTAGACGCGGACGGCAGCACACCTATTAGTTCTGACGGACGTGTCGATTATACACCTGGCCGCCGCAGTATCGGTATGAAGTACAATACTCTGAGCTACTCCACGGCTTACATCTGGACTGCGGATGATGTAGATAATAAACATAATGAAATACTCACTAATGACAGTATCACCGCTTTAAAAAAAGGCATGGTTTACACTGTAAAGGTAAATACCAACCGGCAGCAAGAGCAGGTTGTGAAGGAAACGGCTAATCCCTACATGAACCCGGACGGAACGCCGTGTTTACCATTCGTTATCTATGACCGGTACTATCCGGTTGATCAGCGCTTCGACTTCACCACTGGAAATGACCTTTATGACCTGACCATTAACACCGGCGTAATGATGATGCTACTGAACCAGCTTATGAAGTTTCAAAGTTTTAAACAGGTTGCCATGACAGGTATTGACACGGACAGCATGCCGAAAGAAATACTTATCGACCCGGTACAGGCTATCGCGCTGGGGCCGAACCGACAGGGGCAGAACCCGACAGTATCTATACTTGACTTACAGACCGATATTGACCGCTTCAGGAAAGTAGTCGAAGCACGCGGTATTACTTGTCTTTCCGGTTACGGTATATCACCGCAGAATTACACTATGTCCGCACAGGCTACATCCGGTTATGCATTGCAGATATCTAATATGGGCAAAATGGAAGCCCGTGAAGACCAGATAGAAATGTACCGGCAGCGCGAACAGGAACTATTCCAAAAGGAACGCATCATTTGGAACCATCACCGGCCTGATAAAATGATTGACGTGAAAGCTGAATTAACCGTTGACTTTGTGGAGCCGTCATACCCAAAAAGCCCGCTTGAAATTGCACAGGAATATAAAACACTGAAAGAATACAACGTCATTACTGATATTGACATAATGCTTGAGCATAACCCGGATATGACACCTGAAGAAGCCGAAGCAAAGTACTACGCTAATAAGAAAATAAACGAAAAGATGCGGATAAGTTTACCGCCGTTAGAAGTAAAGGAAAATAATGAGCCGGATAGACAGTGATATAAAAGCCGCCGATAATATCAGCGACGACTTCAAAGCAGAACTTGAAAAGGTACTGCGCAGCGTACTAATTGCTGCTATTGCTTTGGCTTCTACACGAGGCAACGTTATCACTACCGAAGATATCGAACGTCTATTAACTGAAAAAGGTTTTTATCAGGTCGGTGAAGGGTTACTCACAACCGGACAAACTGAACTAATGGATAACGCACGGAAATACATCGCCGCAGAAGTAAAAAAAGAAGTTGAATATTCAGATGATACTATTGCTAAATTGGAAACGGTACGCAAGGACAATTCAGATGCTTACGTCCTGATCGGCGCGGTACTCGCACAGAAAATTGTAAAGGAACTTACCAGCGTTGAAATAGGAATGGCAGCACCGGAAGCGATAACGGAAAGTCTGGAAAAAGCAGTAACGACGGCTGGAAACCAGGGCGCGACGTGGACACAAACAACCACTTTTGATACTTACCGGAACGCGCTTGTCATGCTTGGTATTCAGGAAGGTTTGAATAGATACCGTTACCATGGGCCGCTTGACGAAAAGACCAGACCGTTTTGCCGGTTACACGTTGACGAAGTAAAGACATGGCAGGAATGGTCAACTATCGATAACGGAATGAATGGCGTGGTAACGGTGGCCATGGG
>Ga0180008_1000772_pt1 | contig 23495 bp, 45 predicted proteins | sample MM_PW_MetaG_FD_121121 | JGI IMG/M metagenome (GOLD analysis project Ga0180008, IMG submission 121121) | Groundwater microbial communities from the Aspo Hard Rock Laboratory (HRL) deep subsurface site, Sweden - MM_PW_MetaG | ecosystem: Environmental > Aquatic > Deep subsurface > Groundwater...
GTATTAATCTGGTTTTGTGGGTTGATCGAGTACCCAGTTAAGGTATTTGATCCCCCCTAATTGATATCGGATATCCCAGCGTATCTCTTCGGTGTTTACCATAGGTTTATTTTCAACCAATTCGCGCAACTCCGCTATCTTACGTCGTATTTTAGACTCTAAGGCCCTATAATGCTCGACGCTTGGAAGTAAACGAATCAGTGTATCTTCTGCCGTTTCGTCAGTATCTTCTTTTTGAAACTCTAAAACTCGTGGATCTGTCAGGTCCATCAGTTTATACTTATATCCGGTAAATTCTGGGGCATGGATTTTACAAGGGTTATGCCAGAGTTTTCGGCACTGGCCTTTTTCCAGGCTTCGTTATAGCTATTCCTTAGCGGAGAATCTTTTCCAATAGCCCGGATATCCACAATGTGTCTCGGATTAATTGGAATATTAGCCGTAAACCAGTCTGATGATATCAAAGGCCGTTGGTTAAGCGCATGGCGGCCGTGCTGGTCCATCATATTCATTGCGAGAGATGCTTTTTCCAGCTTGACGGGTAGGTTGCCGCTAACAACCTGATCCATAAGGGGAGCGGCCGCTAATTCCGATTGTCCGATGTAATCTTGTTTCACTGTCGTGATATAAACTAAGTGTGACATTTCTTGAACCTCCTATTTAGTGGGTTTCTTTGATGTTGGTGTTTGCTTCGGTTGATGCTTCGCTTTTTCTTTCTCAAGCTCCATATCCTGATTGCCTTCTAAGTCCTGCAAAACAATGTCCTGCTGAAATTCCTGTGCGCTGATTTCACTCTCGATATCGCCCTTAACATCTTCGGTCATCCGATCCTCTTCACCTTTTACGCGCTCGATTTCGGCTTTGGCTTCTGCTTCGGCCACCGCCTTAGCCCTCGCTTCTTCAGCCATGAGTTGAACCTGCTCTTCCAGGGCCTGCAGTTTGGCTAATTCTTGCTGTTTGAGATCTTCCTGTTTTTCATCATCGGACTTTAAGAAGTCGTCCGGGTCCAGATCAGATGCCTTGTAAATCTCATCTAAATGCTTTCTCAACTTAGCTTCACCAGCAAGCACTTCGTCGCTCAAGACGATCTGCAACACCTTCATAAGCCTATTGAATTGAATAACCTTATCCTGATAGCTCTGAAAACCTGTGGCGTTCACCTTCAGGTTCACCGGAGATTCAATATAGTCTAAAAGCTCCTTTACCTCATCCTCGATAAACATTTCATCGATGTTTTTAACGGCCTGGCCCAGGTACTTACCGGCACCCTCAAGCAACTGGCTCATTTCATAGGCCGTATCTGGTTTTTGCTTGGTCAGCATTTCCCCCTGGAGAATGGACGGAAGTTGGCTGACAAGGTCGGCGAGGTTACGGGTAAGGGCGATACCGCTTAAAAGGGTTTCCCCCACATCAGGTATGACAAAGGGTTGTATTACCTTACGAATATCGTCTATATCTGATTTTTGCAGTTCAAGGAGCTTGCCCTCATAGATTTTCTTCATGGCCCCAGGCGGCAGGTATTTGGCAATAACAGCAATGATAACATTTGCGGAGAGTTTCTTATTGTCCTCAAAGGATCTGATCATACCATTCAGGCTGACCTGAATATCTTCGAGGTTGTCGGCAACACCGGACGGGGGTTGGCCATCGAGTGTTAATTCTAACAGGCAGCGCTTATATGGGCGTTTGCCGGATTCGTTAAAATCTAACCGGATAATGTGCTCCTGCTGGCCGCATACGCCAAGCTCGGCCACAATCTCGATCTCAGCACCATCGTACTCCTCGATATAGTCGTGCATTTCGGTCAATTCTTCCAGTGTCTTGATCTTCTCCATTTGCTCTAAAAAGTCTTTAACCAGGACGACGGGAGCCCTGCCCCAGAACTCCATACGCTGAATATTGCGTTTTCGGTTTAAGACATCACGGAAGGCAGGAGGCAGGTTATCGGTATCTGTGGTCGACACCTTGGAATCGCCTATGGATTCTTTTGAGGAGGTTATCAGGGTTGTGATAGCTTCTTCGTAATAACTTTCTTTATCTTCCTCTGTCTGAGTAAGAAGCCACAGCTCATATGCAGAGACATATTCATGCTCAATAACTCCCTGGCATTTCTTGGGGTCATTGAAATCGGTGGCCTCCATATCCCAGACCATGTTCCATACACTGATATAATCCCATCCCCGGACTGTTTCGACTTCACCGTTTGGGCGTTGAACGGGCTCACCGTTTAAAACCTGCCAGCCCTCCCCGTACAGGCACATGGAAAATAGAGACTTCATCATCTCTCGGTCTGCATGACGGTCCTTGTGCCACTGGCGAATCTGAGAGGTCATTTGCTCGATAACCTCGTCAAGCTGATCATCGTCATACTGCTCTGCATCCTGCATAAAATCATCGAAAGTCAATTTAAAAGGGATCTGACCGTTACCCAACAGCACATCTACCAAAAGAGAATAAGCCATCATGACCTTGACCTTTATGATCTTGATAAAGGTCTTGGATTTCCAGCTCACATCGTCCTGCTCGTCCCCTGCTGTTTTAAACTGCTTTTCGATATCCTCGCCGGAGAAGAGTTTGAGGTTACGCATCCACTTCGGGGTCAGCTTTTTATTCCGCATCTTGGACCAGGTGTCGTAAGACTCTTTGATCCAGGATGCGAGGCTTGTACTTGAGCTTGGCACTTAGACTACCCCTTTTTTGCAGACTTTTCGGGTTTTGCTTTGGCCTCTCGCTCTAACAGTAACTGCTCCAGCAATGGGCGCGACACCTTCTTTTCCTCCAACATGACCACGCTGTCCTCCAAGGCTTTTAACCTTGCCAGCACTGTTACTTTTTCTGACGGGCTGAATCCCATGTTTTTTTCCTCCAAATAATCGTTTATACCAGGGGAGTTTCTTTGCTCTTAACTCCCGTAAATAAGGCCCCAAAATCCATTGATTATAATAAATCAGGTTTACCGCAGTTACGGCTTTGCCCTTACCATTACCCGGCTTTCGCGTGCTGTACGTTATGCGGTCAAAGTACACCCGTTCTGCGATTTTCTTTAATTCTTCCCTCGTGATATCCTTTGAGAGCAGGTAATTAATTTTCTCTTTTATGGAAGTCATGCTTCTCCTTTCAGCCACATTTCATGGTAATCGTAGGCATCACGCTTGACAAAAGGCTGTTGCTCGAAGGATGCTAACAGGCAGCTAACCACCTTAACGCCCACAAGCTCTTCGGTATCGTCGACTTTGCTCATTAGGTCTAAATGGTCAAAGATAAATGGATGTTGCTCTTTATCGCCCCATAAGCGGCCTGTTTTAAGATAATGCCTGACATGCTCCCTACGGAGTTTTTCGTTATCGAGACGAACCCGGCATATATCAATAGGGTTATTCGGGAGCATCCCCTTGTCGATTAACCGATCAACTTGCATCCAGTATTGACGGGTAATATCGTCTAATTCTTTAAGGTAATATTCCCGACACCCATAACGGCGAAACCAATCATTTATAAAATGGTATCCGCCTTTTTCAATAACGACCTCGGTTTTGCGATCCCGAAAGTCGTCCATATCGATAAATTTAAACTCTTCAAATACCCAAATATTATCGCTATCTACATCCAGGCCAGCCATGATCGCTATGCCAGGGACACCGGACCAGGGCCAGCAAATGGCTCCCCGGCAATGAAAATGAAGGGCACGGTCTTTATTTGGGCCAAAAAAAAGCCGGACGGTATCTGGTCGATACCCCGGCTTGCGGTCAGTAGGTATGGGGATTTTCATGTTATCCCTCTGTTTTCACTTGTCGTCCTTTTCTTCTTTTTCCTTATCAAGTTCCAGTGCCCATTCCTTGGCGAGATTACCGTATTTCCCGTCAAGGGCAGCTTTCTTCTTCCAGTCGGGGATAGGTTTGCCCGGAGGAACACCTAATTGAAATTTGAATGCGTTTTCGCTTATTGCCATATTTCTTGAACCTCCCTGGGTATCGGGCTTTCTTTAAAAGCCATTCTTCCATAAAGTGGCGTTTCCGCTCTATGTCGTTGCCATGATTAGCCAAACTGCCTCTTTAGATCATCTGATATATCGCTGCCCTTATCATGGCTGATTGCAAGGGTCTGAAGGGCATCGGCACCATGGCACGCCCAGTCATGAACGGGTGTTATTTTTAAAACCTTTTTTGCTTCGTCATATTCACTGTGGTAATTTGCTAAGGCCTCAAGGCCCCGGTCGGTATTTTCGGCATCGAACCACAAACGGGGGAATAGCCGTCGCACCGCTTCGATACCGTCTTCTTTTTTCTCAACTTGCCTTGCTACCTCAAAACACAATCCAAAATCTCTGGCGGCTTCTAAGCGGCTTTTACCAGTTCCTAATTCCCGAACTTTGATATCATGAGGTGCGACATGGCGACCGTAACGGTATGGCTTGGCATCTAAGATATTAGCGTAATAACTAAGGCCATGCCCTCTATCCTCAAAATAATCAATAAGGCGTATTTCGTCATAGAGGCTTTGGGCGAACCAGATTGTCATACTATCGTCAATCCCTAAGTCCCAATAGGTATCAACAAAAAGTTCAGGCTCATAAGGAACAACCCCGACCCTGTTTGATTGTCTGGCCTCGTTAAGTTCGTTTGCGTAATAAGCGCCCGGTACAGCGGCCTCGAAGCTGCAATAAAACTCCTGCTGTATGAGGTCTTCATTCATACCAGCATCACGTTCAGCTTGAATTGCTTTTTCAGAGATCGCTTTCGTATAGTCTGCGGTTAAAATCTCGCAAAACCATTCGGGGTTAATATTGGCCTGTTTATACAGATCCCAGCCGTGATTCTTACCTCTTGGCGTGTAATTAAATATTGCCAACCCATCATTTTCAGCCAGGATAGGACGAATAAAATCCCATGCGCGAGGGTCCTGTAAGGCATATTCAGAAAACACACACCCGACAGGGTTAGTCCCCATAATGACATCGAAGTTATCAGAACCCACTAACTGGAAGATCGAGCCATTAATTAACTTGATCTTCATCTCTGTACTGTTGGTTGCGGTCCGTAATTCATTCGGGATTCGAGATAGGAATGTTATTCCATTCCTATCCATACCATCCCATATGACTTTTCGTGCTTGTGTATATTTAGGAAAAAGATAAAAATAACTACCAACACGCTTAAAAGCCTGAGATAAAAGAATATTTATAAGGCTCAGGTCCTTACCGGCTCTCCTATGCCACACGCATACAGCGCGTTTAAAACCGTTATCAATCGCCTTAAAAACCGGAAGCTGATACCAACGAGGAACAAAATTATGGGGGAGGATAATCTCAGTCGCCGCTTGTTTTAGGGTCGCCATAATTAACCACCTTCACGACCAGCGGATTATTTTCATCTTGTCCAGGTTTTTTCTCTGCATACAGATCCAGGATACGGCACATCATATCCAGGGCCTTGGGCTTATCCCATAGTTTGATTTTTTTAAGATACCCCTTTAGTTGCCTGTTTTTACCTATACCGCGAAACTTCTCGGAAACTTCAATCGAACTTATGCAGGCAGCAATTCCTTTATCAAGTTGAGTGATCGGTATTAACTCACCGTTATCATCAAATAAACCCTGCACATTGGAATAGGCTAATCTTGATATTTCCTCTAAAACCCGCTCCGGCTTTTTACCGTCGTCGCCTAATTGTTTTGTGCGTTCAGCAATGGCTTTAATAACTTTCGGATTATTAAGCAAAGCGCCAGCCGTATTTCCTGGTGATTTTGACAGGGAACCGGCTCGTCTCGCGGCTTTCGCACCGTCTCTTTTGGGGTCCGAAAGGAGTTCATCTATAAATCTATCCTGAAACGGTGTAAGTTCGGTAAGAGATATAGGCATTGTAAAACTCATAAAAAAAGCCCTTGCCCCCCTGGCGCGAGGGGAGAAGGGCTTTGAAAAGCCATAGGGAAAGGAGGTTAAACCTATGGCAGGGCTAACGTTGGTATCTTTGCATACGATGACCGGGCGGTGCTAAGTGCATGATCCATTTACGATAGGCGCCACGCATGAGGCGGCATAATCTTCTACTCACCATCATTCGTTCTTTAGGGGCATCAAGGAGTTTAATTACCTTATCTAAAACATCCACACTCTGGAAAATAAAAGTAACTTCCAGTGCCTTGAATAATTGATAAGAATCTAAAACCTGTCCACTTTCGGAAATTACCCTGGGTTGTAGCGGTGATGCTTTAAGGCCCCTGTTCCATAACGAATAAAAGCGGATATCCTCAACAAAATCATAGTCTTGAAGTGGACACCCACCTCTAATAAACGGGCATAATAAGCGTGTATTGTAAGGGCAGAAATGGCGTGTAGGCGCAGTTCTGCCCCAATACCTTCGTCTCTTATCACTTTTCTTTGGCTTTGTCAAGGTTTATTTTCAACATCTTCGCGCCATCAAATTCAGGGTTATATTTAAGGGACCGGGTAATTGATTTTTCCGCAGCCGGGATTTGACCCATCTGTATCTCACAAACTGCCCTCATTGCCCAGATTGCCCAGGGGACAACATCGCCGTTATTATGGTTCAGGACTTCTATAATCGCCGCATAACCCGAGGGATAATCCCCTGATTTGATATAGCACTTTGCCAATTCAGAGAGTTTAAGGGTATCCCCTCTATCTATAGAGATCGCAGATTTCAGGTCGTCGACGTTCTTATACCCTGAGTGCATATATTGAGCGTACAGCCAATCAGAGAGAAGCGGCCTAACTCCGACTGACACCCATATCATCAGGGCTATGAGGATTGTGATTAATCGCATTTTATTCTCATAGACAACGTAGTGCATCGTACATCATAAGGAAGCCTAAAATGAAAATACCCAATCCAAATCCAGCCAAAATAAGTCCTATTGCTATTTGGACGAACCACATTTCAATCCCCTTTCATTTCGTGGTTTTTAATCGCATGAATCCCCCCAAGTAAAACATAAGTCATGACCATAGCCGAAGGCGCTCGAAGCGGGAAAAAGAAAAACCCGGCTACCATAAGCGCCACCAGACAGGATACCATGGCCGCCATAAGCAGGCAATCTTCCCTCGGTGTTTTCGATAGATACTTAAACCCCTTACGTAGTGCAGAAAAGAACAGGGACATTATGCAGATGAAATATACCAAACCCCCATCGTTAAGCATCTCCAGGTACATATTATGCACACGCCGGGGTTTTTGATCATAAGCCTTCATCCAATCTGGGTTTTTCTCAATAATCTTACGCTGGGCCTCGTAAACCTTATTTCGATAACTCCACATACCGGACCCGAAAAGGGGGTTTTCAATCCACAGTCTGGCGGACGCCTGCCAGTATTTAAGGCGAATAGACAAGGTTTTAGAATCATACCATCCGTGCTTATGAATGGGTAACGATAGAAGGATAATAATAGATACCAGGCATAGGGTCGTAAGGATAACGGCAGTTCTCCGCCTGAACACCAGGAACAAGAATAGTATAAAACCAACGGCAAACCCTAACCATGAGGCCCTTGCCCTGGTGACGATAAGACCGGCAAAGACAATAAACGGAAGGACAGATAGCCACCACCTATACTGCCGTGCAAATAAATATAAAGCAGCGAATAGTGGAAACAGCAGGTAACAGCCGATAAAATTAGAATTACCGATAGTGCTGATTATGGAACCCCCAGGGTTACGTGATCCTAAGTAGGTAATGGGATACATGCCAAACCGGTTTAAAATGGCAAGCACAGACACGATAAACCCTGCAATGGCGATGCAGGCAATAACATTTTCGAGATTATCCAGCGTTACATGATTCTTTATGAACTGGTAAAATAGGAGACAGGAGATATTAAGAACAACGGCGATCCGGGTATAATACGGGTTTTGGGTATAAAAGAGGTTAAGGAGGTTCAGGAGAATAAGTATTATAACGATTTTATCGACCTTTTTAGGATAACCAAGACAGACCATAATAGCGGCAAATGTCACGATAACGAATACCTTAGGCATAAAATAAGCGTTATACAGGCCTGGAAACGTCACTAAGGGGACGGCTAAGACTAATAAGGGTATGAGGTATCGTTTAATCATCTTCCTCCGGTTCCGTACTCATAAACCACTCATAACCACATCGGTTGCAATTCATAAATAGTATATCAGGATAGCTAAACATTAAGCGATATTCAAGGCCATTGTCTGATTTTTTCCTGCAACACTTAGCGCACACAGGATCATCGTGCCATGGTAAGATATTAATTTTAACCGTTTTCATGCGCCTCCAACCATGCCTTACATGCTATCTTTTCAAGAGCGGCAGGGCCAATGCTGTCCAGATAACTTTTAGCCGCCGGAGGTTGACTGTTACCATCCAACATCCAATCCGGGATAATGCCCCTGTACGCATCTCTCAGTATGGCCTTGTTAGGCGGGGCGTAGGTATCAGATTTAAGTAATTGCACCCAGTTAAGATCACAGAACGGGGCTTTAAGGTTTAAATCAAACGCATCGTGAATCACATCGTAAGTGTAGCGCACAAAATCTATCTGGCCGGCCCAACCGTGAAGATAGTCCCTGTCCGGATAGCCACCAAATATCTCATCAGATCCCTCACCGATATACACGGTCTTGCATCCTGCGGCTTTGGCCGCCCTCGCCAGATACCATGGCCAGACGTTCCAGCGGGGAGAGGGGAAGTATTTCATAATACCCGGCAGGTCTTTGTTGAGCATTTCTTTGAGGTTTATTTTGATATGATGGTGATTTTCTAATTTAGTGTAATATTTTACAACCCGTAGAGCGTGAATATGCTCATCGTTACCCGTGTTAAAGCAGGCGGTAAAGGTCAGCAATGTTTCACATGAAACTTTCTGTAACAGCTCATAAAGCAGGATTGAACTATCCATACCGCCGCTCAGGTACAGGCAAGGGCTGGGGCCTACGTTCCCAATCGTGTCTGATATGACTCGTCTTAGAGCTTCTGGTTGCATTTAGTTACCTCCTTTTACAGATTCATAGTCGTTAATAAGCCTGGCCGCTATCTTTCCTGGATCATGCCAGCGCTTAACAAATATAGGACCCTTTCGAAAGGGTTCCATTAAGTCAATCGGCCCAGTCATAATATTTATTAAAGTATCTACCAGGGTTAACGGCGAGGCGTTAATAATCGGCAGATCCTCCAGCATCTTAGGGTTAGCCCTTTTCAGATCATACGGATGCAAATACGCTACCACCGCCTTACCCATGGCCATAAATTCGACGGCCTGAGCACCGTACCACCCGATAACGAACTGCTCAAGCAAGACATCAATATACTCATAGAGTTTCATGGCCTGCTCGTGGGGCAGACGTTCACCCAAGATAAACCCAAAATCAAAACCCTTCATACGGGCACTATGAACAGCTTTAAGCACATACTCCGTGCCTTTTGGTTCCCTGTGGTTTACGATGTGACCGAAGATTATTCTACTCATGATTTATCTCCATACAGCAATAAGGTAAATACTGAGCCCGGTCCGGTAAATACTGAGCCAGATCAGGGTTCAGGTAATAAATAAAGTGGGCGTACTTATCCCACTTCTTAATCCGCTTGCGCTTGAGTTTATCGGCAAACTCCGTGTAATATCCTTCCGGTTCCTCATCCTTATCCCGAGCATTAAAACCCTGCCTTGCGTCCCCGCCCTGAAACGTGACACAGATCACCTTCCCTAACTTCCGGTATAGCCATACATCGAACATAGGCATGATTGCTGACCATCGCATATAGATAGACCGTAAAAGGGTTGAGTGCTGGCCCATACCGACAGATATGAGGGTTGAGGTCATGTTAGAGCCAAAGTTATAATGAATCACATCATATTTGAGGGCTTTAAGGATAACCCACCATCTAACGAACTCAATTTTCAGAAGATGTTTGATACCGCGACCAGCGTAAACCTTGTCGGCTGCAAACCCCAGATAGCTTTGATTAAATACAATAGACCAACTGTCATGGCCCAACTTGCGCTCGTACTTGGCTTCCAGGGGTCCTTGCCACCCACAATCTGTTGGACAATGTAAAATACGTAATGGTTTCATCGGCGTCTGTTATAATTTTGTTCTGAATATGTAGCCCATATGCAATTTTGTGGACTATAACCCTTATCGTTATTTTTTCGTTCTAATGTGGTATTATACCTAATTTTGACAACCCCATATCTGTTTTTATGCTCAAGATATGTATTATACATATCATCCTTAAAGTTCTGATAATTATTCCATCTCTCACAAACTAAGATACCGCGCCCACCATAATTCTTATACGCGTGGCATAGAGGCGAATTACACCTACGGCGCATACTATACCAAATTTCGTAAAATGTTGAATGAGTAGCGCCATGTTTTAGTGCAGCTGTTTTTCCTGCATCAAATTGGTGACAACCACAGCTTTTATTATGCCCTGCTATTATGTCGGCGTTACCTATAACAACTTCGTTACCACAGTCACATTTACATAACCATTTAACACCTTTAGACGCTGGGCCTACAACCATTAGGTGTCCAAATCTTTTTTCTGATAAATCTTCTTTAGTAAATATGCCACGACCTGTTTTAAATTGGGCAAGTTTTTTCATTTAATAAACCTCGCAATCTGTGGGGGTGTGGAGTATTTTCATAATACCCCCCTACCCTAACATCCCCAATATCATATCAACACACTCATCGATACTGTATTGATCTGTTTGAAGCTCAAGATCGGGTACACCCAGCTCATAGACAAGTTCACTGTCCCGATAGTTGAGGCGCTTCTCTCTTTCGCTCTTTGGGCAACGCAGGCAAACCTCAAGGCAGCTTTGTAATTTATCGGACATGGCCTGGCGCTGCTCTTTGTATGGCATAATCTGAGGAATAATGACGTTAAACCCCTGGTCCTGAGCGAACCGGGCCATTTTGATAACGTGGTCATTGTTTTCCATAATATCATCCTAGGTAAAACCCAACTGCTTCCCCAGAAACTGCATCTCCCGATGCTTATCACCATCGATAATCAGGCAATTTCTAAGACGTTTTTGAACCAGGGCGTATGCTATTGTTGACTTCCCGCTGTTCGGCTCTCCGGTCAGTAATAAACAAAATGGTGTTTTCATTAGGGCCTCCCGCCAAACTGATTAGTTGTACCACTTATAATGTCCTTCGTGGGTCTTTTAACCATTATTTCACCTTGATTAAACCTTATTTCGGGATTAGTCCAAAAAATATCCCAATATGACATTTCAATTCCAGTTTTTGCCATTATGTTTTGTGTTCTTATGATCCTTTGATGAATCATTATTGGAAGTATACATATTATAATAATGATCAAAAAAACGATGATAAGCTGTAATAAAATAAGTCCTTTTTGCTTTTTCATATCTTCTTCCTCGCTACTACAAAATGATTACGGTGCCCTATGAGAGTCCGTTTAATATCGATCATACCCAAATAAGTTAGAAGCCCGTGTAGTTCCTCCCAGGTCAGTAAATCGGCCACCTGTGGGCTTACAACATCAAACATACCATGAACCTGATCGTCAGGATAACGCTCGGTCAGGTATTTTAACCGTTCGTCAAATGTCATAGTGGCTGTCTTATTACGAATATCCTCATAATAATTACATACTGCGTATTCGGCTAATGTTTCAGGCACGCCATAGACCATAAGAAAGAGCTTACCACCGGGTTTCAGGCGTTGGATTGCCTCGTAAATATAATGATAGGTTCTGCCTGTATGGTGGACCACTCCAAAGCACCACACATAATCAAACTGCCGAAAAGGATCATTATTATTATCGATTGCATTTACTTTATTAAAATAACCATTTGTTAGACATAGATTAAGGGCCGAAGTAACAATTTCCTGGTTAGTGTCGTGGATATAGACATCAGCACCTAATCGGCAGAACCCAAGGGCGTAACGGCCACCCCCGCACCCATAATCCAACACTTTTTTTCCTTTAAAAGCGGAGTAATAGTCTACTTCATTAAAATATTGACCTATTTGACTATCTAAATTAAGTAGCCACTCAGCATCACTTGGTAAAGCTCGACCGGAAGGGATATTCTTCCATTGATAGGCGAACGAATCCTTTGTCTGTTGTACCGTCGGATAGAGAGAAGCCCGATCCTCGTTCAACTGCTTTCGGAGGGTTCTTACCTCGGACAGCAAATACCGCTGTCTCTCAACCAGCAAGGGAAGGTCGGTCATATAAGATTTAAGGGCTCGGAGGCCTGCCTTAATATGTGCGCGTCTTAGTTTCATCGTTTTTTGAAACATAGAAAGATATTCCTGTTCTCTTTTTCCTCAATATTAACCAGCTTAAACATACCGTTTGTCCATTTAAGGATTTGTTTAAGGGTTAAATATCGCCTGTGAAACGGGTCCGGGCAGCCTAACGGGGCGTAGAAGGGAATACCATTCACGACCTTGATACGCCGGGCCTTCCACAGTTCCTTCCACCATACGAGGCGGGTTCGGGGGGTTGGGCGATCCATAAACCATATGAACAGACGGCCTTTATTGTTTAATCGAAAATGTGCATTCATCAGGGCTTTAGCTGGATCGTAACAGTGATCTAAGCTGGTAGTAAATAACACATTATCGAATCTATGGGGATAAGTAGCCCTTAAATCTTCCATCTCACCAACTACCCGCTCATCAAACCATTTACCCGGTAGTGGATCAATACCAACCCACTTAAACAGCCCAGGCGGGATATATCCCGGCTTATATTGAGGTCCACAACCCACGTCTAAAGATGGGCCGGGGAGTAGATGCTCTATGAGATAATCTTTAAATGCCATGGCTATCACATCGGCCTTAACCGACAAATTTCCCTCAGGGTAGTTCTCATAAAGAATCTCCGAGTTACGGTTTAGGATTTGATTTAGATAGCGATCTCTTGATTGCTTTAACATCATCTTTAATCTGTTGAATGTCGGGGTTACGGGATGTCAGCCACTTACTTTCAACCTGAAATAAACCTCGTTTATTGTAAATCCAACCAAATATATAGCAAGTGGCCAGGATACCTATGATACACATGACCACGATAAAAGCGATCCACGTGGCTCTCAAGTGCATGATTGTCCTAAGAAATACGCTTAAAAGCATGGAAACGTTAAATATGGCAATATACAGGGCTATCTCTTGCTGCCCACGTTGAAGCAGATTGCGATGGTGAATGTACCGGTCAGAGAGTTTCATAATGTCTTTGTGTCCCGCCATTGGTCACATAGTGAACAAATATGGTCAGGGTAGCGGTCCCTAATACCCTGCAACTCCGGGCTCTGCCATATCTCGGATAACGTCATATCGCTAACATTAAGACCGGGGATAGTCTCCCATACGTAGCAGCACCGACTTATTGATCCATCCCAGGCAATAACCAGGTCCGTCTCTAATCGATGACATAATCCCTTGCGTTGACCGCTTAGAGTATAACGGGGACCTCCTGCTCTAATAGATCCCCAAACACCACCCGCGGAGTGTTCCTGATATTCTCTGTATTCAGTGCATACCAAACCCTTCACCTGCTCCCAAAGGTCTTCCGGTATCTCTCCGAGGACACGAGAAGTAGTTAATTTAACGTCATTAGGACGAAACTCTGCTATTAATTTAAGGCCGGTTAGCGAATCAGCATTATGAATTGATACATTTATGGCTTTAACCAGCTTAATGGGTATTTTTTGAGGGATTGTACCGTTAGTTGCGATCACAGGCGGGACCGGAGAACGAAATGCCATACTATATAAAGCAGGGTGTAAAGAGGGTTCCCCACGCCAGGCAAGGATAATGTCACCAGATTTGATTTGACCGATGATTTTAACAAATAAACCCCAGTCCATATACCCCATAGGCATAGTGATATAATGTCTTGGGCAAGGTAAACAGTTAAGATTACAGTGGTTAGTGGGCTCTATTGTGATCCGTATCGGAAATTCCGATGTCACCGTTCGGCTCCTCCTATATAATAATGTTGCTACCCATAACACAACACCTCCATATGTGTCAAGGACATAATCTTAGTAGGTTGCTGCAATAGTCATGCCAAGTACAATATATGATATTTATGGCATTTTTGGGTACCATATTTTGTACCTTGCAAGTTATTGATATTTAAAGTAAATAAAGCACTTACAGGTAAAAGACTGTAAGTTCGGGTACAAAATATGGTACTAGTGCACCTTATGTCAAAATTGACCTAACAGTAATATCAATAGGTTACACATTATTTATTTTTGGCACGAACATTGCTTTAAATATGGGTAACATCGAAACGTAAACCTTAAACGGAGGGTAATAAAATGAAATTAGATGCACAGACAAAAAGAGTGATCAGGAAAGCTGAAATAATCAGTAGTTACACGGCAGATGAGGCCATTGACGATGGGTATTTGATAGATGTATCAGAAATGGCAAAAGAGGCAGGTTTTGTATGGCCTGTCAGGATTACACAATCAGTTCATAGTCTCTGTACACCTCCAGCATCAAATAAGATCCAGTCTTATGAGGGGCGTCTTTGGGATGTACTTTTTGTAGGGTCAATGGCAGTCCGGCGTACAGCCAAGCGTGAAAATATGGTTACATTTAAGGTCAGAATTGGCAAAAAGAACCATGTTTTATGGGCTTGTATTGACGGAACATCAGGGCCAGCAATCCATATCATGCTGCCTGAAGATTATTAAACTCTAACCCTCCTAAACGGCCATGCCCTGGGCCTATCAGGGCGAAAGGAAGGTTTGAAATGGACCATCTAAATTTACCCTGGATGACCCTGAAATATCATTCAACACATAATGTTGATGGGGCTCTGATATGCCAGAAAGCAAAACAGGGGAATGTGATAATCGAACTATTCGAGTCCCCAGAACGATCGGCTGAAGAGTGTGATACATTAGCTGAGTTTATTGTCAAAGCCTGCAATAGCCATGAGGCTTTGTTGGGGGCATGTAAGGCAGTAAGGCGAAAACACTGGTTAAACAGGGAGAATGAATGATTAAATATATATCAATCTTGCTCCTTGGCCTGGCTATGGCCTACTGGTGGAACTTTTCTGAGTATACGGTACAACCAGGAATCGCCAAGGTGGCCTCCCAGGAGGTCAAGGCTGCAATATATCGTATGGGTCCTGGGCATTGCTATAGGATATTAGCGGACGGCAGACTCCAGGTACATGTGGCTAATAAGTGGCTGTACCTAAAGACTAAATAAAAATGGAGGTAAAAGACAATGACAACAATATTTCACAACACAAAAAAACCAAAGGGTCGAGGACTACATTTTGAGTATTTCTCTACCGCTACTGGTAGAAAAGCCCCTGATGGGTTCCAGCTCCGGGTCAGTGTTACCGAAGATCCGCTTGTCAGGATCTATGAACGGACATTTGTTAAAGATGAGAAAATGAACCTGAGACGTATAAATACACGTTGAGGGCGATCGCAAAGTTGATCTGGTCGGAGTATCATAAAATAAGGTAGTTAAAGATATGCCCTGGCCTTAATTGGCTGGGGCTTTTTTTATGCCTATTATCTTACCCAATAAATCAGATAATTATGTCCAGAATCAACTACACCTGGGTTAAATATCTGCACTATTGACAAAGTTATGAGTATCACCAACCCGACTATGAAAATAAATACCTCAATATCTGACATTTTCATTTAACCCTCCTTTATCTAATGGTCTTCTGTATTTTTATTATGCCAATCATTATACCAGTTATACATTATGGCTCTGGCTACACATTGTCTATCTTGGACAGAAATATCATACTCACCCATAAATATCCCTTCAATTACATCCATATGAACCACATGAACACTTCTGGAATATGGATCTTGCAATACAAGCCACGGTCCTTGTTCTTCTTTTAATTTATCTGTAATATCAATTAAATCCCCCATTGAAATAACCTCTTTTTATTTATAATATGTAATTAGAACGCCCTTGCCGTGGCCGTGTCTATATCCTCGAAACTTCCGATATATTCACCATATTCCTGGCTAACCGACTCCTGTTTTAGTTCCCAGTGCTGTTGACAATAATAGAAATTTATCCCTCCCCGTGCGGTTAACCGCTTGCACCCTGGGAATTGACATCGCCGCTCTACTGTTGGCTTAGGCGTGTTCTTAGTGATATATTCCGGTTGTTTCTTTTCTTTATTTTTTTCATATCGAGTAAAGGTGTGTTTTTTCTTCCATTTTTCATAACACAGATGATCCCGCATTTTACGACATTTGGATCTTAAACAGATTGTCGGTTGCCTGCCACCCCTGCCATTACGTTCCCACTCGAAACCCGATTTACATATTTTACATTGAATTTTCACTTATAATCCTTCCATGCCTTTTCAATAGTTGGATATTTCCGGTACATACGAGTATTAATAAATCGTTGAAATGCTCTCTGCTGCTTATCTCTGGGGTCATACGGCATCACATAAGGATCATGCCCTAAATCATTTATAATATAGCAGCGGTATATATTTTCTTCGTGGTCAGTATTAAATCCGATTAATACATAAACTATACCCCTGGGGGCTATTTTAAGGCTGTGTATGATTTTATTATCATCTTCCATAAGATCCCAGGCATAATGGATATACCCTTTAAATTTGGTCTTTTTAAGGGCAGCCGCCTTTTCGTCATCTATCAATCGGAGGTCATAACCATTTTCATCAATTACGGTTAGCCCAGCTTCCCATATTTCCTCAAACGTCTCCCGCCACTGTGGATCGGAAAAAGTATTGTTATTCAAAAGACAGATTTTCTTGAATCTCGAATCGTGGAAATCCCATATAGAATGATGGGTTTTTGGGTTATTCTGCTTCGGTACAATGCAAAACGGGCACTTTCGGGGACACCAGGCCCAGGTATAACCTAAAGAATAATCAAGGTTAAACAGGCTATAATCTGGTTTCATTCGGTCATAATCGGTCAATCGTATGGTTGGATCAATTCCAGGGCCACCCTCAAGATCACACGGTATTTTCTCGCTGAAATCAAATAACCATGATCCAATAGTTAGGTCAAAACAACCTACGCCATTGAGAAAGACGTGATCGCCCAGGATCTTATGATAAGTAGCGATTTTCATGAGGGCCAGATTGTGACGCTTGGCATCGGTTACAAGGTTTAGATTCATTTATCTTTCCCCAATGTTATTCTGTATGCCCTGCCCATGCTACCCATTTTCTTTAACGGGCACCACCTACAGAACCAATAAGTTTTAAGCAGTTCAAAATGCCACAATTTAAGCGTATGCCATTTCCAGGCAGGGCATAATAGTTTATGTAGTCTAAGGATTTTCATCAAAGAGCCTTAATAACTATTTCAGTCCTCGGTAATTCAGAGTATTCCTTTTGACCGGAAATTGAGACTATTTGACAATCATCTTTCCAGGCAATACCATTCAGACAGTCGAGACACCACTTAATAAGATTATCCGTGTCAGGTTTTTTAATATGCCATGAGGGGGCATTAGCCTTGAGTTTCCCCGTGTTCTTACCAGTTCCATAATGCCCTTTAGGGCGCGGCATATAAAAATGGCAGATAACATATAAAGGGCCTTCAAAACATTGATCCACTTGCCCCTTAGCTTCCCACAACCACCTTCCCTCTTTTGTTTCTTGTGCGCTATATATTATAACGAATTTACCGCGGCGGGCGAATCGCGGTCTGGCTTTGGAAATAGGCTTGCCGGTAATAATAATTCTTGCCATATTTTCTCCTATAAATTAGTTTTATTTTTCCATTCTTTTGTATTAATTAAATTATGACATTTCTCACAAACTGTTAGGCCATTAGATATATCCCATAATTCCTTACATGATTTAGCCTGTTTTCTCGTTTCTATTTTGAAATTATCTAAAATTTCATAAAATCTAATCAAATGATGTGCATTTAAGGGGTTTTTTCTACCACCATTAGCACCACATATTTGGCAAGTCCAATTATCTCTTTTAAATACAGAATCTCTCCATTCTCGCATTTTTAGCGTCTTTCTGATAGAATAAGATATTCTTGTTTTCCCCCCTTGCCAATTCCAATGGAATTGACCTGTAGTTTTGGGATTACATTTATTTGTATATGATAAAGCTTGACATTCTCTGGAACAATACTTTATTTTTTTTCGCCAAGGAGGAACTTCCATCTTTTTGTTACAAGTTAAACAATATTTAATAATATAAGTCGTTCTTCTCCCGCTAAATGATCCTTGTTCAGCTAACATTGTATTTGTACAGGAACGTGAACAAGTTATGCCACGCCCTCTTTTTTCTTGATCCTTACGTACCCAAAACTCTTTACTACATATAGGACATTTTTTAAATCTACCAGTTTTCTTTGACTCAAAATAACATGGTCGAGAACAAAAAATATGCTGACTGTTTTTTTTATGGCAAGGAAAATCTTTAAAAATTTTACCGCAGATTTCACATTTATATGTTTTCATGAAAATAACAATACATGGTTTAACTATGTATGTCAATCTTTTTCTTTGGAAATCGGATTGCCGGGAATAATAATTTTCATGGTTCTACCTCCAAATACGCATCTTTTTTCTTAATTATTAGCATAACCCACTGCACATTGTTTTGACCACTTGCAGCCAAAAATGAGATCATTACAATATAAATACCGCCTTAACCTTCGGGATAAATCAAACCAGCCAGGGGGATTCATGGCTTAGACCTCCATCTTCCTTTTGATTATTCCTGCACCAGTTTTCATGGCTACCCTTTGGTTTTAGGCATACGAAACATACTCCAGCGTACATTGCCCGAGATATACCGCCTGGGATACAATTTTGCTTATTACATTCACACTCGCCATCGCCCGTCAATATCCGCATGGCACAATGAAATGTATGCCCGGCTTTCTGTAAATTAAGGATTTCTTCTTTTGTTGGATATTCATTATATATGTGATTATCATTTGTCATGAATCAACCTCGTTAATTTTAATCGTAAATTAATTGAAGCCCTTGTTTTATAGCACAATTACGTTCTAATGGGGTCCTCCAGAAATATCTCAATCTTTTCCTCATCTGACATTTTCATGAAGTCGGCAGCATCACCCCATAGGCTCTCGTCAACCGTGTATTCTATAATTACTTTCATGGTTCTACCTCCTCCTCGTTAGCAAAAATAGCACCGCTTTCCTCCCAATAACGACAGGCAAAAATAGCACCGCTTTCCTCCCAATAACGACAGGCAAAAATAGCACCTTTAAATGGTGTTATGTCTATTCTTTTCAAACATTTCCAACCATCCGCTTCTTGTTCTTCAACACATACACGTAAATTAATACACGTTGCACATGATTTTCTTGCAGGGTTAAGCCAGCATCGTTTTTCATGTTTTGAACATCCACTTCGGGATAAAAAGAGTTTTCTTTTTGACGGCGTACAGAAAGAACATTTATAGGCAGTTACCTTTTCCATTCGCTAACCTCCCTTATTTTGGCCCTGGTGCCATATGCTGCCATAACCTATCCAGCATTTGGTAAAATGTTTTGATTTTACGCAGACTATCCCTGATCTTATCCCTGTCAGACAGGTCTATTTGTTCAGTGATTTCTATTATATATGGCTCTGTTGGTATTTTAATAATTTTCATAGTTTTTTACTCAGCACTTCCCATGCTGTTGCAGCCACTTTTGAAACCTGCCCATTCCCAATGGCTTTAAGTCGGTCCACCCTATTGGCCACCCCATTAGCCACTCGACCCAATCGGGGTTCAACTGCCCACCAAGAGGCTTGTCTTGTTCTGTCGCCACTTGAGCTAATGTCGGCCTGAAGTTCTCGCTTGAATATCCCTCTGGTTTGTTCGCTCTCGGTGTCGGCCATATTTTTACAACCTCATTTAGTGGGCGTGAATTATCCCAGCAATTCTTATTTTCCCCGCTTCTCCAATCCCTTTTAGCTGGAGTAGGCCATCTTACCTTATCTCCTAAACTATCCCTTGTGGGGCCATGAGGGCCATCTTGTGCCCTTGGCGTAGGCCATATGACCTGTTCTGCAATTTCTTTTTTATGTATTAATCCATACCTTTTATCATATTCCCTTTTTTCTTCTTTTGTCATAGTATCCCCTTAAAACAGAAAAGCCCCCAATGACTGCCATGAAAAAACTATATGTTTTTCCGCCAAAGGGGGCTTATTCTTAAAGTTAAGAGTAGTTTTTTCATGGCTCTTTTCTTATTGCATTTTTAAAGGCTCTTGTCAAGGAATATCTCAATATTAAAATCCGGTATGGTGGTTTTTTTAGGGTTAGGGTGGGCTGCGTCATTTTCTATTGAGCAACAATCGCCATCCTCATACCGGATGCAGACATATCCCTTACAACCGTCCTCATCTATGACCTTATCGCCAATATTATATAGCCCATCCAAACGCTGGATTAAATCTTCGTTCATTCTCTTAAATACCTCTATCGCTTGGGTAAGTTCATCAAAAATACTTAGATCATTATATTCAAAGCTCGCTGACCATGTAACATTTTGCGCCCTTTGCAATGCTTGTAATGCTTCATTAAATGTCATCGTTTTTACCCTCCCTTCCATTAACAAAGAATTTTTTGTACCATACCTTAACCCACCTTTTAGCCCTTATACTTTCATCACAATCATGGCAAAATGCAGGTCCTTCAGATCCTCTACTAAATGACTTTTGGACAAATCCACTGGTAATACTCCAGCATCCTAATAGATGATCTACATGCTGTTGTGTAGTGTGATGCCTGCAAAAATGTGGTATAGCTTGTTGATATTCTTGATTATTCATTTTCATCCTCCCCGTATTCCATCCCATGCTTAAATCCGTGTATCATGTGTTCTATTAATAATGGCCGTATTATTTCTAAGAACCACTCTACATGCGATTCGGCTAAATCTTTGGCTGTTTTATCCCAGGTGCTCATTGTTTTGTCCTCCAATATTATCCTCTCCCCTGTCTTTTTTATGCGCCGGGCGAGCTGGCGCGGCGTGAATGTGCATCTACCCATTCCTTATCATCTCCATATCTTTTTGCGGCTTCATTCATACCCATTTAGTGCTTTTTTCTTCAATTATTTCAATAATATTATGCATTCTCTGTTGATATTCCTCGCTTGAGATCCCAGAATAACACTCTCTACATTGCCATAAATCTTCCGGTAGTTCATAAATACACGTTGTATCTGGGTTTCCACATTTACCACATCTCATATTATACCCGATATCAAATCCTGGCGTATTATCAGGCACTTGAGTATATTTTGGCCTTGGTATATTCAACGGCATCTTGGCATTACAATATTTACATTTACCATCAATAATACAAACTACCTGTGAGTGGCATACAGGGCATGCCCAATGCTCTTTTTCCTCTTTATCGTGCTTACTTTTCTTTAAAAGTTTAAGTATTTCGGCAGGTTTCGGAAAATATTGTAGCTCATCGATAGCCTTGTAGCCTGCCTGCCTAATTTCATCGTCAGTGTAATATTTAAGAGACTTAATATAAGCTGACTTTGCCTGTTCTGACATTTCTCTTCTATCCCAGATACCCATAAATGTGTTGAGCATTTCAATTACAATATGCGTACTTGCCATTAGAACGGCCTCCCTTCCAATATTGCTTGAGTTGGTTCTGGTTTTGGTTTTAGTTCATCATCCCATCGCCCCTGGTTTAACCATGTAGTCGGATTAGGAATATATTTGCCATCTTCTTTTTCCCATTGAATCGATCGTTTTTGTTTTTCGATAGCATTTAAAATAATATTTAACTGCTCTTTTGATTGCGATATATTTTTATAGGATTTTTCCGCGGCTTTCTTTCCAACTTTCTTTGGGTAGGCTTTCCAGAATTGTAAAAAATGGCCATCACTCTTTACTTGTTTTTCATTATTTACATTATTACATTCTTGTTTAGTGTCGACGGCTTGTATGTTCCTTGTATGTTCCTTGTATGTTTCGTTGTATTTTACATAGTTTTTAGGGTCTTGATATTTATTATAATTTAAGATAGTTACGAGCATTCCATGTGTAAGCTTCATTGTATGCACCATAGTGTGTTTCGTAAGCCACCTCATAGCAGTTTCGCAGTGGTTCTTAGAATACTTCATTTTACGGTATCCAATCTTCCATGAAAGCCCTTCTTGGATGTCTTTATAACTCCTAATACATTGGCCTCTTTTAATCTCAATACCTGCATATTTACAGTCTTTATGATTAGCCTCTTTTAATAACCAATCCCATATTTCCCTGATATGTGGAGACACATAAGCTATTTCAGATTCTTGTATTTTACGTGCTTTTATGTAGTAGCCACCTTCAATTTGATCCACTATGAATACTCCGGTGGCAAGATTCGCAATATGTTATTCCATTGTCTTTAGAAAGCCGAAGTTTAGGGTTAGTTTTGTATGATTCAAATCTACCAGTCCCTGAATCCATAATTAACTCTCCGATTTCTCAATCATTCCAACCTTTTCCAAAGCAGTAAAAAATCCATTAACTAATGGAGATATAAACTTATGATCCTCGTTTAAGTGGCCATAGTCCATTTCCTCAAATACGCCATGCAGGATTTCTTCAAACAAGGTTACCAGCTTATCCCTATTGCTAATTTCGTTAGATATCCTGATTTCTCTTGAGCTGTAATCTATCTGGCCCCATAATGGTTTCTGGCCTTGGATATCAACTTCTGATGTTTTATACCAGTTTATTTTATAAGGTATCCCGAATATCTCTGTCTTAGTGGGTGATTTTGGCTTAGGTATTTTATTATCCCTCCAATTTCTCAATCATTTCCATTATAGCGTCTGCATTTGAGGCATCTTCAAAAGAAATACCAGTATGCTTGCATAAGTCTATTTTGTGGCCACATTTTGAGCATACCCATTCGGTAAAGCCACAGGTAGGTGCAAAATAAACATCACTATCTTTAAATTTACATTTTGGACAAATAATTTCTAAAATATATCTATCTCCCATTTCACTCTCCTTTCTCAATCATTCCAACCTTTTCCAAACTTAAAATAGATCATCTTCACCCTTCTCCGGTGGCCAGGTCGAATCCCGTTCTGTCCAGTCCCTACAACTATACGTATCCTCAAGCACATCCTTACCCCATAATATACAGTAGCCCCAGTTCCCCAATGGATCAAGCTTATAGCCCCTATTGCTTAGGTGGTTACAGTTGTTGCAGAGCCGTTTCACTGTGTTATCCTCTGGCAGATGGTCAACCAGGCTCCTGAGTTTACCAATTTGTAAGGATAATAATGTCAAGCGGGCCGGGTATCCATATCGACCATCTTCAGCATGATTACCTTCTAATTTAGGGCCAAGTTCACCCCTTATTATTGCTGATACCTCATCAATCGCGGCTATCAGCATTTGTTTTGTTGTTGTCCAGGTCATGCTACAGCCCCCCTTTTCATAGTCCATTCTTTCTTTATTTTTTTACTGATACACTTCAGGCACAGGCCGTTTTGACATGCGCCGGCCTTTCCACAGGTACTACA
>Ga0180008_1000774_pt1 | contig 23442 bp, 42 predicted proteins | sample MM_PW_MetaG_FD_121121 | JGI IMG/M metagenome (GOLD analysis project Ga0180008, IMG submission 121121) | Groundwater microbial communities from the Aspo Hard Rock Laboratory (HRL) deep subsurface site, Sweden - MM_PW_MetaG | ecosystem: Environmental > Aquatic > Deep subsurface > Groundwater...
AGTAAGTTCGAGCGACTTGTTTCCCCAGTAATTTTTCTTGCACGTTACTAAAAATTAGAACCAAAAAAGCAGGAGTTATTAACCCCTGCCGAATCGGTTCATCATAAACTTTTAGATCTCCAAAAACTAACTTGATCTGCTGGATAATGAGAGATTTTAAATTATTGACCAAAGATTCTTCTCATCTCCTTTTCAACTTCCTTTTTCCACATGTTCGGAGCAATACGTTCCATTTCATCCTTTGTCAATTTCAACATAAACTTACCTTCTACCCAGCCAACCGTTTTGCCAAATCGAACAATACGATGACCATTTTCAACGAAGGAAGCGTATTCCAATTGATTGTAGATAAGTATGGTGAAAGTATCACCTCTTTTGACAATGTAGAACTTCCAGTTGTTCCTCAAATCACCTGTATCTACAGGTGACATCTTCTTTACTTTACGTATTGCCAATTGAGCAATGCGCTTAGCGACCTTCATGTGAATGATATGCGAAGCCTTATTCAATTCAATAAGACTTTGCTTTAATTGTCTCATCTCGCTGAATTCAAAGCCCATTACGCAAACGCCTTACGTTTTAAAAGTACTTCTTGATGAGAAACATAAACAAATGGTTCATCAGCAGATTCAAAACTTACTGAATGAATGATATCTCCATTCTCAACAGTACTTACAATGATTTGATCTCCTGCAAATAACTCAAATGTCGGTGATAGAAATAACTTCACATCATACTCAATTAAATTAGCATCGCCTTGAGTCGAAGTCTTGAGGGTTGTGGAAGATGTGCGACATGGTACGTCAATGTACTTTGTAACCCATTGCATACCATCAGCACCACTGGGTTTAGGATATGACTCATATCGCTTTATTTCTGCGCTCTTATCATACATATACTCAGCAGCCTTAATCGCTCTTGCCATCATTTCTCGAATTGTCATGCTACCACCTCATCGTACGATACTTGTTTAATTGGCTTTTGTAATCATTAAGAATACTTTCTGTTGTAAGCTCACTAAATGAAGAAGACGAACCATCAAAAGCGACTGTAACGTCGCCTTCTTTAATTGACTTAACCATTTGTGCTTCATCAGGAGTCAGTCTTTTGATTTCCCCATTGATTAGATCAATCACCATATTTGCATGCACGAAGGTTAAACCAGAAGGAACTGAAGACAAATTGCAGTAGGTGAGAATACTTTGTCCCACCTCTGCAACATGCAATGCTAGTGTTGTGTCGTCTGGAAGTTTATCGGCTGGCAATTTTGCCTTAACGATTTCAAAAACATCCATTATTGCTCCTCCTTACTCTGTTGGAGCTTCCGATAATGCTTTTACAAGAACTTCTTTTTTCGCATCAGCTTCATAGGAAATTTCAAGTCTATCAAGTTCTGCTTTTAATTGGTCCTTCGTCATTTTTTCGAAAGGGTTCACATCAGCCTCGTCATCTTCGACAAGATCAACAATGTTTTCGTTAAAATGAGCTTTATCCATTTCGAACTCTTCACCAGGCTCAAAACTTTCTCGATTATAACGGACAGGGATATTTTTTACTTTTACTCTCATAATGATTTAACCTCCTATTAAGCCATTGGTTGGGCTTGGAATACGTTATTTGCTTCAGGGAATGAAGGAATCGCCGTAGTAGCTGCTTTTGCCCAAGTGGATACTGGGTCTAGTCCTTCTTCATACACCATACCAATTACATTTCCGACATTCGATACTTCTTCATTACCTTGACGCAATAAACGGCTTTCTTCAGGAGTAGGTCCATAAAGTGTTTCGCCTAAAGAACTGTCGCCAAACATAACAAATTTGTTTTCCGGGAAGTAACGTTTCGTTGTATAAGTACCGTTAGCATTTTGTACACGGTATTTTGCATCGTAAGTTGCAATAGTTGGTAGTTGGTGTGAAGTTAAGAAACTGTTTAGGTCCCCTAATGTTGCGACACGGCCACTATCTTTACCGAACAAATAGCCAATGATGCTTGAATTACGTAAGATTTGGCTAGCGATCTTATTTGAAGTTAGAGCACGTGTTGGTCTTTCATCTAGTGCCGAAGCCCAACGCTCTAAATCTCCGATAATATCCTCGGTACCTGTACCCCAAATATCAGTACCTGCTAGAATTTCTTTGTTCCCTGAAGGTACTTGATAATCAACAGTTAAGGTTCCACCACCGTCAATATCAAGCGTTAAAGCACCGTTAGCTAAGGCTTGCATACGCATAATTTCAACCTCAGCACGGACATCTCCAACAGCTCTATCAATTAGGTTAAATACACGGCCTGTTAATACTTGTTGTTCTTGTGGTGTTCGTGGGAATTGTAAAGCAATTAAATCTTTCTCTTTAATTTGGTATTTCTTTTTAATATAAGCAGCTTCAAGTGCTTGATCATTAAAATCTAAAGAACCAATTTCTGCTTCTGTATCGAACGCATGGATTTTAGCTGCAACCGGTAGGTTACTAGCTCCTACTAGGTATTCAAATTCTAAAGTATCCTGTTTTGATTCCGGGAAAAGAGTTTCTCCTAAATATGGATTTAGTGCACGCTCTTTCAAGTAGTTTAGTACTGTCTTCTGATTAAATAATTCTAAGATATCTGGCATGTTGGTTTTCCACCTCTCAATTTTCTAATATGGATTATTTGAATGTTACTTTTGTTAATGCTGTCTTAGCTGTTGCAGCTGGCGCAATTGGTAATCGTGCTTCAAGAATATAACCCTCAACGATTAATGCACCTGGTTGTGGTCCATAAGTTACGTCTACATCGTTATATAAAATACCTTTGGCTGTTGCATCGTTAGCAGGTAAAATTGTGCCTGCTTTAACAATTTTCTTACCATCAACAACTGCTACCCCCACATCACTCACAACAGTAGTGAACGATTGTAAATCTGATGACGCTAAAAAATTAACACGATTATAGTTTTTAATTCCTCTTACGTATGGCATTTAGATGCCCTCCTTTTATTTAATTGCCCCATGGATTCAAAGATTGTGAGGCGGGTGTTCCTTTTGAATTAGCTTCTTTTGCAAAATTACTGCCAATATCTAATGGCAAATCGTCGCCCGTCTTACCAGTTCCCGCAGGTTTAGTTCCTGCAATCTTGGCAGTGGTGCTTTCCGGAACAAACAAAAAAGACTTTGATTCTTGCAGGGTTTTAATCTGCTCATCCAGTCCTTTTGTGACGTTACCGTCTGCACCTAATTCAATTGTGTTCTTGTCGATAAGACTCGCTACTAAATCCGCGTCATGGACCTTACCGGCTAATGCTAATTTAAGAGCACTAGATAGTTGCGTTTCCTTGAGTTTAGTTTCGTAATCAAGTTTATCTTGATTGTATTTCGTTTCAAGGTCAGTGAATTTCGCTTGAAGATCCTCATTGCCCTTTGCTTGATCCTTTAATACTTTTAGATCCTTATCACGTTGAGCAAGTTGCGCTTTGACATCATCAAGGCTTGCGCTAACATCGGTTGCCTTTTGCTTATGCGTTTCAACCGTTTTGCCATGTTCACCCATGATTTTATCAATGGCTTCTTTCTCAAGACCTAATCCTTCTAAAAATTCACGTTTCATGTATAGCTTCCTCCTCTAATGGTTTACGATTTTTTACGAGGTTCTCATCCTCTAACCGCTTTGATAGTTTACGCCCACAAATTGCTAACATGGCCTATGCTTGAAATTAGCGAAGATTTGTCATTTCCTTTTGTAGACTGCATGATATTTTCTCTACAATCTTACTAACATCTGATTCAACATTATCGAAGTTTACAGTGACATTTAAGTTAGATATAGCGCTTACTACCTTTGCTTCTTTATCATTCTTTGAGTATAAGTTAGCCAATATGATATTTCGGGTTTCATTGTTAGATAATAACTTTTGGGCTTGCTCGAGTGAAAATCCGTAAGCTCGCATAACTGAATGAATAATTCGTGTATCATCTGATTCATCTGCAGGTTCATATGTCTTTTCAAATATATCTTTCTTACATGGATAAATCTCACCATTAACTCCCGTAATAAGCATATCTTGTGGAGTAAAATTGTGAACACCCTCTAATGTAGGAATTAGATAAAGTTCATCATTCTCATGTGTTACCGGATGACCATTGTATTCGAAAGACCACGGAGTCCCATCAACAATATTTCCACCATTGTTTTTTCCGTATTCAACAAATTCATCAAAAGTAATCGCTTCAACAACTACTGGTTTCTTACGATATTTAGGCATAATTGTTCTCCCTTCTTATATCAGCTAAACGGGTACAATTCTCGCATTTGGTTATAATATTTTGTGCTAAAAACGTTATAAGGCAGATCGTAAAATGAAAATTTATACGCACTTGCCATTTCAATCACTCCTTTGGTAAATCTGCTATTTAACCGATAGCTCGAAGATACTGGATCACCTTACCCTTTCCTGCGAGGACGCATGAGTGTATGTGTAAACCAATGTGTATTTTTAACTGAACTTCTTGGAATGTCATATAAGATAGGTTCAATGGCAATCAGTTGTTCATGTTCTAGAAGTGTTACAGATGGTCTAGACCTTCCAATTCCGATAATAATCATCAGAATAAATGCTAAGACTAATAACTGAATTAATAGCAATATCAATTGTTATCACCACCTTTAAAACATTTTTTAAATCAACCGGCAACAGTTACTATAAATACCTTTTGAAAATCTAGTCCCTCATTACCGACAAATTGCTTAGCCTGTTCAAATGTATCGAATTCAACATATCCATCATTATCCTGAACCAAGTCCCAAATACCGAACTCTTTTGTACCTACCATACGAGATCGTGGTATAGCTATATAAAACATTAACTCTCCACCTTTATTCGTATTGTTTAATCCACTTCTCAAAAGGAACTGAATCAATTAAACCATCCTTCGATTGTCGTTGCTCTTGCTCCATGTACTCTGATTCATCAAACCATGGAATCGTTGTTGTTCTGCATCTAACATGGAATGGATTAGCATTAATGCCCGGCTGATAATCTACCACGTTGTAAATCTCGCCATCTTGCTCTCTACAAATATCTGAAGTACGAATATCCAGTGTTGCAAGAACCTCATATTTCTCTAAATCCGAATCAATATAACTGTTTTGTGCAGCTAAACCATGAAAGAAATTCGATTCAGTTCTTACAAGTGCTTCTGCTCGTGAATAAACAACATCCGTCTTTTCCATAATGTCTTTCGTCACTCGACCAATGGAATGACCTGCAGCAAAGCTTCTTTCGAGTGCTTGACGAACACTAGCGATTGAATCGTCTTGATGTCCCCATATACGACTGGAGAACTCTTTGCCACTCCAATTGTAGGTAAGAATCTCTTTTATCGTATCGTTGGTTAAGACTTTCACTGCACCAGGTGCACCGGCCATTGCGAAATCATACATAAAATGTTGGTATGAGTTCTTATAAACTTCAGCTAATCCGGTGTATGTGTATTCTTGCAATCCTTTTGAGCCACCATATAAATCCATCATCGTCATTTCGATTTTGGCGTTTAAAGCTTCCAGTCTTGAGATACGAACTCGAAAACTAATTGCTTTTAATAAATTCTCATAACGCGGATTACCTGAGAGTGCCATCGCACGGAAACGTTTTAGATCAACCTCGTTGAATTCCTTCAATTCTTTCGATGTAAGGTACTTCTTAGCTTCGGACAATGTAATACGGTTATCTGTTGAATAACGAGCATAGAACGAATCAATTTGACGCATAACATCTTGCTGAGCTTGTCTGAGACTGTCATCCATGCGAGCAAGATACTTATCAGCAATGATTTGTGATTCAATCTCACGTTGTATGGCTCGTTCTTCCCAATACTTAGGCATTTACCTTCACATCTTTCAATGGGACCTTATTGAAAGTACCTTGATAGCCTTCAATTTCTTTTTTTTCTTCTGCCTTTTGTTTATCAAGTCGTTTCTCCACATCATCTGTGTACCATGGGTGGTTTTCTCGAATCGTTTGATCATCTAAAACACCAACAGATTTTTCACAATCACCAATTACTTCAGACTCATTGATGATGATGTCACGGTTGAATATAATATCAGCCGTTTCTTTTGAATAATCGGCTTTCTTAGTCAAAGCGAAGTATTCATTCACAAACCATAATAGATGTTCCAACGAAGCTTGAAATTCGGACTCTAAAATGTTGCAGTCCATATCCAAATCAGAATATCGATAACGTAATGCCACTCCAGAAGCATTGCCTAATTCAGAATCGGTAGTATCTACTCCACGACCAAATTCATATATCGATTTACGGCCACGATCTAACTCTTTCTCAGATGCATCCGTTTGAGGTGTGGCTTGCAACTTGTCTACATCACCGTGTTCATCAAGCTTAACTGCTCTATAACGATTTAAATCGCTAATGAATTCACTTAAACTGACACCGCCGTAATTCACTAACTTGTAGATAAATTGAGGTATGTCTGCTAATAAATCAGCATTTGTTGATGCTTGTAAGTTATAGTTATCGACTAATGACTTAATTGAATCAATTAAAGGCTGTTCTTCCTCGTTGTACTTGAAAGGAATTAAAGGAATACGTGTCCATAAGAATGGCTCGTCGTCGATTGTGAAGTGTTGAGTTGATTCAATACCAGCTGGCACGTCTGCAATCAGTTTCATTCCATCAAATAAGAAGTAGTTAATTCCATTTTCATGATGGTATTCCACCTTCTCTTGAATTTCCTTTTTACCATTCATGTATATCGTTACTTGATACACTCTCAAGAAAGATGCAATTTCTGTATGCTCATCATCTTTCCAAAAAGGCAATATCTGTTCCGAAGGAATCTTCTTAAACAATAGTTGCCCTTCCTCATCAAAGTAGACATACAAATAAGCTATACCTTTATTGATGGCTTCTTTACCGATGTTCTTTAATGTTTTCAAGAATTTGCGATTAATGATTAATTTTAGGTCCTTTGCATATTCATCATTTTCAGTAGCAACTGTTGGTTCTTTTGATAACAAGTAACCAATCTTCTGATCTACTAATTTTTTCGCGAAGCCATGTTCTAACTTAACGTTAGATTTCCACTCAATATTCTGCACTTTATTTTCGCGAATATCTGTTTTGTTTAGGTAATATGCTTCCCCAGCAATCATACCTTTACGAACATTGCTTTTTTTCCAATCTCTCAAATCTTGAACAAGCATTTCGTTATCTGTAATCACACCATCTACCATATTTTTTATGATGTCATTTAACTGTTCGTAATAGGGCTTTCCAAATATGTCTACAACCGTCATCTACTCACCTCATTTCAATACTGAAACGGAATTGTCGTTATAAAGAATCGTGTTCACAAAATAACGATCCGCATCCATTTGATGGTCATTCTGTTTAACTGGTTTATCTTCTCCACGTTCCATTGCTTTCTCATCCCATACATAAGATGTAATTTCACGTAGCGACTCTTTGCAGCAGTCATTGTATTTAATTAATCCTGTACTTAAAGCAGTAGCCATATTACGAATACCTTCGAGAACATCGTTTTTGGCTTTTCTCACTACCCAACCTCGTTTCTTAAGTAAAATAATAAAAGAACTTGCTGATGGATCCACGACGATCACTTTCGTCAGTCCATTTGCAAATTCATCAAGGTCTTTTGCATATTCATCATCTGTTTTCTGTACTTTCTTTTTACGAGCATCGTGGTGATACTCTTTAACTTTGTACCAAATGCCGTCATGCAATCCCCACAAACCAAATGCCATAGGATTTTGCGTTCCATAGTCACACGATACATAGTATTTCGAGTATTTACGTTCAATCGTTTTCACTTTGTTTATAGATTCTTCAAACATACTGAAGATAATACCTTCAGCCATAACCCATAAGCCTAAAATGAAACGCTGATAGAATAAGCCACTATACATTCGCTTGTAACGACTCTTGGTGTTCTCATCAAGTGAAAGATTGTCATCCATCGTGAAATGAATGTGCAACATCTTTTTCTCTTTCCTCTTGTCTAACCACTTCTCTTTAAACCAATGATAAGGACCAGCAGGGTTACAGTTGAACCAAAACTTAGCACCCTCAACAGAACATCGAGCGGTAGCTTGAGAAACGAATGATTCAGGCATTAATGCAACTTCATCGAAGAACATACCCGCAAGTGTTATCCCTTGAATCAAATCCTGAGAACCTTCATCTTTACCGCCAAAGACATAAAAGTGATTGGTTTTCCCTTGAAAGGATATCGTTAACATGTTTTCTGCTCGATGATCTTTAACTTTATATCCTCTGGACTTCAACATGCGTTTAAGTGGTGTAACTACATTACGACGAAAGGAACCGATTGTTTTACCTGCCATCCCTAAATTCTCGTCTACAAATGTATCCATTGCCCACATGACATACGATAGAGACATTACGACCGTTTTACCTGCACGAACTGAACCATCGCAAATAATACCGTCTTTATCTTTATGAGGAGACTCATCTTTCCACCAGGTTAAAACCTTTAGCTGCTTTTTAGAGAATGGTTTAAATTTGAATGGAGCCGGTTTAAGCTTCATTCTCATCATCATCACTCCATATCTCTTCAACCTTGCCATTTAATGCATCTATGAATCCATCATTCTCGTATTCCTCATCACCGGCACCAAATACTTTATGATGAGCAATAGCGATTTTCTGTTCATCAATCTTGCGTTTGAAGTTATCCGGGAATAGGTCAAAGTAAAGTGAAAGCTTCTCAAGTGCTTTCATTTTGTCAGCAAGCTTAACTGATATTCCGTCTTTGCCTTGCTTAACTTCGGTAATGATCGTTCCGTCAACCATTGTAGATTCTTTAAAATCAACGTAATTGATTTCATGAGTAAGCTCATTTCCGTCTTCATCCTTTATTGGCCCGAATGCGCCAATCAATGGCACTTCTCTCTTACCGAACGTTGCATAGTCAGATATGTCTGCAAAGGCTATCTTGATGTACTTATCGAGAATGTCCATGGCGTCTATGAACAACCCTTGTCTCATATCACCTTTAAGTCTTCGAATCTCTTCTGCCACCTTAGCATGCCTTAGCAATCTGCTACCTTCGACATGAGCACTGTCATGTGCATAACCTGCTTTAATAGCAGACTGAGTAGCATTAAACGATTTAACATAATAAATGCAGAAGAGACGTTGCTTTTCAGACATTCCGATATCATCGATTAATTCATCAAGCGTTGGGATAGGTTTTTCTCTTTTAACCTTTTTTTGTTTAGTAACGTTACCTTTCGCAATAGTTACGTTACCATTCATTAAGTCATCCCATTTATCTTGATTCTTCCACTTTCGAATTTGAGCATCAGAGACATATAATTCGGCAGCAATATCTTTTAATAATTTCTTACCATGTGATTCTTTATATATTTCATATGCTTTATCACGAGCTGGACTTCTTGCTCTTGCCATTTACTTCACGTCCTCATCCCCTAACTTCCCGGTAATATCTTCATTCACCGAAATAAAGCTTATTTTGTTTTAATACCTGATAAAGAACGATACTCACTCGATTAACCACTTCTTCATTTTGCTCGTCATACCCAGCTTCGTTAAAACAGGCATGTAATAATTCGTGTATAAGTACCTGTTCTTTTTTCGTTTTACACATATCTTGATCTAATTCAATCTGACCTCTGTTGTAATTCACTTGACCAAGCACATTGAAACGTTCTGTAATACCTTTTACTTCAGTTATTTCAAAATCAATGCCGGCAACAATTACTTTTTGAGGAATCATTTAATTACCTTCTTTCATGCTATTCGCTTTTTATGACATAGAAAAAACGCCCAGACGATAGCCCGAACGCTTTAAAACGCTTATTTAGTTATACTAAATGAGTATAATCCACTAAAACACTACTAACACTTGGTTTCGGTATATTACTTATATTTGATTATAAAACCAATGTGGTTTTTTGCAATTATTTTGTTACCTCTTTGTTACTTTCTGAAGCGACTCGACGAATATATCCATACGATTTATTAAGTTCGTTCGCTATCTCCTTATACGTTTTATTCTCAATGTATTTCATGCGAGCAATTTTGTATGGTAGACCTTCCATCTCGTTTACTTTTTTTTCAATAGCTTTTTTAGTGTCACGATAGAATTCTAACATTTTTAACAACCTATATTTTTTTGCATTATATTGTTCTATGTTCCCCATTGAAGCAATAATTCCGAAATCATTTGCCCCGGTCCCAGTGAACGGAAACTTACCTTTACCGAACCAGTAATCTATATCTATATCTACTTGGTATATCTGTTCTTCGATAATATCAATCTTTCTGCAGAGGTCAGCATAATTCCGGATGATTTCCATTCATGTTCCCCCTTTTATAATCCATTAAGTCCAGATGACCTACCTTTGATGATTCCTAGCTCAGCACGATCGATGATTAACAAGGCAATTTCAAGTGTTGTACGTTTCATTTGCTTAGCAATATTTTCAGCGCTTATGCCTTCATTCCATAATTCTTTAAACTCTTTTAATTGCTGGTCACTAAATGCAAAGTTGATTTTGAATTTATCGTGATCAAACAAATGATAATTCATTTTCTTTTTACTACTTTCACGACTGGATTAAAAGCTTTAGCGACATCAGCAGCAGTTACTTTTCTGATTTTCATGATTTAACACCCAGCGCATTTTTTGCTTTATTGATAGATTGATAATCAACTGAACATTCTTCAATCCACTTCAAAGCTTCAAACATAATATTGTATTTCCGTTCAATGACTCTTTCTTGACCCTCAGTGACGTCTTCGTTCATTTTCTCAAGTGCTTCTAATACGACACTTCCAATATCAGAAGCTAGGTCCTCAGCAGATGGATTAAAATAAGCACCTAACGCAGCTGCATGATCGCAGTCCATTAACATCTTTTCTGTGATTTCATCAACGATTTTCAGTGCTTCAAGAGCAGTTTGTTTTTCGTTTTTAATTTCTTGAACACTTTCAACTTGCTCGATAAGCCACTTTAAATCTTTGTACACCGATGCAACATTTATATTTCCATTTCCCACTTCATCAGCATGGAAGAGTAATGTTTCTGCTTTTTTCTTAATAATTTCTAAACGTCCCTCATTAGTTTCTATTAGTTCAGACATTACTGTTTCCCTCCCTCAAAAATATTTTTAATTTCTCAGGCCACTCAGGAATGTTGCTAAGCATTTCCCATTCACTTCGACCATGCAACTTTTTAAACACCCTCACAGTTTTAGTTATCCATAATTGAGCTTCGTACAACCGATACTCATCTCCTACCTTTTTACCAGTTGCTAGAATGTAGGACACAAAATTTGGATTCGTAACAGATTCGTCAAAGTGTTCTTCAGTAAGATATTTTTTATCTGGATTCTTAATTTTGCTGATTGGTTTTTCGATATGTTCAATCGGATCTTCAAGCATGTCAAAGATTGATAACTGTTTCATCTCTTCAACGCCTTGCTAGCGATTTCATGAGCTCTTGTACCTCTAACATGTCCTTCCTTAATTTCCTTCAATGCTGCTCTTAGAACTTTATTTTCATCCTCGAACTTTTTTCTTAGATCATACTGAATTTTCATTTCTTCCAAAGTTGCAGACATTTTAAACACTCCTCGCTTATATGAACCACGATATCTGTTTTAAGAGTTCTTTAAATACCTTTCTCGTAATTTATTCGAACTTAAAGTTAATTCCAATATCTTCGTATAAAGTTCCATCATATATACGTGATAAGCGAATTTTTTTGTTACATTGGAATATACATCAGATTTTTTATCATGGTGCTTATAACCCCATACACTTAATTCAGCTATCAATGTCATCAGCACGATTATTTCACCTTCCTTTTAATTCGGATTATTCATTAAGGCGATTCATTTTTTCATCAAACCTACCTTGTTTATAACCGTTATAATAAGCCACTTCTTTTTCTTTTCTTAGTTGTTTTATCATTTGCATATACTCTTTTAACTGTCTACAAGCAAAATCGTAATCACTTTTCAATAACTGATATTTGGTTGATTTCACCTTTACCCTCCTTTTTTTAACGCTTATAATAACCTTCTGCTTCGAAAAAAATATAAGCAACAAATCACCCATACTATATTTATCAATTGATGACCAATAGTTATCTCTACGCACATCGATAATATAAAATGTAAGGCACCAACGAATACGTATAGTGAATACCATGTAAACATTTACTTACCCCCTTTAGTTTTGCGACGGTTAATGTTCGAGAAGTTCAATAAACTTCCTCAATATCACACTCTTTGACATAGCTTGATTCTTTCAAAACTTTTAAAACCGCATTTTCTGCACCTTTACGGTATTTATAAACCTTTGCCAAAGTAATATCACTTGTATGTCTTGGAACAGCAACGGCTTCATCTGAATAGTAATCTATTTTCCCTGCATAATATCCACTTATGTCAGAAGTGCTTTGTGGGATAATTTTCACCACAAACCCCATGTTTTCACCTTCTTCTTAATTCGCTTTTTGGATCTTATCCGTTGCTGTATCGTTGAACTGTGTGTTAATCGTTATAGTAACTTCCATATTGTTTTATGTGTACACTTACTTTTTGACTTCCATTTTCAAATGCTTGTTGATGCTCAATGTCATTGTTAACTGTTTCGGAAATTGAGATAACCTCAACATCTTTGAAACGCTCAATCAATTCATCATTTAAACGAATAGTCCAGCTCCCCTTATCTCTCTTGTGACCACCGATTTTATAATCAATCATCTTATTGTCAATGACCATGATATTAGTCCAAATTTCGTGAGGGTACACATCTGACCAATGTTTCAATATCTTCACTCCTTCGCTATATTGCTCTTACGGTCACTTAGCTTTGATTCGTTCCCGTGATTCCCAAGCTATAAAGAACAAAAACAAGCTGATTACGAATACAGTAAATCCGATTGCGAACCAACTTGGACTATTAACAGACATGACGCTTAGTATTAAACCCAAGATCATTGTTATTAGGTATAGAGTAATGGCGATGGTATTTAGGCGTTTATTCTTCACTACATCCACGCTCCTTTGTTCCATCTACCTTCTTTGTTTAGCTGGAGAAATCTTTCGAAAGTTAAACCTGTTCGGTTTTGAACGTTGTGATGAGTAAAATACTTACCTAACTTTTCAATTCGTTCATCTGTCATGTCGTTAATGACGTTGAATTTCATTACTTCCGACCTCGCTTTCTAGCAATCTTTGCTTTTTTATTTTTGATTCTACGATTACGTACAGCTTTTGTTTTTGGATGTTTAGAATATGGTTTAGGTGTTCTAATTGAATTTACATAAGAGTCTTGAATTGTTAATGCTGCTGCCAAATATGGCCGTAAGACGTTCATTGCTTTTTCTCCCAAACCTCCACTACCTTCCAACCTTCACGTTTTAACTGATTTAACTCTTTACCGATCAAAGGAATAACCAACCAAACCGGATCAAGGTCTTCTAAGCGAAATAAAGTTACATAGCGTTTATGAGGATTAACTGTTGCTCGATAAGGTTTACCAAAATTGCGACTTATAGGTGAATGTATGGGTATACCATTTTTAGTTACATTCATTTGCTATCGCTCCTCTTTTTGTGGTTTCTGATTACAGATGACCGTATGTTCGAGTTTGTTTAGCGTAATTTTTCAATTCGTCTAAATCTTTATGAACGTGTTTGCAGCAAATACATACAATGGCTGTTGTTATTGCAATTACACTTTCTTGTAATGGCGAGACGATTAAAGGATTTTTGCAACTATCACAAATGATAAAGATGTTACCTGGTGGGGATTGTTTCATATCCGCACTTCCTTTGATTTAGTATTTAATGCAAACTACTACTCTAGGAGAAAGACTGTAGAATTTCCTAACTGTAAGTTCAATAACTTGACTATCATCATGCCAAATCACTTTATTAAGACCGTCTTTTACGCCTTTGACATAGTTATCAACGTCTGGTTTAGTAATTGGTCTTAGTTCTCCACTTTCAATTAATGCTTGTTTAGGCTTTGTTTGAAGTGCCTTTGGTGTCGGTCTGTATACATCAATAAACAAATAAATTGGATCCTTAATTAGTTCTTTAGGTGCGTGTTGAGAAGCCACTAATTTCACATACTGTTTGAAGTCGCGAGATTTCAATGGATCGTACAAAACAGTTTGACCTGAGAATGTTTTACCAGCACGTGGGCGACCTTGTGCGACTGGTTCGCCCATTATTTCAAAAATTATACTTTTCATCGTTTCGACTTCTCCGAATACTCAAGCACTTCGTCGATGGTTACTTGACGTTTTTCGAATTCGGCATCAGCTGCTTCCTGTTTTCGTTTACAAACAGGTCCATAACCGTCATCAATTGACTTTTGAGTTTTTAATACACGATTGCATCGATTACAGTTACTCATTAGTAACCACTCTCCTGACGCTTGTGATTAACTTCATTTTTAGCGATATAGGCTTGTTCGATTTGTTCCCAGGTGAAGCCTAGCATTTCACCAAGACCGAAAAACAATGGAATGATGTACATGTAGTTGTTATGATTTGGTATACTGCTAAAATCTCCGACTTTATCAAATAGATAATTAAATTGAGTTATTACATCATTTCTTTTCATTCCCTCGGTGGCTGATAAATTATGAGTCATTGAGTGATAACCTTTTTCCAACCCTATCGACATAATGAAATGCAGACAGTCCACGTATTCTTCAAGTAATGGATTTTTTTCACGAAAAGCATAAAGATACCCTTCTGTGCAAATAGGACAATCTTCTTCGTTTTTTCCGAAAATATCATTTAGACGAGCATCACCCTTATTAAATCTTTCACCACAATCATCATCACCGCATTGGAAGAAAACAGCGTTTTCTATTGTTGCACCTTCTGTTGTATGCATACATCTTTTCGGTTGTTGATTCTTACTCCACTTCTTAAAACCACGCCATTCATTTGCACATTCGCCAAGCTCGACCTGAAGTGCTAACACCTTCCATGATAGGTTTTCTTGTCCAATTAAATATGGATGCTCTTTCATAATTCGATCATCCAGCACCTTCTGCTTATCGAACAATTTAGTTAGATTCACTATTCTTCCTCCCAACAAACTTCATTTGGCACCATTTATGATTGCCATTTGTATGAACTGGACTCACTTGTTCGAATCCTGTTTCAATCATGGTTCTTCGCATCTTTCTGAACTTAGCATCCGAGACTCCAAAGGCTTGCTTATAGATCACTCCATCTTTTACTGATTTGTAAGCGTTGAAGATGAGTGTCATGAATCATCATCCTTTGGAAATGGCTTGAATGATTCAGCTGGGTAGATACCAGTAACTTTTCCTTTTTCCCATTGATTAATAGCTACACTAACTTGTCGTCCATGATGAATTTTAAATCCTAATTCTCCTTGCAAAATAATGATGTCGTCATTGCGAAATTCTCGATATTCTCGCCCTAATTCAGCCCAAAAGATTTCTTCTTTGGTTACAAGACGTTCAATTTCATGAATGGCTTTCCAACCACTAACATTTTCAAACTGTACTCTGTTGTGTTCATATTGAATGTCAATAATTTTCGTTGTCATTCTTGTAGCAGAGTCATATTTATAAAGAACCCAATCCCCAACCTTAAATTTAGGTTGTTCGATTTCGTAACCGACTAACAATGCTTTTGCTAAATCAATTGGAGTTATATCATTCAAACATTCATGCTCATTGCAGTAACTCGTATCATCTTTGTTAGAATCACTATGAATGAAATATTGAAAATCAATTAAGAATTCATCAGTTTCGAAATAATTGAATTTACGTTCTTGAATCGCCTTTTCCTGTTCCTTCGTCAATTTCACTTTCTTCATCAATGCCACCCCTTAAAGCAGGAATCTAGCAAACTATTCATGTAAGTCAGTTCACTGACACGTTTCTTTGCAGCTTGTACTACTTTGTTTTTTCCATGCATAGACTGTTTCAAGGTTTCAAAATGTTGTTTAGCAACTACAATGGACTCTTGAATCTCGTTTCCAGTGGATACTTGATTCTTAACAGTGAGTAAATCTCTCAATCCTCTCGATTTTGAGACGATAAAAGCAATTTCAGGTAAATGCTCTCTCTCACGCTTTGCAGAGCGTGGAGGGAGAATATGAATGATTCGTGCATACCTTTCAATTTGTTCAACAGTTTTAGATCCAGTGTCACGATAATTCTCGTTAAAGTGATACATGCTAGTCCTCCTATTCGAAATCTCGTTTTATACGTTCAATGGTTACTAGATTTAAGACCGAATTGTAATCCATGTTTTCTAATGTTTGTCCTAAGCGTCCTTCATGAATGCCCATAGACTTTAATTCTTTAATAAAGGCTGCTTTCATACCTTCAGGTGACATCGGGTTTGCTTTACGATTCATAAAACTCCTCTTCTCCGATTATTCTTTAACACCTAATTTTTCAAGTAATGCTTTTCTCTGTTCTTCCATCTCTGGAGTGACAGAATCTTCAACTACGTTATTTGATGCGCGATCAGCTTTTTGCTGAGCAACCCAATCAGGTACTTTTTCAACCTTCTGATTATGATTGTTACCAAATGAATTTACTCTTCGTGAATCAGCTGCTTTCACGGCATCTAAAGTAAGCAATAATTGAGCTTTCCAATTGGTCAGAATTGTTTCGGCATAACGAATTTTTATTTTGGCGTTCGCTTCTAATGCTCGTTTGAGTGCTTCTAAGATTAATTCAACAGGATGGGCATCTACTAAATATCCAAGTTCTTCGCCTACATGTGGAACCAATGGTCCAATGTTGCTTTGATAGAACTGAGTCACTTTGGCGAATTCTTTATCATTTTTTACTACAGGATCGTCATCAACCGTTTCAATCGTTTCTGTTTGCTTTGCTATGCTATTCTCTTCTTTACTATGCTTTGCTATGCTTTGGGGATTAATGTTGTCATTAACTGTATTAATGTGAACATTAATACTTCTAGTAGTTAGGTTTTTGTATACATTAATGTCTTCAGACCCTAAAAGTAGGTATTCTTTCACCATTTCAACCTTTTGCCTACGACCTACGGCTTCTAAAAACCTCTTCTGAATACCATGAGATGTAAGCACAGCTTGATTTTCAAACATTTCTTTTTCAAAAAAACCCCATTTGATACAGTCGTTAATGCATGCATTAATCAAGTTAATGTCGACATTAACTCTCTTCGAGAAGAGTAATTGTTCTGTTTCTGTCCACTTCGAGTAATATCCGTCTTTATAAATCCGCATTAATAATTTGATAACTATTGCGAATCCGACTGGACCATGTACGGCTTCGACCAACTGGATTTTGTCGTCTTGGTCGATATCTACATCAAGTGGAAAGTAATCCAGCCCTTGCTTTCTAGGTCTAGCCATTACACTTCCTCCTCATGGAATGTGAATCATTTTTCCAGTGACTTTTGATACTTCATTTCGAATTAGTTGCTCATCACTATTTGAATCTGAAAGATGCAGCAGCCAAATTTCTTGCAGTTTGCTAAGATCGTTTGCTTTTAGAAATTCAAGTACATTCTCAAGACTGAAATGCGACTTCATCACACGTCTTTTCATTGATTTATGAACACGACCATTTTCAAGATTTTCATAGAGTTTCTTTAATGAGTAGTTACATTCCAACATCAAATGAGTAAGACCTTGAAAGCGATATTTGATGTAATAGGTATCAGTAGCGAACAAGAGCTTGTCCCCGGCTGTATTAGCTAGAAGGAAGCCAAATGGTTCTGATACATCATGTTGAACATCAAAAGGTAATATGGTCCAAGTACCAATTTTGAACGGTTGCTTGCCAACTACACCGTGGACCCGATGATGATTAATTCCGATTGCTTCTTTTGTTCCTGGACTCATGTAGCAATCAATACCAGCTTTTAATACTTCACTCATCCCATTGCAATGATCCTTGTGTTCATGAGTGATTAAGCAAGCTGCTATATCCGATGTTTTGAAATTTAGCTTGCGTTGTATCTCTTTGAACTTAATGCCACATTCAAGCAGCAAAGGAGTATGTCCATCCGTCACGAAATAGCAGTTACCTTTACTCCCAGTGGCTAATGTTTGAATCGTAATCATGCCCAGTCAGGTGCACTTTCTGTAGACTCGGTTTTACTCTCTTGAGGTTCAGAAGGATCTTCTTTACTTAATAATTCGCCAGTTTCACCGTCATAAGGAACTTCTACGCCCTCAACGTCTATAAAATCTCCATTTGCATTTGAGCGAATTTCCTCTTCTAATTCAGCTTCAGCTAAGGCTTCATCATTTGCGTGAATGTGTTTCATAACAAGTGATCCATCATCAGATGAGTTCAAGAATTTTTTGCAAGCTCGATTGATTACAGTTTTTTTCGCCATTTCCTGTGGGAACTTTTTATGAGTAGAATAATCCGCTTTAGGATTCATTTTTGATTGACCCCATGCTTTTTCAATTTCAGCCATGGTCATTAATTCGATATAAGTTGATCCATCTTTTTCAATGATTGTGCAATATGCTCCAACTATTGAATTGTCTTGATTACCAAATTTCTGTTTGTGTTTTAAATTGGTAACTCGACCATTTAACATTTCATAATCGACTTCATCACCTTCGTAGATAACTGCAGCATCGATTGATTTCGCTCCAGTAGCACGAATAGTAACGGCCATTGTTCCAAAGTAAGAACGTTGGAATGTTAATTGATTACCGTAAACGATGAAGTAACCTTGTTTCTTAGCTGGATTCAATCCTTGGACAACCATGTCTAGCAATGTGTTAGCGATAGAATCTTTTGTCACAACTGATAATGCAGGTTTTTTATCTTTATCCTTTGTTTCTTGAAGGATTAACCATGCTGACTTCATAGCATTTTCAGGACTATAATTCGCAGGGAAATGAAGTTCTCCACTCTCCTGGAATTGCTTTACTTTGTTTGCTACGATATCCACCGTATCTTTCTTGATCATTGCTAATTCGTTTGGGTTACTCATTATTTGTTCCTCCTAAGTTGTTTAAAGTGTCAAAATCAAATTCACTTAATATCTTCATCAAACGTTCAACCTTTGGCGCTCTCCACGCTGTCATTGCATATGTGTGAGCCTTTGAAGAGTAATGGTAATGATTTAATTCAAGATGACGTTTAGCTTCCTCTTTTGTTAGAAACATGGTGTCTGGCATTATAAACTCTTCTTCTTTAACGAAAACATCATTGAAATAACCATCATCATTCAGATTTTCCTCAACATACTCCCATAGACCAGAAAAGTCTTTATTGTTTAAAAGCTCTTGCAATTCTTCATCAACATTTAGATCATCTTCGAAGTATTCATCTAGAAATTCTTTTAAATCCTCAAAATTTCCGAATGTAACATGATCTCCATCATTGAAGAAATATTCAGTATGTCCGTTATCGTAATCTGGATGACCCGGAACAGTTCTGTAATTCATGATTGACCAAAAACGAGGTGATGCTTGTCCATCGGAATCATGTTGATTTTCATGGTTCATAGTTGCTTGAAGGTCTTTTAAGAATTGGATATCATCGTTCATTCTTTATTCAGCTCCCATCGGCATTCATTTCAACTCTGAGCGTTTTATCTTTTTCACTTACTACTAAACTAATAAGCTGTGAATCTGATTCTATTAATCTAGTAACCGCCTCAGCGTTATCGACGAAAATCGGAGCACGAATGCCATAATGTGTGGATAACGTGTTGATAATGTCGATTCCAACATTGATACGAGCGGCATTGTTTAATGAACTAAATGGAACACCTTTGTATGTTGTTTCACACACCTCTTGAAGTCCACCATTAATTTGTTCAGCAAACATTTTGAAACGAGCGAACTTGAATTTTGAATTAATACGTTCTTCCAAGAGCTCCACTTTTGCACGAATGAATTGTTCAGTCAGATATAACTGGTGCTCGAGTTTTTCAAATTCATTAGCAAGCATCTTCTCTTGATCAGACAGTTCAGCAATACGAGCTTGTAATGATTCCACATTCGCAAAGCGAGCAATTTCTGCTTGAATTGGTGATTTTTTAGACTTCAATTCACTGATTTCTAATTCCACTGATTGAATCGATTCTTGAGTACGTTCTTTAAGTTCATTAATTTCTGAAAGAGTTTTTTGTTTATCTGCAAGTTTTGATTGATATTCAGCACTTTCAGAAACGTCTTTAATTGCGCTTTCCTGCTCTTTTAACTGACTTTCCAACTTAGCTACCAGTGCCCCTTTTTCATTAGCAATAGCAGTTAACTTATCGATTTCGTGTTGATTGGTATCAATCTCTAGTTGCAACTTAATATTTTTATCTTTAATGTCGTTACCTTGTTTATTGATTTGTTCGAGTTTTGAAGATTTATCAAGGTTGAATTGCTCTAATGCTTTAGTTCGTGCAGCTTCAACCTGTTCTTCAGGAAGAGATTGACCACAAGTCGGACATTCACAATTATCTTGATGCTTGAATGACAGACCATTAAGTCTTGTCCATTCATCAAGTAATCTAATGCGGTCTTTACTATGTGAATCCATCATTCGAGAAGCATATTCAATTGACATATTGTGCTCATTGATTTTGCGACTAAAATGCTGATAATTAGATTGTTCTTCTTGAAGCTTGGCTCTCATCTGATAGACCTTTTCTTTTGAATCAGAATCGAATGAACGCTTGATACTAAATAAGTCGTTTTCGATTTGTTGTAGATCACGCTCTTTATCAAGAATTGATTTACCATTTTTAATATTGGAGATGAGTGTCATGTTTTCATCAATTTTGTGGTCAATTTCATCAACTTGTTTTGACAAAGAAACGACATCAGCTTCGCCCTCAGGAATCGACTTTTGTATTTCATCAATTCGTACTGGAATGCGTTCCAACTCGTCATTAATTTCTTTGCGACGTGCAGCAATTATCTTTCGGTGATCATCAATCTTTTTGCCTTTTAAAATTAAAGGTAAAGCTTTCAGTTCATCACTTTGTTGGAACACTTCCTCATCTGAAACGTCACCGCATATTTGAAGTAATGTCCCTCGACGGTCTGTCCATTTCATTTGTTCATTAAAGAATGTTGGTGATGTTAAGAGTTTAAATACATCTTCTTGAACGATTGAATCAACATGGTCTGTGTACTCTTTTTTCTTACTTGGCACACCATCAACAAAATAGTCTGTTTCGTGTCCAGTAAATTCTTGAGTAGCAGCACCGCGTTTTCGTGTCCATTTTTCTTTGTAGACTTTTCGTAATGTAATAGAAGATCCATCAATTAAGAATGTGGCTTCCACTTCATGATTTAGATTGTTAACTTCCTTGCCATTGACGAGTGTTTTAATCGAGAAGTCCTTTTTGTTTTGACTGTCTTTATCGAAAAGCAACCAAATAAAAGCATCGAATAACGTGGTTTTTCCTGTCTCGTTATCCCCGAACACACTAACGTTTTTGGCATCTGGTTCGAACGAGAAATGTTTAACGCCCTTGAAGTTGTTGATTGTTAAGGACTGTAGTTTGACTTCTTTCATGAATATGCCTCCTCTTGATTTTTTGGAGGTCCTCGCATATTATTTAGGTGTGTAGTTTTGCGAGTACCAGAGTCCGTTGTTGACGCAACGGGCTTTTAATTTTGTTCCGTTTCTTCGTAAACTCTCCCCCAACTCACCATTAAATAGAAAGCATTTAAGTGAGTTTGATACCCACCTTTCACAAACAATTCTTGCGCTGCTTTTACGGTTTTATATCCACCATAAAATGACTTATCAAATGTTACAGCGAAATCACCTGTATTAGCTTTTTCTTGAATAACTTCACACATTTGCTTAAATACATCTGACTTAGCAAATTCATCTCTAAAATCTGATGTTATGCTCTCTGCTGTTTCACGCATGAGATTTACATCTGGAATGACGTACATTCTGTTTCTTCCTCCTCGTCTTCTAACTTTTCAGCAGTAGTACAACGTTCAGGTCGTTTACGATTAGCTAACCTTCTTTTATGCGTTGGTGTAGTTAACCATTTGATGTAGCTCGGTTGAACGTTCATAACTTCTGCACACTCAACTGCTGTGCCCATTGCAACTAATTCATCACCTTTGTACACCGCATACTCTTTTGCCATGATTTACAGGTTTGACTTCAATTTATTGATACAATTTTTACAAAGTCTTACTGATTCACCGTGAAGCAAGACTCCATACTCACCACACTCATGGCACCCGGGATTGTATTTCTTCAAGACAATTTGATTATTATCTCCAGTGAATATTTCCAAAGGCTCACCTTCTTTAATTCCAAAAGAGTTGCGAATTTCTTTAGGGATAACGATACGTCCCAGTTCATCAATTTTTCTTACGATTCCAGTTGCTTTCATTGTTCATTCTCCTTTTTATTTGGTTTTTTAATTAGAGTAAGTTTCAATTGCTAACATGATAATGAAGAATAGTAGCACCCCAAATCCCAATGTCAAAAGAGCCATTTCTTTTTTTGGAACTTTGCGATAGTCTCTACGACCAGTGACGATATACACAATGTTTTTTAGCAATTTAAAGCCTCCTATGACACTTTTCGAGGAATCCAAGATTCCACATATTTAATGGCCTGTTGCAGTTCGTGGCGTTTCACATCTTTGTATGAAGAAACACCGAAACGATCTTTAATTTCACGATGTAATTCTGGATATAGTAAGCGTTTGTGATCATCTGACTTTGCATGCTCGAAAACTTTAGAACTGATTAATCGCTGTAAACGACGTTGCTCTCCGTGGTCCAAAGTAATCTGTTCATCTACTTTCTTTTCAATAATTTCAATTTTCGATTGGTGTTGATCCACTCGACTTTCAAGGTTGTACAAATTTTGAGCTTGTAGCAATGCAAGTTCGGATGGAGATAGTTGTTTTTGTTGCTTTTCCATTTCTTCAAAACGAGTAACATATGCTGCAGTGAATAAAACACCTTTTTCACCAGTCATTTTGTTGGCTACCATGTCACAACCTTTTTTGGTGATTAGATAGCAAGGTCTTTTCTTACCTTGAAGATCCTCATAATCTGATTGAATGAAGAAATCGGTGTGGGCGAAATTCCCCTGACCTAAGTAATCAACATAATTTCTAATCGACTTCATTAATTCGTTATGTGATCTATCTACCATTTCAGCAACTTGACGACTATCAGTAACTAATTGACCTTCAATTGAAACTACTTTTAATTGATTCATGGTTATCCTCCTCAATTTCTTTCATGTTCAAAAGTGAAAGTTCATCGTTTAGCTAGGGTTAACTTCATGCCACATTTTGTACAATCTATATCCCAAAAACAAAAAGACTGGAGTCATTACGAACCAAAACCCTGCATCAGTCATTGTGCAATCTCCTCTCCCACAAGCCATTTGTCAATGGCATCTAAATTAAATAACAACAG
>Ga0180008_1000775_pt1 | contig 23388 bp, 21 predicted proteins | sample MM_PW_MetaG_FD_121121 | JGI IMG/M metagenome (GOLD analysis project Ga0180008, IMG submission 121121) | Groundwater microbial communities from the Aspo Hard Rock Laboratory (HRL) deep subsurface site, Sweden - MM_PW_MetaG | ecosystem: Environmental > Aquatic > Deep subsurface > Groundwater...
GACCCGTTGCCTGACGATCGAAAAGCAACTATTATCGCTTCGGCTATTGTCGATCTCGCGCACACCCTCAGCTTTTCGGTTGTAGCCGAAGGGGTGGAAACGGTTGACCAGCTGCATTTTCTGGATACCATTTTCTGTGATTCTTACCAGGGCTATCTATTTTCGAAACCCCTGGCCGCAGCTGCCTTCGAGGCCCTGCTGCAGCAGAATCGCCCCCTGGCCATGAGTGTCAGCTGACTGGAGGACCTGCATGACTGATCCGGCATTCTTCGGAGATACTATCATAAACTGGCTGCATGGCCTTGATTCTCTCCTGGTGCTGCTGCCGGCAAAGTTCCTGCTGCTGCTGGAACAGCCGGCTTTTTATTTTATTATTCTGCCCATCATGTATTGGTGTTTAGACCGCTCAAAGGCGTTGCGGCTGGCCGTATTGGGCAGTCTTGGCGCTTTTCTTGGCCGCAGCATGGACCTTTCGCTGTCCGGGTATTTCGGCCTGCCTGCCGGTGTTTCTTTTCTGTCACTGTATCTGATTGCCGCGGCGGCCATGTGGCTGCTGGCGATGAACTTTTTTGTCCGGAGGCGATGGCAGTGGCTGGGTTTTGCCATGCCTCTGATCTTGCTGCTGGCCGAAGCTGTTGTTCACGGCGGCACCCTGCCGGGGCTGCTGGTTTCGGTACTGGCCGGCTGGGGCCTGGCGGCGGTTTGGCTGATACCCGGCCGCCGTTTCGAGCTGCTGTTGTCGCGTCTGCATCCACGGGTAAAAATCAGCTTGGCCGCCTTGCTGGCCTTTGGTATGAATGCTGTGCTGTTAACCGAAACCGGTCTGCCCGGCCTGTTTTTCGGTGCTGTCCTGGGGGCCAGCCTGCTGGATCTGCGCTTGGTGTTCAAGCCGGCCGGCGGAACCCTGCTGCAGCGTCTGCTAAGGATACCGCTTGGATTCGGCGGACTGGCTTTGTTATATTTTATTGGCGACCGGCTGCTGGTTCTCGGCGGTGACAGTCTGTATCCGTTGGTTTATTTTATCTTCAGCACCGTTCTGGCTTTTTGGTGTACTTTCGCTGCTCCATGGGTTTTTGTGCGTTTGCTTCACTCAGACCAGGAAAAATCAGGATTCTGTAACACAAAATAATCTTTTACACCGCTGGATGCGTACAGTTTCCGGTTCTGGTCCACAAATACAGCATCTATCCCGGTCAGGCTTTCGGCCAGAGCCAGTCCGCTTTCGATGCCCATCGCCAATAGCGATGTGGACAGTGCGTCGGCGTCGATTGATGAACGGCTGATTATAGTTACCGAAATTACTCCGTTGTCTACCGGATAGCCGTCTTCCGTACTGAGGATATGGTGGTAGCGCTGTCCGTCATCACCAAAGAAGTAGCGTTCATAGATACCGCTGGTGACCATGGTGTTGCTGCCTGGCAGGCTTAGCAGGCCCAGATAGGCCTGATCCGGCTCGACCGGGTTTTTGATGGCTATGCGCCAGGGGCTGCCGTCCGGTTTACTGCCAATTGTTACTATGTTGCCTCCCAGATCGACAATGGCCGCTTTTACTCCGCCGGCCAAGAGCAGCTTGCTCAGTTCATCGGCGGCATAGCCTTTGGCAATTGCACCCAGGTCCAGGGACATGCCGCTGCGCGCAAGAAAAACAGTCTGCTGCTGCGGGTCGAGTATGACATCGCCAGCATTAATAAAAGACAGCGCCAGCTGTATTTCTTCCGGTTCAGGAACGCGTTCGGTGCCGCCCTGGATATCCCACAGGCGGCTGAGCGGATCTATAGTCGGGTCAAAATTTCCCTGCGATAGCCTTGCGTATTCGAGTGCTTTTTCTATAACCGCGAAGAGTTCGGGTTCTACCGCCACCGGATGTATGCCGGCGGCCTTGTTTACCTGCATCAGGCTGGAATCGTCCTGCCGTGCGCTCAGGATCTGCTCCAGTGCATGCAGGCGGGCAAAGGCATCATTCATGATTTGCTGGCTGCCGCCCTCTATGAGGGTGATGGTACAGACGGTGTTCAAGGCAAAGTCGCTGGCTTTCAGCGGGCCGGCTGGTGTTTTGCTGCAGGACAGACTAATGGAAAGAATAGCTGCAATGAGCAGTATTGTTATAGCCGCGGAACGGGTTAAGATCTGTCTCTTGGGGGCAAACCCGGGCATGAAAGATTTTCGGTCAGAGGTAATAATGCTTTTCCTTTCTGATGCTGGTTTCCGGTCCGTGGCCGGGCAGTACCCTGGTGTTTTCCGGCAGGATGCACAGTTTTTGCCGGATACTGCGCAGAATGCTGTCTTCATCGGCATCGAAGCCGTCGGTCCGGCCGCGGCCGCTGTTGAACAGAGTGTCTCCGCTGATTAAGGTACTGCCGTTTTCCAGCAGAAAACAGCAGCTACCGGGTGTGTGTCCGGGGGTATGCAGGCTCAGGATATCGGTATCCGGCAGTATCTGGCCGTCTGTAAGATAGAAGTCCGGCTCCGGAATGGTAACCATGAAGGAATTAAAAAAGCCGGTAGCCCTGATACTGGCAAACAATTTTTCGTTGGTAGCTACCGATGCTTCGCCGAAGTAGGCGGCGTCGGCCTGGTGAACACACAGCTTGCAGGGTATTTTTTCCGAACGCAGGGCGGGCAGCAACTCGGGCAGGGCGCCGGTGTGGTCAAGATGTCCATGCGTGCAGACAAGCAGTACGTAGGGGGCCTGACTGCGCTGGAAGGCCTGGCGTATTAGCGGGAGCAATAGTGCGGCATCTGCGCCGGGGTCAAAGACAGCCAGGGCTTGATTCTGTTTTTCTGCAATATAGACGTTTTCACCGATAGGACCTACACTGAATTGTTGTATCATAGGCAGATAGTAACAAGCCTAAACGGTAGTGACAAGCGGAGGCGGCATGTTTTTGCAGATCTGGTTTGCCCTGGCAGTGGTTTTTGTCTTCTATTTTTGTATTCCGATAATCGGGGCTCTGGCAGTTCGTAAAAAGTGGCGCGATTTTCGTGCTCTGGTGTTTGAGGCGGCTCTGTTGCCCCGGCTCAGCGCGGAGACGGTTTTCCGGAATTGCCTGCAGGACGGGCAAAAAGCGGCTGACAGCAGCGGACGGCAGATTGGTTTGTTTTCCGCCTATGGCACGATCGACGCTATAGGCCCGGAATCAAGGCTTTGGCTGCGCATCCCGGACGCTACCTGTTCAGTTTTTATGAACAGTGTGCCGGTGTATCTTCTGTCCGGAATCCGTGATGAAACCATTACTGCAGTAGACCCGGAAACCGATGTGGTGGAAAGTCTGAAATGGAAGTCTCTGCCGTCCATTCCGCAAGGTGCACGGCTTTTTGTGGCCGGTTCACTGGTTCAGTGCGACGGGACCCTTTGTTTTCAGAATATGCCAGAGCAGCCGTTGCTGGTTATTCTGCATGATGGTATAGATGAGTATGTGCTGCCGCGGGCGATAATTGCCGGGCGTCACCGCAATGAGTATTGGAATTCGCTTACCCAGGTTTCCCTGGCTATCGGTATTTTGCTTATAAGTATCCTGCTTACCGGTGGCTTTAGCGGACGCAGTCTGGTGTTTGTACGGGCGCTGAATATTACGCTGGCTTTTACTCCGGTATTGGTGGTGTTGCCACCCGGGTTTCTGTTGTTTTTTCTGTATCGGCGACTCTGGATCAGTGCCCGGCGGTATCGGGCCGAACGCGATATAGCCCGCTTGCGCGGGGATGATTATCTGCCCTGGCGGCGGCGATCCATAGCGGCTTTTCTGGGTAGCCTGAGCGCCTTTGCTGCCGGTTTGCTGATAAACGCGGTGCTGTTGTTTTTTGTTTTACGGGCAATATTGTAGGAGGGCCGGCCCGCTGACTTTGCACCGGGCCAGAGGCTGACAGCTCGCGGGTCTGTCAGCCTGTTTCATCTGGTCAATATTCGCTGTTATCTTCGATTTCAGCTTCGTCTTCAGTCTCTGCTGCTGTTTCCGCTGCTAAGTTGTCCTCATATGGCCGGGAATCCGCTTCGTCGGAAAGCTCGGCTTCCGCTGCTTCGTCGCGTTTTCGGGCCAGATTTACGGTAAGCGGTCGACCTTTGAAGGGTGTGCCATTCAAAGTGTCGGTTATAGCCAGCTCAACAGCCGGGTCTATAGTAATAAAGCTGTAATTGTCCATTGTACGAATGTCGCCGATGGCAGTTTCTTTAACACCGCATACTTCTTCCAGCAATTTGAGGGCAACTCGTGCATAAAAACGCTGACGGCGGCCGGCACTGACGAACAGGGTTATTCCCTCGCCCTGGTAGCGGTTTTCGCGGCTGAATACTGCCTGCTCATTTGCTGTCCGTTCAAGTGCCTGGCGGCGTGGAGCGGTATTTTCCAAAGGGGAACTATTGCTTTTCCCATTATTTGCCTGAACTGTCGGTCCGCCTGCCGCTTTGTCCTTTTTGTCTTTCTGCCGTTTGGACTCCTTCTGGTCGCGGGGTGTATCTTTGGGTTCACGTTCCTGCCGCAGTTCCGGGCGGCCTTTCTGCCGTCCGAAGCGGTCCCGGCCGCCGTTGTCTCCACGCAAGGCCGACATCAGTAATGAGGCCATTACCCAGGAACGGAGCATAAAAGGCACCTTTTTGCGGATTATTTTGCGGCATTCATCAAGGGCGGCAACATCAATTGTAGAACGGACATCAGCCAGGGCTGAGTCCAGAACTTTGTTCAAAGTTTCGCGCTGCTCGGCGCTCATCGGCTTTTTTGATACCATGTATAGACTCCTGTAAAATATTCTGCGCACTCTTCGGTCTTCCCCAAAATGCCTATTGAGGGCTGGGAAGACCTGCGCGTGTATCGCACTGCTGCGACGCTGGAACAGTTTGTACCGATCAGCACTGATACTTCAGAGCTGCGGTTCCGGGAAATAAACAAGCCGGTTCTCTGTTCCTATCCGGTGCACGGCATCTTCCACTGACTCATCCGGCAGTCTGCGCTTTTTCAAATCGCTGGCAAAACTGCCCATGGAAAAATGCTTGAAGACGAAAATCGCCTCTCGGGCGGGCATGCCGGTACTGAAACGTTCGTACCAGGCGGAAAAAAGACCACGGGGCTGCAATTCGGATAAGCCCATCAGCCAGATCGGTGCCTTTGCTATGGAATATAATTGCCATGCAAAATCGGCCATATAACACTGGCTTTCTATAAAAACAGCACGTAGATCCGGATATATCTGCAATAGCCTCCTTAACTGACTGGTTTTTGGCGTATGGACGGGTGACTTGTTTATTATAAGGACTTCGGAGCGAAAATCAATATCTAAATGCTGTCTGAAGAAGTTTTCAGCCGCTTTACCGGAGCTGCCTACCAGATAGCGGCGGTTTTCAGCCAGTTGTTCCTTTTTGCCCGGGTTGTCGGCTATTAAAATCCAGCGGATGTTGGAGCCTGGCCGCAGCCTATCCAGATCACCGTTGTATACGATGGGGGTTTCTAGCGCGTAATCAGTTTCTTCGCAGATGTTTTGCAGTTCCCGCTGCGCTTCTCCAAGTTGCGGCAGGCGCTGGCTCCAGGCTGCCAGCCGGCTGCTGAAATCCCGAATGGCCGCTTGATAGCGGCTAAAAGCTGTTTGGCTGAGTGTCGGCATGCTGAAAGTATAGCAGGGCCGGCGTGACCAGCACAGCCCCCCGGCAGAGAAAGGTGCCCGATCGGTTGGCCAGCCGCGAAAGTGCCTGTGCTGTCTGCCAGAGTTGTTTATTCCGGTTTTTTATCGTTTATTGCTGCTAATTGGGCTAGATGTTCCTGGACGACGGTATTTACATCATGCACCAAGGCGCTGCGGATTTCCTCAAAACGACTTAATTCACCGGGGCTTTGATACTGGCTGCGGTTTACCAGCAGTTGAAAAGGCTCAATATGCAGGGCTTCTGCCAGCTGCCAGAATACTTCCGGAGAGGGATATTTACGTTCGGTTTCGATCTCGGCGAGGTAGTTTTTGGATATGCTGCTGGCTTCTGCCAGCTGTTCCTGCGTCAGCTGACGCTGGGTGCGATACATTTTAAGGTTTCTGGCCAGAATGGTGTACAATTCGTTCATGGGCTGAGCAATGCTAAACCTCCCCCTGTATGTTGACAATTCGCTTACAGCCAAATTAGTATTGCTATGAGCATGACATATAAAAACCTGGATTCCAGCAGCAACCCTCATGCCGTAATTAGCTTTATGGCCGACCGGCTGATGGATGAAAAGGAAGTGCTGGTGGCGCTGCAGTCGCTTGGTGTGCCCTTGCCGCTGCTCCCGGGAGTAATAGCCGCCGATGGCCAGGCAGGACAAGCTATGAACAGCGGCTTGCGGATCTGGCTGGCCTGTGGTCTGGCTGATAATGGCCTGGTTTTGCTGTTTGCCGGTCCCGGCTTGGCAGTACAGGAACCTGACTCACTGGAATGCTTGTTGGCAGCCGCCTGTCTGCCTTATCTGGTGTATAGATCGTAAGCGTCTGCTGATCGACCCTTTCCGCAGGAATCACCCGGCTTTGCAAAAAACCGCACGTATGCTAAGGTAGCCTTAGCCTGGACGAGAGTCCTGTACTGATCGTCGATTATCCCGCATGGAGTTTGCTTTATATGAGGTTCTTCCCCTTACTGCGCTTTTTATTGGTTTTTTGTGTGTTTTTTAGTGCTTTTGCACTTTTCTCCCAGCCTGTTCTGATAGGCACCAGCAGCGGCCTGTATCAATTAGAAAGTGGTGACCAGCTAAAGCCCCTGCTGCCCGGGGTGGATGTGCGCAAGATACTGCATGCCGGTTCGCATTGGTATTTTCTGACCAGTGAAGGTGTTCTGGCCAGTCGGGACCTTGTAAACTTCGAGCCGCGCAATACCGGCCTGCCGGTAAAAACCCTAAAAATATACGACGGCAGCCAAAAATCCTTTATCAAGGAAATCCAGGAGCTGAAGGATCTGGAATTTGATCCGCATAATCCACTGAATATGGTAACTGCCACCAAAGATTATGTGTTCCTGAGCACCGACGGCGGCCTTAGCTGGCGTAACGAAGGCTCGCCGATCAACTTTCCGAGCATCAAGGCGGTGGCGGTAAGTTCGCAGCCCCGGCTGCAGCTTTTTGTGTCGCATACCATACGCGGACCGCATGTTAAGACCGCCGGGTTATCCAACGCAAACTGGCAGGCGTTGGCCGGCGATCTGGCGCAAAGCTGCCCGACTCTGCGGGCTGACGAACTGAGTGATATCGTTATAGCCAAAACTGCTGCCGGCCAGCAGATCTGGGCGGCCAATTCCTTCCTGCCCAATGTGTACCGCTATCTGGAGACAAGCAGCCAATTTGAGGCGCGTTACTCTGGCAAGGCCGACTTCGCCGCCTATGATTCGCTGATGGTCCGGGGCGACGAAGTTTTGTTCGTTACCGACGGCGCGGTGATGCGGCTGGGACCGGACGGCACTGTCAGCCGGGCCGATACCGAAACCCGCTTTGTGCAGCGTGTCGGCGGACTTCTAGATACACAGCTAAAGACTGTATGGCATCCGGCTTTATCCGGGCGGCCATTGGCGCTGTCGGAGTTATGGCTGGTCAGTTTTCATGACCAGAAACCTTACCGCCAGATTGCCGAGGCGCGCAATGGCCTGTATCTGCGCACCGGCTTTGTGGTGGAAGAAGATTCCCGCGCGGAGTATGACGCCTTCTCGCGCGATCGCAACCTGAACATGCTTACAGTGGACATCAAGGATGATTACGGCCGCTTGCGCTATATACCGAATGATCCGCTGGTTAAATCTATATCACGTACTGTTAATCCGCTGGATCTTGAATCTTTTGTTGCCGACATGAAGGCTCAGGGCCGTTATCTGGTGGCCCGTATCGTGGTGTTTAAAGACCAGCACCTGTACAATTACTCGGGCGGCAGATATGCTGTTTGGGATAATGCCACCGGAAAGCCCTGGCAGGGTTATCAAAATGTCAGGCGAGAGGTGGAAGTGCCGCAGGATCCTCCGGCGGGCAGTGCTCTGCGCGACAGTTCCAGCCTGCTGCCCGAAGGCGATGCTGCCGCTCTGGCTGATGCGGCGAGGGCAGGCAGCGCACCGCGCACCCAGGTGGTAACCGAGCGTCAATATTATGAAGAATTCTGGGTGGATCCGTACTCTGAAATCGTATGGGAATATAATATAGCCATCGCCCGCGAAATTATTGCCCGAGGCTTCGACGAAGTACAGTTCGACTATATACGTTTTCCTACCGACGGTGTAAATCTGGATAAGGCCACGTATCGCTGGCGCGATTCTGGTATGGATATGGAAAGCGCGCTCATGTCGTTTCTGCGCTATGCCCGTGAGCATGTAGAAGCGCCGATAGGGATAGATATTTACGGTGCAAACGGTTGGTATCGCTCCGGCGTGCGTACCGGCCAGGATGTGGAGCTGCTCTCTCGTTATGTAGATGTAATTCTGCCGATGTTTTACCCGTCGCATTTTGAGCAGACCTTTATGGCCTTCGAGCCGGCGGTTCTGCGACCCTACCGCATCTACTATCTTGGTACCCTGCGTAACCATTATATGGCACGCAAGCAGGTGGTTGTTCGGCCCTGGGTGCAGGCTTTCTTCATTAATGTTCGCTATGACCGTGAATTCTATAATCCTAATTATGTAAATCTGCAGGTTGACGGCGTGCGCTATGCAGTGAACCAGGGGATGACCTTCTGGAATAATTCCGGCCGCTATGACGATATCCCGGTACTGCTTACGCTGCCGGACGGCCGTCTTACCGGCCCCAATACCAGTCCGGATACTCCGCGTCAGCCTTGACGGGTAGCCGGTCTGCATGTACCCGGCTTACCATCGCGAGCAAAAAAAAGGCGCAACCCGCGGGTTGCGCCTTTTTAGTCTCTGCCGGCAGTGGGACTTGAACCCACACATCCTTGCGAACAATGGATTTTGAGTCCATCGCGTCTGCCATTCCGCCATGCCGGCCGGAGTATCATAGTATTACTATGATTATGCGCCGCTGGTCAAGTGCGAATTTGACGCCTGCTTAGCGAGCTTCGTTCTGGCTGCCTTGTTGAGCTGCGCCGGCATTGCGGCGGCGGATGCCCAGATGTACCAGCAGACCGGTGGTACCGAGGATCCCGGCAGTAACGAAGAACACCGACGGATAGCCGGTGGCAGTAGCCAGTACTGCGCCCAGGGCTGGTCCGGCGGCCATGCCGCCGCTGGAAATGGAGGCCGAGAGTCCGTAGGTGGAGCCCTGCTTGTCTTTCTGGCAGAGTGTGGAAATAAGGGCGTTTATGCTGGGCATGGCCCCGCCAAGGAAAAAGCCGGAACCGGCGCGCAGTACTATCAGCTGCCAGGGAGCTGTGGCAAACCCCTGGGGCAGATAAAAGAGGAAGGCGCCGCTAAGGCAGATGAGCAGGGTTTTGCCATAGCCGATACGGCCGGAGGCTTTTCCCAGTACACCGGCTGCCAGGGCGCCGGTAAAGGCACCGACAGCCTGGATGATGCCCGAGAGCAGGCCCAGGGAGCGGGAATCACCGGCCAGGGAGCGCACAAACAGGGTTAGCATGGAACCGGTGACTGAGTTGGCCAGCTGTACGGCAAAGATCGCCGCCATCAGGGGCAGCAGGCCTGGGGTTTTTACCAGTGGGCTGAAATCCGGCACGGCATTGCGCAGAAAACTGTTGCTGCGTGGTTTGGGCTGGAAGTCTTCTTTTACCAGAAACCAGATTATTCCGGCGGCAACAAGCAGAAACAGGCTGGTAATCAGGAAATTGGCCCGCGAACCCAGGGCATAATGGATACTGCCCCCAAGCAGAGGGCCCAATGAATTACCCATATACACCGCCATCTGCATCAAGCCCAAGCGAAAACCAATTTCGGCCACCGGAACCATGGAGGCAGTGAGCACCGTGGCCGCCGCTACTGTTCCGGTTACCATGCCCTGCAGGGTACGTAGAGTCATTATCTGCCAGGGAGCCTGCACCAGGCTCATCAGGCCAACCAGTACCGCCCCGCCCAGCATGGCACGCAGCAGCATCAACTTTCTGCCATAACTATCCGCCAGGGCTCCCCAAATCGGAGCGAAGAAGGCCATTGCCAGGGAGGCTCCGGTACTGGTAAGCCCGGTCCACAGGTTAAGAGCGGCCAGATCGTGTACTCCCAGTTCGCTGATAAACAGGGGAATGATAGGATTACTGGTGGCAAAGCCGGCTATCGCGATGAATTCGGCTACCCAGATCGCATAGAATGATTTTTTCCATAAGGGCATATCCGGATAGTATACCGGCTCTGTGTCCGCATACAAGCCGGGCTTTTTCTCCATTTCAGCTGGGGTCTGAAACGGCCGGCTGCCTTGCCGTTCTGCTTTCCTGCCGGTTTCGCGGTGCTTGCACGAGACGGATATGTCAGGTAGAGTGCAACTATGAGTGGAACGGTCAGGGTACTTCTGTGTTTTTTACTTGCAAATGCCGCAGCCGGCCTGGCACTGGCTGACGAAGCTGCTGCTGGATCTGTCGCGTCCGGTGCCGTTGCCGCTACGGCTGCCTCGGTTTCCGAGGATGGGCTGGCTGACCCGACCGAGCCGCTTGTCCTGAATCCTGCCAAGCTGCTGGGCGCCAGTGCTGCCGCTATTATCGCCAGTTTTGGATTGCCTGACCATTTTCGGCCGGTGCGTGGTGCTAGTGCCGACCAGGACGACATTGCTTTCGAGTATGAAAAATTGGATCTGGTTTTTTATCTCTGGCAGGACCAGGTTTGGCAGTTCCGGCTGGGATCGGGCTTTAGCGGGCAGGTAGCCGGACTGTCCTGGCCGGCTGCAGCGGAAGCGCTGGCCGAGTTTTTCGGGCGGCCGATAGACAGGCAGGATGCCTGGACTGAGTGGCATGTTCCCGCTACGATCTGGCCGGTGCGTCTGCGCACGGTGCTTGCGCCGTCCGGCAGCATTGAGGCAGCCTATGTTTATCGGGCGGATTTTTAGCCATTAGAAACGGAGACGAGCTATGGCCAGTTTATGCTTGAGTCTGACAGCCTCGACCATTGCGCGCAATGTCGAATTACTGGAGCGCTACCGACATCTGGTTGATATGGTAGAACTGCGGGTGGATTTTCTGGAACCGCAGGAACAGTTCTATGTGCGGCGTTTCCCGCAGCTGGCCGGTATGCCGGTAATCCTAACCGTTCGCCGCAAATCTGATGGCGGACATTTCAGCGGCGGCGAGGCTGTCCGCCTGGTCATTATGGCCAAAGCCCTGGCCTATGCCGATGCTGACCACAGCAAGAATTTTGCCTATGTCGATCTGGAGAATGACCTTCATGTTCCCTCTCTGCAGGAAGCGGCCCGCACCTTCGGCACCCGGGTAATCCGCTCGCGCCACATAATGGACGGCATGCCGGCAGACATAAACGCGGTATGGCGCGAACTAACCGACAATCCGCTGGAATTACCGAAGTTGTCGGTGTATTCGCGGAGTTTGCAGGATACCCTGGATCTGCTGGAGTTCTTCCGGCATCGGCCGCGCGGCGAGGAGCGGGTGGTTTCGGCAATGGGTGATTTTGGTTTTTCCAGTCGCATCCTTACCCAGCTTACCGGCAGCCGTATCTCCTATGCCAGCGCGTTGGAAGCCGGCATGACTATTTCCGCACCCGGGCAGATTGATCCGCGGGTCCTCACTGACGTGTACCGTTTTAAGCAGATTCAGAAAGACTGGCAGCTCTTCGGCATACTTGGCGGTCCGGCAGTCTGCAATTCATTGTCGCCTTTAATTCACAATTCAGGCTTTGCCGAACTGAAAATTCCGGCCGTATACGCGCCTTTCCCGGCCGACAGTGTGGAATGTTTTATGAAGCTGGCCGATTTTCTGCCCTTGCAGGGAGTCTCGGTAACAGTTCCTTATAAGGAAAAAGTGTGCAGCTTTCTCAGTTCCCGCTCGGTGGAGGTTGAGAGTATCGGCGCCTGCAATACCATGGTGCGCACCGACGAGGGCTGGGCCGGCTACAACACTGACGCGCATGGTTTCCGCAAGGCCCTGTTTGATTTTTACGGTACCGCGGACTGGTCCGATGTTAAAGTCAGCATTATCGGCGCGGGCGGCGCGGCCAGGGCGGTGGCTCATGTTCTGGCCGGTCTCGGCGTCCGGGCCTGCGTGGTCAACCGTAATATGCACAAAGCCAAGCAGCTGGCCGAGAAGTACGGCTTTTCCTGGTCTGGCTTAACCGAGCGGGCAGTGCATTTACTGGAGAAGCACAACGACCTGATTATTCAGACTACTTCGGTCGGTATGAGTGGCGGTGCCCAGGGTGACCCGCTGGAGTGGTATGATTTTGATGGTCATGAGGCTTTGTTCGAAACGATCTATAATCCGCTGGAAACTCCGGTGATGGCCCGGGCCCGGGCGGCCGGCTGCCGGGCGGTAAATGGTCTTGGCATGCTTAAAGCCCAGGCTGCGGCCCAGTTTGCCCTGTTTACCGGCCAGGACTTTCCGGACATTCTGCCGGATTTTTCGGCAAGTTGACCAGTATCCAATTCTTTACAAGGAGCATGTATGGCAGTACAGATGCAGGGAAGTACCATCAGCGATACCACGGTAAAAATTCAGCATCCCTCCGGTGCGGAGTATCTGGTGGTGGCCCCGAAGGATAATGGCGGCGACGGGTCCAGTTTTTCACCGACCGATCTTTGTACAGTATCATTGGGAGCCTGCGGCAGCATGATTATGAAAATGTTTGCCGCCGGCAAGGGAATCCCGGTGGAGCAGATTCGTTTCGAGATTATCAAAGAGATGGCAGCATCGCCGCGGCGCATCCAGAAAATGACCGTGGTGTATACAATAAGGGGAGCCTTGTCCGATATTGAATTTCGCAAAGTGGAAGCTGCCGGCCGTACCTGTCCGGTGCGTCTAACCTTGGGTGCACAGGTAGAAATCGCCGAGGAGTACCGTCTGGAAAGGGTATGAATGCGGATTTGTCAAGCGTGCTGATGTTTCTATGAAATAACACTGATATTTTTTGAATATTAATTCTGTGCAAAAAAAGTGCATTTTTTTCTTGTATGCGGCCTGAAAGCATTGTATCATGTGTTTGCATCTCACCCGGGACAGGACGTCCGCTGATCGTTCTTGGTGCAGGTATGCAAGAAAGTCCTGGACTTTCAAATTCTCGCAAAGAAGGAAGGATGGTTTCAATGAAATCAAAGATCGCTCTCCTCGTACTGGTCCTGTTTGCCTGTACAACACTTGCCGTGTTCGCAGCTGGCCAGAAAGACGCTGCCGGAACTGGCGCTTACAAAATCGCCATTTATACTGGTACCGTTTCTCAGGGTGAAGAAGAATTCCGTGCTGGTGAAGCTCTTGCCAGGAAGTATCCTGGTATGGTCATCCATCAGACCTATCCTGATAACTTCTCCAAAGAGCAGGAAACCACCATCATGAACGCTCTGTCCATGGTGTCTGATCCTGCTGTAAAAGCCTTGATCATGGTTCAGGCCGTTCCCGGTTCTGCCGCCGCTTTCGAAAAAGTCCGCGAAGTACGCCCTGATGTTCTGATTATTGCCGGTGTTCCCGGTGAAGATCCTGGTGTGGCTTCCCGCACTGCCGACATCGTAATGGCAGCCGATGAGCTGGCCATGGGTACTACTGTTGTTGAGCAGGCTAAAAAGCTTGGTGCCAAGACTTTCGTACATTATTCTTTCCCCCGTCACATGTCTTATCCGCTGCTGGCCCAGCGCCGCGACCTGATGCGTGCTACCGCTGAACGCCTTGGTATGACTTTTGTGTATGCTGACGCTCCCGACCCGCTCGGAGACGCCGGTGTTCCCGGTGCCCAACAGTTCATCATGGAAGATGTGCCGCGCAAGATCGCTGAATATGGTAAAGATACCAACTTCTTCTCCACCAATTGTGCCATGCAGGAGCCCTTGCTCAAGCAGAGTCTGAGTCTTGGTGCTATCAACGCCCAGCAGTGCTGCCCGAGCCCCTTCCATGGTTATCCGGGAGCTCTTGGTATCTCCATTCCCGAAGACAAAGCTGGTGACGTTCCCTTCGTAATCAGCGCCATCAAAGCCAAACTGGCAGCCATGGGCGCTACCGGTCGTGCTTCTACCTGGCCCGTGCCGATCAACATGATGTTTATTGATGCCGGTTTTGAATATGCTCGCCAGTATCTTGAAGGTACTATTACCTCCAAGAACGACATGGCCAAGATGAAAGCCATTGCCGAGCAGCTGACTGGTGCTACTATGGATTTCACCGCTCTGGTAGATTCCGGAACCACCTACAGCAACTACTACATGATTCTGAGTGACTACATCACCTTCTAAGTAGTGGTTTAACGTCAGTTGGACCTGTCCCCGGTGCACGGTCACGACGCATCGGGGACTTTTTTATAATGGGGCCATCACCTGGTTCCAAAAGGGGGATCTATGGAAAAGGTTCTGGAGATGCGTCAGATCTCCAAGGATTATTCCGGAAACAAAGTGCTGAAAGGGGTGAATCTGTCGGTGCGCGCCGGCGAGATACATGCTCTGGTAGGCGAGAACGGAGCCGGTAAATCGACTCTGATGAATGTGTTGTTCGGAATGCCGGTTATCCACAGCACCGGCGGATATCAGGGAGACATCCTGATAAATGGTGCGGTTACCGAAATAAAGTCGCCTAAAGTGGCCATGGACTGCGGTATCGGCATGGTGCATCAAGAATTTATGCTGCTGCCTAATTTTACCGTAGCAGAAAATATCAAGTTGAATCGCGAGCCGCTTAAGGACAATCCGTTAAGCAAGATTGCCGGCTCGTCTTTGAAGACTGTTGACCGGGCAAAGATGGTTTCTGATTCGCGCAAGGCTCTGGACAGCCTTGGTATCGGTATCGACGATGGCGCGCTGGTAAGCGGTATGCCGGTCGGCCACATGCAGTTTGTGGAAATAGCTCGCGAAATTGATAAAGAAAACCTGAAGGTTTTGGTCTTTGACGAACCGACTGCTGTTTTAACTGAAAGTGAAGCTGATGTGCTTTTAGACGCAGTAAAGCGCCTGGCAGCCCGCGGCATTGGCATATTGTTTATTACCCACCGCCTAGATGAGGTATTCACAGTCGCAGACAGCATTACGGTGTTGCGCGATGGCGAGCAGATAGCCTCTATGGCCCGTAAAGATACTACCATTGTAGAGATCGCCAAACTGATGGTTGGTCATACTGTAGAGGCCTGCGAGCGCTGCGGCAATAAGACTGACGAGAATACGCCTCTGGCTATCTCCATGAAAAACTTCTCGGTGGCTATGCCCGGCGAACGGGTGCGCGGTCTGAATTTGGATGTGCGCAAGGGCGAAATTATCGGCATCGGCGGTTTGGCCGGGCAAGGAAAGATCGGTGTTGCCAATGGGCTGATGGGTATGTTCCCCGCCCAAGGCGAGGTGCTCTTGCATGGTGAGCCACTTAAGCTGAACGACCCCTTGGGATCCATCCAGCGCAAGATGGCTTTTGTCTCCGAGGATCGCCGCGGTGTCGGCCTGCTTTTGGATGTATCGATCGAAACTAATATTGTTATTGCCGCCATGCAGGTATGGAACCGCTATCTGAATCCCTTCCTCGGACTGCGAATGACGGACCAGAAGGCAATTCGGGCTCATGCTCTGGAAATGATCAAGTTGTTTGATATCCGCTGTATCGGTCCCGGGCAGCATACCCGGCGTCTGTCTGGTGGTAATCAGCAAAAAGTCTGTATCGCCCGTGCGCTGGCACTAGATCCAACCGTGCTGCTGGTATCAGAACCGACGCGCGGTATCGATATCGGAGCCAAAAAACTAGTGCTCGACTTCCTGGTCAAACTAAACGAAGAGCAGGGCATGACTATAGTAATTACCTCGAGCGAGCTGGCTGAGCTGCGTTCGGTGTGCGACCGTATTGCAATTGTATATGGAGGCAAAACCATGGGTATTTATAAACCCGACGACCCGGATGAGGTCTTTGGTTTGGCCATGGCCGGTACTGATCCGGAGATCGGAAGGGGCAAATGACCATGCAGAACCCCCTGAAACTAGTAGGAAAAGCCTGGGCCGGGTCGGTTGACCGCTTTGGCTATCCAAAAGTTATTATCTTCCTGTTCCTGATATTGCTTAGTGTGCTGGCAATAGGGCAGGGCCAGAGCATGCCGGGCTTCATAAAAGATACTCTGCTGCGTACCAGCATGATTGGTGTGCTGACCCTAGCTATGGTTCCGGGTATTGTATCGGGAATCGGGCTGAACTTTGGCGTTTCCATCGGTATTCTGGCCGGACTGCTGGCCGGCTGTATCGGCGTGGAAGCCGGCTGGAAGGGTGTCGGCGGCTTGTTTCTGACCATTCTGGTGGCTATTCCGCTGTCTACAATAGTCGGCATGGCTTACGGCTGGCTTTTAAACAAGGTTAAAGGCGACGAAATGACCGTCAGTACTTACATCGGTTTTTCGATGGTGTCGCTGATGTGTATCTTCTGGTTGATACTGCCTTTCAAGAGCCCCACCATGATCTGGGCTATTGGCGGCAAGGGTCTGCGTAATACCATTGCTCTGGACAATACTTTTGGCCAGGTGATGGACAAGGCGCTGCACCTGAACTTCTTCGGGCAGCAGCTGCCGATAGGCTCCCTGCTCTGGTTTGGGTTCCTTTGTTTGATGATGTGGCTGTTCCTGCGAACCAAGCTTGGTGTGACCATGAGTGCTGCTGGAGACAATCCGCGCTTTGCGGCTGCCATCGGTATTAATGTGGACCGCCAGCGCATGTTGGGAACTACGCTGTCTACTGTGCTTGGTGCGGTTGGTATGCTCAGTTATGCCCACGGATACGGCTTCTTTCAGCTGTATGTCGGGCCGCTGTACATGCCGTTTATTCCGGTTGCCGCTATCCTTATCGGTGGTGCTACCATGCGCCGGGTTACCATTTCGCATGTAATTTCCGGTACCATTCTGATGCAGGCTCTGCTGATAATAGCGTTGCCGGTCATCAGCAAGTTAGTGCCGGACGGGGCGTTCTCGGAGGTGATCCGCATTATCGTCTCGAATGGCGTTATCCTGTATGCGCTTACCAGGAGTGGAGGTAATAAATGAAGACACTTAAAAAACTCTCGCTCCTTGATCTTGTAAAGAAAAATTCCGTGCCGTTGCTGTTCCTGATTCTGGGACTGCTCGGATGGATGGCTTCCGGACAGCCGCTGCCAATGTTGCTGCAGGAGGTAATCTACCGCCTGTCGCGCAACCTGATCCTGGTGCTCTCGCTGATTGTTCCTATTACTGCTGGTATGGGCCTGAATTTTGCCCTGGTTATCGGAGCGATGGCCGGACAGTTCGGTTTGGTATTTATTAAAGCCCTGAATATGGGCGGCGTTGGCGGTGTTGGCATGTCCATGCTGTTTGCCTTGCCCTTGGCTATATTGTTCGGTATCGGCTGCGGTGCCATCCTGAATCGGGCAAAGGGTAAGGAAATGATTACCGGCCTGATCCTTGGGTTCTTTGCCAACGGTTTGTACCAGCTGGTCTTACTGGCTGGTGTTGGGACTATAATCCCGATCAAGAATCCGGAGATTGTACTTGCCGCCGGTGTTGGCCTGCGTAACTCAATGGAACTGAACCTGATCAACTATTCACTGGACCGTCTGATTCCTTTTAAGGTAATCATCAACAACTGGCCGGTGTGGGTGCCTATAGCGACCTTCATGCTTATTGGCCTGATTGCCTTTGCCATTCACTTTCTGCAGCGTACCAAGCTGGGGCAGAATTTCCGGGCAGTGGGTCAGGACAAGCATATTTCCGAGGTAGCCGGTATACATGTTGACCGTACCCGCATGATAGCCATGATCATCTCCACGGTGCTGGCCGCCTGGGGGCAGATCATCTTTATGCAGAACATCGGAAAGATGCAAACCTATTTCAGCCATGAACAGGTTGGTCTTTTCAGCGCTGCCGCCATCCTGATTGGTGGTGCCACAATTACCAAAGCCAATTTCGGCAATGCTATTGTAGGTACGCTGCTGTTTCACCTTTTGTTTATCGTATCGCCACTGGCCGGTAAAAACCTGTTCGGGGATGCCCAGATCGGTGAGTACTTCCGGTCATTTATTGCATACGGTGTTATCGCGGTGGCAATTGTCATGTATGCCATGAAAAAGGCCAGGGCCGATAAGGCCGAAAGCGCCGATTCCATGGTTGAGTAAAGCTGGTTCCCGCCGCTTATTTGTCGTCGGGAGACCTGGATGAAATAAAGCCCGATCGGCCAAGCTGCGATCGGGCTTTGTTGTATTAGAAGTTTTGCAGGCTGCTATTCTATATTGATCCGGTCCAGTTCCAGTTCGAGCTGTTCTATGTTTTCGATATTTTGCTCGCCGATATTTCGTACTTTTTCCAGCACCGTTTCGATGGCTGCAAAATCGCTGTTGAGGGCTTCCAGCATGGCATCAAGTTTGCAGGCAAAATCTTTGATGCTGGCCACGGCATCAGCAGAGTCTTGCAACTGATGGGTGACCATATCCACCTGCCTGGCTGTATCATGTGCACCGTTCATGAGCCTTGATGTGGCCTGGGTGAGCTGCCCGGTTCCTACCGATACCTCACTGAGCCCGCTGATAATTTCCTCAATGGCATTAAAGGTCTGCTGTACTTCTTTGAGCACAGTTTCAGTGTTTTTGGCATACAGTTGGATGATGGTAGCGGCATTGTTTACAACATCTTCGTTACGGGCTAAAGCCTGGCCGATGGCCTGAGTGCTGCCCTGGGTTTCCATCGACAGTTTGCGGATTTCTCCGGAAATGACCGCAAAGCCTTTGCCGGAGGAGCCGGCATGGGCGGCCTCGATAGATGCATTCATGGCCAGCATATTGGTTTTCTCGGAAATATCCTGAATGCTGCCGGCTACCGCCAGAATCTCTTTTGAGGAATCGCGGATTTTACTGAACCCTTCCAGAACTTTTATTATTTCCTGGCTCTGTTGCTGCATGCGGTGCAGAACGGCGTCCATACTGCCCTTGCGCTGCTCGGCAAGCTGGGAAATGTTCTGGATTGTAGCCATAATTTCGGTGATGCCAGAGCTGGTTTCTCCCAGAATATTGTTCTGTTCGGTAACGGCAGCCTGCATGCGGGTAGCGAAGGACAGTACCTGCTTATTGGATTCATCAGCACAACTGGTTTCACCGGTCATTTCTTTGGCTGCTCTGCTTATGGTTTCCAGGGCCGCTTTTATAGCCTCACTTTTGCTTTTGCTTTCAGTGCTGTAGTCGAGCAGGTTTTTGCCAATTTCCATAAAACTTTTGGCATTATTCAGCAGTTGATCCAGCTCACGGGCTTTATCACGGTTTTTAGATACCTCATTGGTGGCGATTGAGATTACCTCGTTGGTCAATTTGGTGGTAAACCAGAAGGTGATGCTTACCGGAATGTATAGCATGGACAAGGTAATGAAAACGGTGCGCAGTTCGCCAATAAAGCCGCCGTTACGCGGAACATAGATAAAAATTGTTGAAACGAGTAAAACCAGGTAGCCTAATATGGCATAAATGAAGATTTGACGCTTGTGCATGGCCAGCATGCTGTTAACGATGCAGGAAGCCAGCACGTAGACCGCCAGCCGGTACATATCCGCGTTGCCGATGGTGGGCAGCAGTATGCCGATCCACAAGGAGTCCATCAGAATGCCTATAGTGGAAACGGTAATGGCCGCCACATATTTGCGCAAGCGAACCAGCAGCAGTGATACGACATAGACCAGATTAGTAGCCATGACCGCAGAGAAAAAAGGTGAGGTAAGAGCTGGGTCAACTCTGTATCGTGTGTAGGAAGCGAACGAGAAATAGAGGATCAGAATGAAATTTAAATATATGAGTATGGGCACTCTCTTAAGAAGAGCTATGGAGAGGCCTGTCTGGTGTGAGAGCGGGAAAAACAATCGGACCATGGTAACTTCCTTGTCGTATATATCGGCATGGTTTTGCTTAGTATTAATTGTGCTGAGTTCGGTCAATCTTTGCAAGATAGCTTGCCATTATTGTCTATTTTCGTGTTATACTGGCATTCAGAATATAAAATGACATTTTGACTAATGAAACTATTGAAGGCGGAGGTTTTATGTCGGTGGCGGATGCAGTTAAGCAGAATCTGGAACGCAGCTCCTGGATTCGAAAGATGTTCGAAGAAGGGCGTAAGCTGAAAGTGCAGTTCGGGGAGACAAAAGTCTTTGATTTTTCGCTTGGTAACCCGGATTTGGAACCGCCGCCGCAGTTTCTGGAGGCATTGAAGGATGCTGCCTCGAGTGCTGAACTTGGTACGCATGCCTATATGCCTAATGCCGGCTATCCCTTTGCCAGAGCGGCTATGGCCGAGAAAATCAGTGCCGAGCATAAGCTTAGTCTGAGTGCCGAGGATGTGATTCTGACGGTAGGAGCAGCCGGAGCGCTGAATGTAGTGCTGAAGACTATACTCAATCCTGGTGACGACGTTATTGTCCTTCGCCCGTATTTTGCCGAATATGCCTTCTATATAGATAATCAGCGTGGAACGATGGTTCCGGTGGAGACCGGCGCTGATTTTCTGCCCGATATGGATAAAATCCGGCAGGTATTGTCGGCAAAGACCGCGGCCATTATTCTGAATACACCGAACAATCCCAGTGGCCGGGTATATCCACGAACTGTAATAGAGGATCTGGCTAAGCTGCTGAAGGCGCACGGGCAGGGTTGCGGCCGCCTGCCCGTGCTGATAGTCGACGAACCCTACCGTGATATTGTATATGACGGCATCGTAGCAGCGCCGATTCTGGATGCTTATGAAGAATCCATCGTGGTTTCCAGCTTCAGCAAGACCCTTTCGGTGCCGGGCGAGCGCATAGGCTATATTGGTTTGAATCCGGCCATAAGCGAGCACAAGCTGCTGCTGGACGGCATGATCATGGCTAACCGTATTCTGGGCTATGTAAATGCTCCGGCCCTCATGCAGCGGGCGGTAACTTCCAGTTGGCGGGCTCGCGCCGACATTGACCGCTATCGTCGTCGTCGTGACATGTTGGTACGGGTGATGGATGCGGCCGGACTGGAATATGCTAAGCCTGAAGGAGCGTTTTACCTATTTGTAAAAGTGCCTGCCGGCAGCAAGGTTGTGCCGGCAGGCAGCAGTGCCGATGTGGAGTTTGCCATGCATCTGAAAAGCCACAAGATTCTGGGTGTTCCCGGAATCGGGTTCGGCTGTCCGGGCTGGCTGCGATTTTCGTATTGTGTTCCAGAATCGGTTATCGAGCAGTCCCAGACTGCGTTTAAAGAGGCCGTGGCGGCGTGGTAAGATAGCCGGGAGGGTGGGAGGCCGGTCGGTAAAGTGGGTTGCCTGCAGTCTATCGCCGGTCAGCCAGGTTGGTGACGTGATTTGGTCAGGTCGGCGGCCGCAGACTTGGTTAGTCGGGCCGGTGGAGTTTTGCTCGGCCGTTTATTTGCGGCCGAAAACCTGCTGGGGCTGGGTTTTGTTGCGGAACAGCACCTCGCCCATCTGCTGGAAGCGGCTCTGGTTTTCCAGGCTCAGATTCTTGTAGACCGGATGGCTGATTAGTAGATCCTGTTTGAATTCACGGCAGAGGGAATCCAGCCTGGCGGCGACATTCACACTTTCGCCCACAACCGAAACCCGCGGGTTGCCCGAGGCTGCGGTCAGCGCTCCGGCTGCAACCGGGCCGGCATGGATGCCAATGCCGATATGCTTTACCAGCGGCAACCGGTGTTCGGCCAACTCATCCTGAAAATAGACAAACTGGGTAAGGAAATCGTAGGCACAATTAACCGCACTATCGTGGGCGTCGGTTTCACCCAACAGGCCGAAGACGATAATGACGGTATCGCCCACAAACTGCTCGATGATGCCGGAATGCCGCCGGGCAATGATGTCCCATAGGGCATAATAGCGGTTTAGAAGGCCGATGGTGCTTACCGGGCCTTCTTTTTCGGCAATTGGGGTAAAATTCCACAAATCGGCATACAGGATCACCACATCGCGTTTTTCGCCGGTATTAAGGGCTTTTGCGCTGTCCACGGGCATGGTCGGCGGTTCTACCACGGTGTACACTGCATCCAGGCGATATTTCAGCGATATTTGCTTGATTTTGTCCGAGGTCTGGAACAGGCCGAACATTAGCGCGCCGAACATGATGAAGATATGCTGTACCGGCTTGGTAAAATTGATAAAGCCTGGCAGAAAGTTGGCTATGGACAGTTGCTGCTCGAGCTGGGCGTAATTGATGAGCCCGGCCGCATAGTCATTAGAAACCGATACCCGCAGATCCAGGTAAAAGTAGAAGAATACAAAGGTAAAGATGGTTCCGAAGCTCAGGAAGGCTTCGGCGATGCGTTTGGGCCATTTGGTTTTGGTTACCAGGCCAACTGCCTGCAGCATACCGAGATAGAAGGCGGTTACCCAGAGGAAAAAGGTTGCCATATCAAAGGGACGCCCGCTCTGGGCCAGGGTGTGCATGAGCGTAAACGACATCGGACTGATAAACGATAGCAGAAAGCGGGCGGTTGCCCGGTGGCCGTAACGGGCCAGCAGGGCAATCTGCAGCAGTAACGAGATCATCAGGGTAAAGATGATGCCGGTGGATGGTCGCAGTACCGCCGGCGAGGTAAACAGAACCAATATATAGAAGAGCACAAACTGACTGGAGTACAGGAAAAATTCCTCCAGAAAGCGTCGTGGCAGAAATCTCATAGGCATCCTCCGCTCTTAAAATACCGGGACAGCTGAACTTTGCCGGAATTCTATTGAGCTAAGCTGAAAAATCGGCTACCGTAGCATCTGAGTGCCCGGAAGAGCCGGCTGCATATAATACGGCATAGCCCGATAAAAAGAAAGAGCTTTCATATGAAACGCACACCCTTGATACTGTTATTTTCTGCCTGTCTGCTGGCCAGTGCCTGTGGTGGCGGTGACCAGGCAACGACAGTGACTGATAGTACTGATGTGGAGGCGACTGTATTGCCTGCCGACGGGACCGGTTTCGAGCCTGCCGACGGAGCTGAACGAATAGAAGTGCCGGACGGCATACTGCTGGTAGATACCACAATGGCTCGCTCAATTGTCCCGGGTGACTATCCGGCCCCGCTGACGCTGCTTCGTGTGGACGGCAGCAGGTCTTCGTATGCAGCTGATCTTTACGACGCCATACTGGCCGCTCTGGACGAGCATCCGGCCCAGGCGCTGATTGTTTCGCCGGCAGTACGCGGCACCGCCCGGGCCTTTGAGCGTCTGCGTGTCAGCCGGCCCGGCATGCGGCTTTTTGCGCTGGATCCGGAGGACCCGGTGCTGCAGATCGAGGCGGTGGCTGAGTTGGTAATCAGCCAGGATCCGCTGGCCGCGGTGCGCATGGCCCTGCAGGCAGCCTATCTGCAGGGCTACCAGCATCTGGTGCTGTTCAGCGAAGAGGCTCCCCGGGAAGGTACCCTGGCCGCACTGAAGTCGAC
>Ga0180008_1000776_pt1 | contig 23388 bp, 26 predicted proteins | sample MM_PW_MetaG_FD_121121 | JGI IMG/M metagenome (GOLD analysis project Ga0180008, IMG submission 121121) | Groundwater microbial communities from the Aspo Hard Rock Laboratory (HRL) deep subsurface site, Sweden - MM_PW_MetaG | ecosystem: Environmental > Aquatic > Deep subsurface > Groundwater...
CAACAATCGAAATTATTCAATACCTTCGTAGAAAAAGATATAGAATATTGTAATATTGATATAACTAGAGTTTATTTTGAGAATAAAAAAGGTTATGTAATTAATGATTTGGGTGAACCAATGTTAATTAATGAAAAATATAATTATGACTGGAGGATAGTATTTCATCCTGAAGAAGAAATTGTTATATGCTCTTACATTAATGAAAGTAGAGAAAACTATGAGACAACGTGTAAAGAAGAGTATATAATTCAAGAAATAACTTTGCCTTGTGCTTGGTGTGTTGACATTTTAAATAATGGAACTATACAAGATGTTGGTTTAAGTTGTTTAAATGAGGATATTAAAAAATTTATACGATAAAAATGAATAAACAAATATTATTAGTATTAGTCTTTTCAATAATTATTTGGTACTTAATAATCTTTTCAAAAGTTAAGAAACAAAATAAGAGTATGATGTGGTTTGAACCTCAATATGTAATACCATTTTATTTTAAATACATTAAATTACTATGAACATTGAGGAGGATTTATATGAAATTATCACAAGAACTAGAAACATGGATTAAAAATACATGTCCTCATGACAGAAAAAAGGTAATAGAAAACCTCTCTAAACATAATAATGATTTTAAGAAAGTTTGCCATAAATGTGGTAGTGATGAGATTCATGGCGTTGATAATTCATACTTTTGTAAATGTGGTTATGAATGGAAGGGCAAACCTGTCCAAAAATCATGAGCATTAGAGACAAGAGAGGCTATGAATATGAAAAAGAAATATTTCGAACATCCTGCAACATTGATATACAAAAATGGTTATTGGTTTGTGGATTGTGGAGAATTAGGCACTATTGATTTAGGTGATGATATACCTCAATCTCTAGAATTAATGACTGATATTATAGAGGAGGATGAAATCGCCTCTCCTGTCCCTAATAATGATTTTAAGAAAGTTTGCCAAAATTGTAAACTTGCAGTAAAATGTCCTGATTATACTTTTAAAGTAGCTGAAAGATGTAGTAGTTATGTCTATAATGGCAAACCTATCCAAAAATCATGATACATTATAGGAAATCCAAAAAATCGGAGATGGATAATAATGAAATACAACTGGGAACATATTACATGGGATAATTATTATGGATATTTATGCAAAGCTTATGACAGACATGATTTTGCTGAGATAGCAGCAATAGTCAAAGAATTACATGAAAGGTATAAAGAGAAAGTAAAACATCTTGGAGATGATATAAAACAGATGTCACAGACTATAAAGCATCTAAATGCTGAATTGTCTGAAAGATAGTCCGATTTTTGACTATCCGATAATATTCGCAAAAACTAATTAAAACTGAGCTTTATGCTCAGAACATTATCAGAAATAAAAAAGCCCACTAAAATGAAATTAATCCCAACACATATCAGACAGAGAATAATTGCAAGAGATGGGAATAAAGATATTCTCTTGCATTTCACAGAGGAGCTTGGTGAATTATTATCAAGTATAAATCATTGTAGAAGAAATAGACAAACTCCAGAGAATGTTATGAAAGAAATCGCAGATATGATGATATGCCTAGAATTTGTAAAGGAAATAGTTGGAATTGATGAATGTAATTTAGATGCTAGGATAAGTGCAATAGCATATCAATTAGAAAAAGAGGTGAATAAACCTGAATAGAGTGGGCTTTTTTACAACTGATAATATCAGTTTCAGTCCACTTCGCAGACAGAAACTTAAGCATTGTGCGTAATTCGGCTACGCAGAACTTAAATTGCCGACGGAGGATAAAATGGGAAGAGAAGTAAAAAGAGTTCATTTGGATTTTGATATGTTTGAAAGAGAAGGGGCTGAAACTTGGAAAGGTTACTTACTTGACCAAATTGAATGTCCTTTATGTAAAGGAACAGGTAAGAACCTAAAAGATAAGAAATGTCCTTTATGTTATGGAGATGGAAAAGCAACACCTACAATTGAACCCCCTAAAAGTTGGGATGATAAAGAAAATGGCTACCAAATATGGCAAGATGTTAGTGAGGGTGGACCTGTATCTCCAGTATTTAAAAAGCCAGAAGATTTGGCAAAATGGATGGTTAATAATGATACTTCAATTACAAGAGATACAAGTTATGAGGGATGGTTGAAATTCATAAAAAAGATGGGTTCAGCCCCTTCTATGATTGGAGGATTAGGTGGAATAAAAAGCGGAGTAGCTGGATTAAATAATTAGTCCGTCGGCAATTTAGTCCTATCGGACACGCACAATAGAAATTTAATTCCATTTTTTGAGATGGACTAGATTTTTATTTAGCAAAAAACAAAAGTAAATTTCAGACATTATAAGACATAAGCCCCTAACAATTAAAATGAAAAAGAAACAATGTCCTGTTGATTATGGAATTTGTGAAAACTGTATATATTCCATAGATAACAGTTGTAAGTATTTAGACCCAGAATATCCTGATTTTTGTTTTGAATGCGGAAAACCAACTAAGCGTGATATTAATTTCTGCTGTAAGGAATGTGAAGATAAGTTTAAGGAATGTGCCCGTAAAGAGAAAGAGAAGGAAGAAGAACAATTAAGAAAAGATACCGCAGTGCTTGAAGAAGCTAAAAAGCATCTGACAAAGAAACAGATTGAAATTATGGATGATGGTATTGAAGATGTAGGTGGAAAAGTTTATGGATTTGAAATTGTAGATAAACCACATGGTGATAAACAGGTCGATGCAAGAGACTATATAGAATTTGTAGACCAAAGGAGTGTGGGAACAGAAGGAGATAGTTTTGAAGGAGAAGTTTATGTTCAATTATTAAATGGAAAATACTTAAAATACGATTATGAGTGTTAGGGGCTTACGGTCTTATAATTATCGTAAAACCCCACTCCCTGCGGTCGCAGGGTTTGTACTCAGACATTAGAGCCAATTATAGGAGGACGAAAAATGATAAAAGAAATAATAGTTATTGATGAAACAGATGGATTGAGTCCAAGAGGAATGAAATTAAAGAAATATGCACAAATTGAAGGATTAAAATACTTTACAAATTCAAAAGAGGCGGCAAATTACCTAATGAACAGCGGTATAACTGGCTCTAATAATCATAGCGGTCAAGGCAAGCCCTGACCGCATACTCAGACATTATGAAACATAGCCCCCAAATGAAAATGATACTAGCAAAAGATAAAGAAGGAAAATTATGTCTGATTGGTAATACCAGCGTAAGTTGGTATGATGATTATAAGATTATAAGATATATCAAAGAATTACCAATTGAGTTGAAAAGAACAAAAGTAACAGATAAACTATATGATATTTTGAACAAACAAAAGGAGCTAATGTCAAAAGCACAAGATGAAGTTAAATTAAGAAAGAAATGTATCAAAATATTGGAAGGATTAAAAAAAGAGGGGACTACGATTTCATAAGTAAGGGATTTTGTCTGGATTGTTTTGGTGTAGGATTAACAAAATTAATAATAAAAATGGAATTTAATGATAAAATTTATTTGAAATGTATATGTAGTAATTCGTCATTTTTTAGAATAATAGCATTATTAAATAGAGTATAAGAAATGAAAAAACTAAAACAAGACTTCAAGAAAAACTTTAACCTTATAGTATTAATGATGGGTTTTACTATACTTATTTGTGGATTTTGGTACACGTTAATAGGTTTTCATAATTTTGATACTGCACAAAATCTAATATTTATGCGAAATACTTTTGAAACAGAATACGCAAAAAATAATATAGAATTTAATCATGTTTTTTATGAAACAACATTATCAAGAAAGATTGTTGGACTAGAAGAAACTTATGTTGATGGTCTTAGAATATTATTATATGGATTAAGATTATTAATTATAGGTTGTATAATATTTGGATATGGTATAGGAAGATTAGAAAAATAAAAATGGATAAAATAGAAAATTGGTGCTACTTTTGTTTAAGAATATGATATAATAATATCAAACAATATAAAAACACAAAATATTCAATTTATGAGTATTGTCAAGAAAAATTGGATGAATTAATGTATAAAAATTGGAGAAGATATAAAAATGAAAAAAGAAGAACTATATGAAGATGTATTAGAAGAAGAACCTGAAAACATGGAAAGTAAAGAATATAAAAAATGGGAGAAAAGACTATATAATAGTACATATCGGATTGAACCTGAAGAACATCACGAAGTATTATTAGAAAAAAATAAAAGAAACAAAGATTTTGGACTGAAGTTAGCAAGTTCACCTTTAAATTCTAAAATACATTGGGATGTAAGAACAAAAAATGGTGGAATTACTTGTAAAAGTCTAGAACATGCATTTTTAATGTCTTTGGTGTTACAAATGAATGAAAGATTAAAACGAATTGAGAAAAATATTAATAATAATGTAAAATATGGAAAAACTAAACTATTATAGACAAAATAAATATAAATGGTTTAACCATATTTATCAAGGAATTTTAGCAATAAAACATAATGATTTTCTTAATAGTTTTGATAAAAAATTATTAGAGGAATTGAACAATATTGAAATATTAACTAAATATTAATTAATATAAAAATTATATAGGTGATTAAAATTAAAAACAAAATATTATACAATGAGAATTTTTTATTAGTGCTATCATTAATATCAAGTTTGATTTTATCAATTATGAGTTCAAATACTATTATAAAAATGTATAATGCCATTATCAGTATTATAATTTTTTGTTTAATAATGTACTTTTTTGAAAAAGCTAAAAATAGGAAAAAAAGAGAAGATATTAAAGATTATAAGTCTGGTAAAGTATTCTCAGGAACATGTAATTTTATAATAATATAATTCAATAATAAAATGACATACTCCCAAAATAAATCACCCTAAAAAGAAACATTTATATATAAGTTATACTCCACTATATCTGGTGGTGTAATATGAATATAACAAAACAGTATTTAGCAGGTATTATTGATGGAGAAGGATTTGTTTGGATTGGAAAAAAGAAGGACACAAGGATTAAAAGGGGTTTTACATTAAGATACAGAGTAAAAATAACTAATCAACATAAAGGACTTTTAGAAGCAATAAAAGAAAAATATGGTGGAAGATTATGTTTAAAGAAAAACCAAAAAGAATGTTGGGATTTAATAATATACACAAAACAGGAAATAATGTTAATTTTGAAGGATATACTCCCTTATTTAATTGTGAAAAAAGAAATAGCAACCAAACTATTCGAATTATTAAAACAACGAAAGAAGCAATATCAAGGAAAAAGGTTATCGGAGGAAATAATTAATGAATATCGATAAGTGGGCAGTTGGATATTACTGCGGTTCAGCAGGTCATGTATCACAAGAACAGGTAAAGAGATATATTCAAGAGCAGGAAGGCAAGGACGTTTTTGAGTATGATATTTATAATTGCCCTGAGAAACTAAAAGGTCAATTAAAAATAGGTGATTTTAGATGAATAAAAGATTAAGAAATATAGCAAAACAAATACTAAAAAAAGAGAATAAACCATTTTATCTCTATGATAAAAAAGGGATTATTGATAAGTGTAAACAGTTTATGGATATTCCTTATACAAAAAAGATAGTGGCATTTGCCACTATGGCAAACGCCAATGAGGATTTTCTTAAAATAGTGAAATCACAAGGACTTTCAGCTTTTGTAAATTCTATATCTCATTTAAATCTATGTTTGGAACTTAGATTTAAACCAAAGAATATAGTCTATACTGCATCTGCTATGGATGAGAATACAATGAAGGCAATTGAAAAATCTGATTGTATGGTAAATCTTGACAGCATAAGCCAAATAAATAGGTGGAGAAAATTGTTTCCAAAAAAAACATTTGGAATAAGATGCAATATAGGAACATCAGTCAAAGCAAAAAAGACGAGAGCAGGATATTTTTTAGGTAAGAAATCAAGGTTAGGTCTATCAATGGAAGATATAATATCTATTGACAAACATAATATAGATGGACTCCATTTATATGCAGGAACAGACATACTTGAAATTGGTTATTTTGAAAGGTGTTATAAACAGATGATTAAATTAACTAGGTTGTTTCCTGATATAAAATATCTAGATTTAGGTGGGGGTTTTGGTGTTACAAATAAATTAGGCAAAACATTCGATATGAATAATTATAGCAAGTTAGTAAGTAAACTTATGAATCAAGTTTCAAGGTCATTGGGCAAACCACTAACATTGATACTTGAAGCTGGAAGGATTATTGGTGGAGAATCAGCTTGGTTTGTAACCCAAGTAACTGATGTTAAAAAAAGATGGGGACATCAATTTATAGGTTTGAATGCTTCTGCTGTTCAATTTCCAAGACCCTTGTTTTATCCAGATAGTTCATACCACCCACTAATCTATTTTTCAAGACATAATGGTCATAGGATTAATTCTTCAGTATATGGTTGTTCAACTTATTCTAGAGATTACTTCATTGAAAATAAAATGCTTCCATCAATAAAGGAGGGAGAAATAATAGTTTTTGGAAATGCAGGAAGTTATTGCTCTGGAATGTTTACAAATTTTTTAGGATTTAAAAAACCTAAAGAGGTTTTTATATGATAGAACTAAAAAAAGTTGAAACAAAAGGAGAACTTAAATCTTACTATAAAATAGCTAAAGAGATTTACATAGGAAATAATTATGTAAGATTTACAGAAGATGAATTAGTAAAGATGCTTGTAGAAAAAAAATCAGTATTCTTTAAACATGCAAACATAACTAACTATCTAATAAAACAGAATAATATTTTAGTAGGTAGGTTCTCTTTAATAAAAGACAATAATATGTCGGCTTATGTTCAGGTTTCTTTCTTTGAATGTAAAAAAGATATTGATGGGATAGGCAATTTTATTATTCAAGAAGCAAAAAAAGTCTATCCTAAATGTGAAAAGATTGTGGTTGGATTAAATGCTCACCTTAATTATTCTGCTGGTTTATTAGCTAATAAATTTGAAAAAGTTCCTGTTTTTGGATTGCCTTATTCACAGCCATACTATATAGACTATTTTAACAGCCTAAACAAAAGGATTATGTATTCTTATAGGTTTGATAATCAAGGATTTTATAACTTATTAAAAAAATGGGATATTGATTGTGACGGAGTAACAATAAGAACAATGGATAGGAAACATTTTGAGAGAGATATTAACATATACACTAAGTTAAATAATGATTGTTTCAAAGAACATCCTTTATGGTCTGATAGGTCAGAAGAGGAAGATTTAGAACTATTTAAACAATTCAGCATACTCTTAGATGATGAACATCTACTTATAGCAGAGAAAGATGGAATACCGATTGGTTTCTTATTTTGGTATCCTGATTTCAACCAATTAACTAACTATGGTCTAAACATTACTCATTTATTAAAATATAAACTTACGAATAGAATAGATACTATTAGAATTGCAGAAATAGCAGTACTGCCAAAGTATAGGCATAATGGAGTTACTTCAATTCTAATAAAAGAAGTTGCGAAATTTGCTAACGAGAAAGAATATACCAATACTGAAGCTGGTTTTATTTTTGAAGAAAACAAAGCAAGTATTGGAACTACATTGAGTTCTGTAGAAAAAGCTACAGGCAAAAAGATAGAACCCTATAGAAACTATGTAATGTTCGAGGGAGAATTATGAATAAATTAATAGTACATAATAATGCAGATGAACTAAGTGCAGGATGGGATAATCTTGCTACTTCCTATTTTCAAAAGAAAGAATTCCTAATACACTGTGAAAAGTTTAATCCTTGTTCACAAAGATACTACGAATTATATGACGCTGAATTAATTTCTGGAGCTATCCTTTATGAATTACCGATAAATATATTTTCTTTTGCAAAAAAATCATTTAAGTTAAAAACTAATGTAGTTGGTATTCCTGCTTCTGTATCTTCTAGTGGAATACTTGGAGATAAACAAATAATAGATTACATCAAGGTAAACGAAAAAGGTTTTACTCTAGGCTTGAATCTTAAAACAAAAACAAACAAATTCTCATCAGGGACTACATTACCTACAATAATCTTTAAAAATAGATTTATTAATTGGGAAGATTATATCAATTCATTGAGGGCAACGTATAGAAGAAGGATAAACAAAGCAACAACTAAATTACATAAAATTAAAGTTGTATCATCTTCTTGCTCTATATTCACAGAAAAGATTTATGGATTATATTTGAACGTATATGGAAAAAGCGATTCCAAGTTAGAAAAACTTAGTATGGATTTTTTTAAGAATTTGTCAGAGAAGTTTTTATTGACAACATTTTATCTAAAAAATAAAGTTATAGGGTGGCACATAACGATTCAAGAAGATAAAAAATTGGATTTCTTTTTATGTGGGGTGGATTATAATTATAATCAGAAATATTCCATTTATCATAATATATTGATTAACATCTTGAAAAAGGGAATAGAAAACAAAGCAGAGTTAATTAATTTTGGTCAAACAACAGAAGAAGCAAAATGTAGGCTAGGTGGAGTAGTAGAAGATAGGTTTATGTTTGCTTTCCACAAAAATAAGATATTCAATTTCCTTATTGATAGGTTCAGTTCAAGCTTAGAATACAAATATAAAATCCCTTCAATGCAGGTGTTTAAAGTATGAAAATTATGTTAGTTAGACCAAAACCAGAAAAAGAAACAATAGGATTACAGCATGTTATGATAGTTGAACCATTAGAATTAGAAGTCATAGCTTCTACAATAAAGGAAGAATGTGTAATTATTGATATGATATTAGAAAATAAATCTATTGAATATTTTATAAGAAAAGAAAAACCAGATGTTTTAGCCATCACAGGTTATATCACAAATGTAAATACTATTATTAGATACTGTAAAGTTGCTAAGAATATAAACCCTAGAATAGCTACAGTCGTAGGAGGGGTACATTGTGAAGTAGTTCCAGAAGATTTTGACAATGAATATATTGATTTTAGAGTTGTAAGAAACGCAACAACAGAGTTCCCTAAATTAATTAATCATTTAAATTATGAAGAAGAATTACCTAAATGTGTTTTTAAAACAAAACAAGAAATAGATTTCAATAAGCTTCAAAAAATAAATTTTAATTATCCTTCTCCAAACCGCAAACTAACAAGGAAATATAGACATAAATATTTTTATATATTTCATGATAAGGTTGCTTTAATAAAAACTGCATTCGGTTGTCCTTATAAATGTGATTTTTGTTTTTGTAGAAAGATTACATATGACCAATACCATCCAAGAAAAGTAAAAGGAGTATTGGACGAACTAGAGAGGATAAAAGAAAAAGAGATATACATAGTAGATGATGATTTCTTAGTAAATAAAGTTAGAGTTACAGAATTTTTGGATGGTATAGAAAAAAGAAATATCAAAAAAAATTACCTTATTTATGCTCGTTCAGACTTTATAATTAAGAATAAAGACTTAGTTAGAAGGTTCAAGACATTAGGGTTGAAGACGGTAATTGTTGGTTTTGAATCTTTTAATGAGGAAGAATTAAAAAAGTATAATAAATCTAATAATGTTAAAACAAATGAAGAGTGTATGTTTTTCTTAAACCAGATAAGGATAGATTGTTATGCCACAGTAATTATAAACCCAGAATGGGACTACAAAGATTTTAAGATATTAGAGAAAAAACTAAAAGAACTAAAGATAAAGTATGTGAATCTACAGCCACTAACACCATTACCCAAAACAGATTTTCTTATTGATGAAGAAAGATTATGTATAAAAAAAGAAGAGTATGAGAAGTGGGATTTAGCCCATGTATCTATTAAGCCAACAAAAATGTCTGTTCCAGAATTTTACAATCAGATAATCAAGTTATATAGCAAAATAGTTTTTAGACCAAATGTTCTAATCAGTTATCTTAAACATAGTCCTATGATGTTATTTAGAATAATAAGAGGTTCATATCTCGTAAACAAACAATACAAACAAAAGTATTTGGAGGCTTTACAACATGCCTAAATTATTATTAATTCAACCTACACAGTATGCACATGATGGTAGTTTGTGTAAGCAAAAAAAGATATATCTGCCTTGCCTATCTCTTCCACTTTTAGCATCCATGACTCCAAAAAATTGGGATGTTTCAATAAAAATAGAAGTAGTTGATAATATTAATTTTGATGAAGATGTTGATTTGGTAGGCATAGGGACGATGGGTCATGCTATTTTTAGAGCATTGGATATAGCAAAAGAATTTAAGAAAAGAGGAAAGATTGTTTTCTTTGGTGGTTATATGGCTTCTATGGTTTCAGAAAAAGTATTAAGTTCTGGATATGTTGATAGTGTTGTTATTGGAGATGCAGAAATATCTTATCCATTACTATGTAAAGATTATGAAGACAAAGGAAATCTTGAAAGAATTTATAATCATCCAATCTCAAAACTAGAGAACTTACCACTACCAAAGTATGAATTATTATTAGAAAAACCAATTGGAAATATGCTTCCTGTTCAAGCAGGAAGGGGCTGTCCACATAGTTGCAAGTTTTGTTCTATTGCTTGTCTCTATAAGGGAAAGTATTTAACACGTCCAGTAAAAGAAGTAATAAGAGACATAAAAAAGATAAAGGAACTTGGTTTTAATAGTTTTTACCTAATTGATGATAATATAGTTGGAAATCCAAAATATTTAGAACAATTGGTAAAGGAGATAAAACCTTTGAATATGACTTGGTCAAGTCAATGTTCTTTGAACCTAGCTAAGAATAGGGAATTATTAAAGTTAGTTGCTAGTTCTGGTTGTAGAATTTTAAGTTTTGGGATAGAATCAATTAGTCAAGAAGGATTAGACAAGCTTAACAAAAAATGGGTTAATGTAAAAGAACATAAAAAATTATTGGCTATCATAGAAAGTGAAGGGATAATGCCTTCCACAGAGATGATTGTAGGTACTGATTCTGACACAGAGCAATCATTAAAGGATACCTATAAATTTGTTGAACATTCAAAAATACCAATCCCTAGATTTTACATCTTAACACCTATGCCAAGTACAGAGTTGTACAATCAATACAAATCAGAGAATAGATTATTACATGAGGATTATATAAGATATGATGGAACTCAATGTGTCCATAGACCAGAACAGATTAGTCCAGAGAAGCTAACTGAAATGTATTGGTGGCTTTACAAAAAAGTATTCTCTCTAAAATCTATAGTTAAAAGAACATTATTGAAAAAGAATATGTTATTTAGACCGAAGACATATCTATTCGCATTTTTTATAAACTTACACTACAGGAGGTATATATTAAAACAAAATGTCCCAAACATATTTTAATGTTAAAATATTAACCAAACCAGAGGTTGATTCACCATCCCTCTCGCAGAACAACATGAAGGAGGACGGCTTTCCTCCCACGCCTAAAGGCATGGGTATCCCGCCTAAGATTTTATGATATATGTAAAAAAAGAAGAATTGTTATCTTTTATTAAGGATAAAAAAACAATTACTCAAAAAGAATTAATTACATATTTTAAAGTTTCATCATCAAAAATTAGTTTATTATTAAAAGATTTAATAATAGATAATTGTATAACAAAAACAAAAAATGGCAGAGGTAATATTATAAAAATAAAATGAAAAAGAAAAATTATATTTTATTATATTCGATATCGATAATATTATTAATAATATTATTTTATATCTTGTTGATTTTTTCAAATAAATTCAAAACTAAAAATAAACAAGAAATTAATCAGACAAAAACTCAAAAAGAATTAATTACATATGAAGAATTTGTATGTAATAATCTAGAAAAAATTGTTAATAAAACTTTATATGTTTATCCAGAAATTATTAATAGAAAACGTGAATTAGAACAAGATTGGTATTTTAGAGTTGTTGAAATAAATGGTAATGAAAGCAAAGTTTATAATAATATGCATGATGAAAATGGTGTTATGTGTAGTATAGATACTGAAGTTTGTGAGATAACTTATCTATATTGTATGGATATAAAAATGATAGTACCTATCAATTATACACAATGGGAAAAATGGTATAAATGAAAAACAAACGAGGTAAACAAAAATGAAAATATTTGGAAAAACCAAAGATAAAATAGATACGGACTTTAGTCCAGATAATGTGATAAAACAAGATATAGGAAAAACAATAGAGACACATACAAAAACAGAAGAAACAATTATAGAAAAAGATAACATTGAAACGACACCAATGGATAAAGAAATATTAATATTAACTAAAATAAAACCATTGAATAAAAACTTTATATCTAATTTTCTAATTGGTCTAGGAGAACAACAAGAAGAAAAAAATATTGAATTAATGGAATTTAAGATTGAAAAACCTATTGAATAAAATTTCTTTTATTTTTTATTTATTAAATTATAGTAAAATAAAGCTTAATTCTATAAAATATTAAAGTATAAAAACCCATACTAAACTAATTAAAGTATAATTCTAAGCCAAAAAACTACTACTATTAATAATAGAATAGGCTAAAAAACTTACTAAAATAACCCCTAAAATACCCATAATTAGCCATTTTTTCCTACCCTTTTTGACTGTTTTATCATTCTTTTTACTAAATAAATACACTAATAATACTATAAAAAAGGCTAAAATTAATATGTAATATAGTAAAATGCCACTCAAATAATAATATAAAAATATACTAATTATCACTGAAATTCCAGCACCTAGAATCAAAATACCCCACCATACAAGTTTTTTTAAAATATAAAGTATTATCATAGCTAAAATAAATATTAAAATTGATATAATATAAACTGGTATTTGAATATCATAATCCCTCACATTAGTATTATAAACATTAGTATTATACATTTGAATAGTAGAATTATAATCATTCTTTAATTTTGAAATATGATTATTAATAAAAAATTTCTCTTTCTGTTCTACAGATAAATGTTCTGGAGCAATAGTAAAAACTAGCATCATATTTATAATAAATAATAATAATAATCCAACAACTATTTTTGTTTTTATTTTCACTTTTTTCACAAATAAAATTAAAAGTGTTACTAATAAAATAGAAAATAATGTAAAATAATAAAAAGGTAAATATAATGAAAACAATTTTATTTCAGATAATAGAATATCTACTATTCTATTTTTTAATAATATTATCATATCATATAAATTAAGAACTCTTTTCTCATTCTCATAATATATTGGAATACTAAAATCTTTACATTCTATTGACGATAAAATCAATGTATCATTTTGTGCTGAAATATTCCTTTCTATCTGTTTTGATACTATTATCTCACCTTTTTCTTGTCCAGGAAGTACATATGGTGGTGTTTTTATAGTATAACTTCCATATTCAAACTCATATATAGGTGAAACACTAAAATCTTCGTTGTTTGTTATAAATGCTCTTAAAACATAATCATCAGAATAAAATGTTATATTGCTTGGTTGAAATGTTATATTACATGTAATCTTTCCAGGTTCAGTTACTCCTCCACCGCCACCAGATGGGTATTCAGGTATCGGTGAAGGTGAAGACGCTAATGTAAAATCTATAGTAGTTAAATTAATATTATTTGCTCTATCAATTGCATAATATCTTAATGTATAATCACCATATGTAGAAAATGTTATTAGATTATTTGTATTACATGCCACTGTAATATTACTGGATTCTGCACCACCTATCAAATATGTATATTTACATTGATACAAAGTATAATCAGATTCAGAATGTTCTAAATTAATATTATAAGAATAATATGTGTTATCATTTATTGGAGAACTTATATTAACTTCTGGTTTTACAGTATCAATAATAAATGTATAATTGGAAGATGCCATATCACCATTATTTATTGTATCATTACACCACACATTCCACAAATAACTGCTTTCATCTCCCCATAATAAGCTATAATTCCAATTAAACTTATTTCCTGATGTTGGTTCTATCGCTGTTACATTTTTTAGCCATGTACCATTATAATTATTGTATAAAATACATTCACTTATACCATTAGCATCTGTTGCTGTGAAATTAAAATAGCTTATATTTCTAGTATTAAAATATTTATTATTAGTAGGATAATCTAAAGTTATTGCAGGGGATGTTATTGATACAGTAAACTTATAAACACTACTATTAGTAACATTCTCTTCATTATCGCTTGCCATAACCTTCCAATAATAATCGTCATTAACTAATCCTGTCCAATTATATGTAGTATTTATATCATTGTAATACAATAAACTAAAATTACCATCTACACTACTATTATATATCCAATAATAAATATTGTCTGTCCAATTATCAAAATCTGTGCTAATAAAACTTAACATTATATTATCATGTGATATTGCTCCAAAATCAGATGGATAAAGGAGTGTTGGGCTTGTAGGGGGTGTGTTCAGAATAAGCATTGAACTACTATTAACCCAATCACTCCAATTATATCCATCATAAATATGAATAGAACATGTCCAATTTTCATTCTTTTTTGTATAATTAAAAGGAATATAAGTAGTATTATCAAGATTCTCAAAATGTAAAGTATTATTATACCAAAATACTTCACTCAATATCATAGTATCACTATTATAATCAATATAGCTAAAATTACATGATAGTGTTTCATTACTTTTATTATTAAAACTCGATGAAGTTATATTTACCTGATTAACTATACTATTATTATTACAATATCCAGCATTACATTCTCCATCTATACAAATATTATTTAATCCATCAGCATCTAAATATAAATCTGCAAAAGAACAAAGAGATCCATGAGACTTATCTACTTCACATTGTTGACTTTCATTACAAAACTGATTATCATTACAATCTGAATTAGCATCACATTCAAAAACAGTATAATTTATTGTAAGAGTTGAAACAGAATAATTTGTTCCATCATAAAGTCTACATCTGCTAAAATATGTTGTCATATTATCTACATCTGCTGTTGTTAAAGTACATGTCATAGTAGCATAAGGACTTACCCATGCCTGATTATTATTACAAACATCTGCTGATGTAGGAATACAAGTATTAGTAGTGTCTTGACAACAATAAATATAAAGATTTTCAATATCAACATCATCTTGACCTGTAGGTGTTATTGTTTGAGTAGAACTTTCTTGTATAGGGTCTGAAATTTCTGTTATTAAAGTAATAGAAGGCTCAGAATTAAAAATAGTAGCTATATTTGTACTATTAGTCCATGTTGAATTATCGTAACCATCATTACCAGCAATTTCACAAGTTATAACATCTGTTTCATCCAATCCTGATGTTGATAAAGCTAATGTACTAGAAATTTGATTAGGTATTGTTAAATTATTGTTATACCATCTATAATGCCAACTCTCAATAATATCTGAATCAATATCTAAATAAGAACCATTTACACATGTTAAAACATCATTCGTCTTAATTTCAGTACCATTTAATAAAGGTGATGATATACTTGGTTTTGTATTATCGATAAAATAATAATAAATATCAGAAACATTAACATTACCATTACTATCATTAAACCAAATTTGCCATGCAAACCTTTCTCCTCTATACAAATTTGTAATATTTACAACTGCTGATATATTATTAGTACTGGCATTAACTGATATTATACTTTGATTAGCATAAGTTCCTGATGCGTTATGAGCTAAAATATATGAATGAAGAACATAATCATCTGATAAACTTAAATTTAAATCTACTGTTCCACCATGATATAATTTTTTTATATTCCAATATATTGATTCTTCTCTTAAACATCCAGCATCCGAATTTACAGTAGTATTATATAATAATTTCCAATTTGAACCATCATAACACCATGCCCAAATAGGTGCTGGATTTATATCTGTTATATTTACATATAATCTCAAAAAATCTTGATTCCAACAATCTTCTTCATTTATCGAAATATTTTCATCAAAAGCTACTACTCCACCTAATATCATTGCATTTATATTCCATTTTGTATCATATAATACTGCATTTTTTGGTTTTTCTAATGTCACTTCTAAAAATGCAGTTCCTAAAGAAATTATGGCACATGTACTGGGATTATAACTACCATCTGTAATTACCCTTGATCCTGAACCAAACCATCCACCATATGAATAATTTCCATAGTTTCCACATGATTCAGAACTATTCGCAAATTCTTGATGACAATATCCTGAATAATTTGTAATATATGTTATATTATTACTATATGTTGGTGGAATAGAATCCCATTCATCTGACAAAGGGTAAAAATCTACATTATCACCATATATTAATGTTAAAGCATTAGCAGATACATTATACCATGAATCACAAAATCCATCTCCTTCTCTATCAGTACAATTTTCAGAGAATCCTGTCCCTGACATATCAGACCAATAATTGCCTCCTATATATGGGTTATTTGTGTCATAAATGTTTGTACCCAGTTGATTAGTTTTATTCCAATATTGATTTTGATAACTATCAAACTTTAAATTTTCAGTATTATTAAAAATATTATTAAATAAAATATTATTATCTGAATTTGAATCATCAATATAAATACCTATATCATTATCATATAATTTATTATTAAAAAATATATTATCATCATTACCTGAATTTAAAGTTATTCCATAACTATTATTAAAAATTTCACAATTAGAAACATTAGCACCATCATCTGTATTGAAAAACAATCCATACCCACTTTTTGAAATATTGACATTATTTATATACCCATCACTCCTAAAATATATCCCATAATTTTCACTATTTTCTATTGTAGTATTTTCTATTCTAACAGAATTATCATTTTTTATATATAGTGAATTATATGATTTATTTAAATATAAATTAGTTAAATTTACATTATCTGTATCTAATAAAATTATACCATTAGATTTATTTCCTGTAAGATTTACATTATTTATTATTGAATTATCAGCATTGCACAAAATAATAGATGTAAAATTATCATTCCATGAATCTATAACAATCTCTGAATTATAAAATAAAATTTCTTGATAATCTGTACCTAAAACATTATCTAATACAGTATCATTACAATATTCTTCTGTCACCTGACTAAAAATATCAAAATATCCATTATTCGTAAAGTTAGAACTACTTATGTTTATGAATCCTGAATTGATTCCAAAATCAAATCCATACATAGAATTATTATATGACTTAATATTTGAAAAGTTTATATTATGAGCATTATTAAGTCTTATTCCACTTTCACTACTACCACTTGTTTCTATGTTCCTTAATACACTATTATTTATTATTACTATTGCTATATTATCTTGACCATTATGCTTTGCTGTAATATTTTCTAATAAATACCCACTACCATAATCAATGAATATACCTTCATCACCATTTTCATTTACAGTTATATTTATAAATATAGTTGTATTTGCTTGAAAAACAAAAAATCCAATGTCTTCATTAGAACTTACATTAAGATTTTTAAATGTAATATCATTACCATTGTACACTGTTATACCTGCAACATCCCAATCAGTTATTAAACAATTTTTTATAGTAACATTATGATATTCACTAATTTTTATCCCATAATCTGCATCATCATTCCCATCAATAGTATGACCCTGACAATCAAGAGTTACATTATTTGCTGCGATGTCCATACAGTTTGAAGTTGGTGAATCTGTGATGTCGGAAGTAAGGTAGTAGATGCCGTTTTCTTCATCGAGAGTATTACAATCAGAAATAGTAATATTATCTAAATCTAAGTAAGTTATATTTAAGTAGGGTCTTAATGAAGTATTAGTCGATTGTTCTTTCGAGAAAAATATAAGAGATGATGTAGTTCCAAAATAAAAATGCGTTGAATCATATTTTGTGTCTATTCCACCAGTCGTAGAATTTGCGTCTGGGTCTTCAAACATAATAGAAAGATTTTCAAAATTTTGCGAGTGTTGTTGCATTATTATAGAAGTAACATTAACGCATACCCAATCATCTGTAGTATTACCAAATCCAATATTTGAATAGACTGTTTTATTAATAGTAAAATCTTTTAAGGTATATAAATGTTCTACATTATCATCTTCAGACCATGATTGGTTATTAAGTCCATAGAGATTAACATCTCCATCACCAGCTTTATTATCATTAAAAAGACAGAATGTAGAATCTGTAATAGTATCTACAGGACTTAAAGAATTAGCAAACTTTATAATTGAAATTGCATAAAATGGGTCAAAAGCTACTTCTTGGTAAATAGAAACATCTTCTAAATTCTGTGTTGTTTCATTACTTAATTGTATAGTCGGGTCTAGCCACAACCCATCATCAACAAACTTATCAGTTAAATTTCCAATGTAAATCCTTCTATCAGAAACATTAATTTCAACTGTGAAATCATGTTCTATTAAATCATCAAATAATAACTCAAAAACATCGTTAATCTTATATTTTATACCAACATTTTTTAGTTTGCTTATATCAAATCCATCATGACTTTTATATGTTAAAGTAATATAATCGATGTTCGGCTGGACAGCAGAAGGAATACTACTTATATTAACAGCATACTTCCTATAAGTATCTGTTTTCCAATGTGGAAAATAAAATTCTATTTCTGGATATAAACCTTTAACATCAGCCATAGAAAAATAATTATTATTGTAAATTACTCCTGATTCAAATGTTATACTTTTTTCTCCATTTATTCCGTTATAAGTAAATGTAATATCATCCTGATACTTACTTATGCTTAAAACATCAGAAGGATTAACCCATTGTCCTGTAGAATTTTGAGCATACATAACTCCGCTATACAATATTTTATCACATTGTTCTTTAGTTAATGTATTATTCCTACAATAGCTTCCTCTATTTACACAATAAATAGTATCATTTTCATAAATATCATAATCCATACAATAATCTTCATAACATATTAAATTACTTTCTATGACTTCTCTACAATCTGTTTTAGTTGTTGCTGTATATGTAGTACTTTTTACTCTAATAGAACAAAAAAATATAGTAAAGACTAATATAAACAAAAATATTTCATGTTTAAATTTAGTTTTACAATTCATTTAAAATTTAATTTTTTATTATCTTCCGAATCTTTTTTTATTACAAAAAAACAAATACATAACATGACCGATATTAATAATATAGCAATAGCAATTTTTATCATGTTTTGTCGTCTATAATCTTCATAAGTTGTTAATTGAAAAGCATCACATACTGTTAATTTCTCTTGTACAAATGTTTCATATTCTGCACAAAAATACCATTGTCCTACTTCAGCATTAACAGGTAATAATATATCTCTTTCTATTTTTGTTTCTCCGACAGGTACTAATTCAAAATATTCTGAACTATCTAAATATTTATCATTATTAAACTTTAAATAATATACTAATCTTCCATCTCTATCAGGGTTTCTACCTAAATTTATAAAAGTAATATCTGCATATACTACTTGTCCTAAATAATATAAATTATTTTTAGTACTAACTCGTAAATCATAATATTTTTTACCACCATCTTCACTTATAGGTAAAGTTATTTTTATTATATCTTTACCAGTTTCTTCTAATTCATAACCCATTTTCAATAATCCTTCATATAAATTAGTATTATTATTAGTACTTATAAAAGTTTTTATTTGTCCACCAATTATTAAAGTTACCATATTTTCAGTATTATTTATATTAACTTTACCTGCTCCATTCTCAAAATTTATTCTTAATCCACCACTATTATTATCAGAGTATGCATAAATAAAACTACTAATAAATAAAAACATTATTAATAAATATATTTTCTTCAATTTTATAGTCACCTTTTTATGAACATGCTCCAGCTGTGCAACTCCATGTATAATCATCAGCCATACCACAACAGCCTTCATTCCCTGATGGACTAGTCATAGTTATATTTTTTTGTAATGAGCCATCTCCTACCTGTATAGTACCATTGACTTGTAATTTACTTATAGGATTATTTGTCCCTATGCCTATATTATCTACTGAAAAATAAGCTTTTGTCTCGTCGATAAATAGTTTAGTGTTACTTTTTTGCTGGAAATCCATACTAGAATTACCAATTGTATCAATATTAAATACCATATCGGCATCCTTTCCTGAACCTGATTGTAGTATATAGGTAAGTGTTTTATCATTATCTCCCCCTTCTAAAGTGATATTAGCTTGTCCTCTGGCTGTTGATGATACAGTACCAGTACTCATCGATAATACTGGTATATCAATACCATAAATGAATTCAAATATGCCAGTATCATAATCAGCCCTCATATCATATCCTTTTCTATCAATATTTTTTATGAATAAATCATCTCCCATATTATTAGAATAAATACCCCATTCATTATCAAAATTTAAATAACCATTTGCATCAGAGAATTTAATATCTGTTTTAATATCACATGAACCTGAACCAGTTAATGCAACATAAAAAACATAATTTTCATCATATTCACAATTAAATTTAAAATCATAATATCTAACACTTGGATCTAAAGTCTTTGTATCTGAAGTTGTAAGTGATATATAAGTTGGAATATTAAGAGTTGCGGTAGTATAATATCCATTACCCCAACAACCATCAAAACCGAAAATAGCATAAAAAGTTGCACAATCCATTCCTTCTATTTCCCTATCATCTTGTAGTCTAAAAGTAAAAGAGGTTATATTATTTTTGCAAAATAATCCTGGACTAACTTGTAAAGCGGAATAAGTAGAATCACAATCAGGATTACCTGGATCTGTAGCAGAATAAAATGTAGTATAATTTCTATTAAGTTTAACCTTTTCACTAACATTAAGATAATCAGTCAAGTCTAAACTATCAGCTTTAATTCCTCCATTAATTTCTAATTCATTAAAACTCATTGAACCTGCATATAATGCTCCTGTTATATTAGCACTTCCGTTTACTGTTAATTTTTGGTCTGGAGATGTTGTCCCAATACCAACATTTCCGCTTTCTGCAAGAACCATCTGCCCTGCTCCACCATCATATGTTCTTAGCTCAAGATAATCTCCTGCACTGTTCCATCCAACCCTTCCGTAATCTCCTGCTGCTGAACTGTCTCCTACAAGGTAATAAGGATCTCCTCCATTATCTATTAGAAATACATTTCCACCAGCTTCAATATGAAGAGGTGCTAAAGGATTTGTTGTGCCTATACCAACATTACCATCTTTTCTTATTCTTATTCCTTCTGTGGTGGAATTTACTCTAAAAGACATATCACCCTCTTCTCTATTTATAAGAACAGTGCTTAACTCATACTGTGAAAATTGAAATCCATCATTTGAAGTTTCTCCTGTATTATTGTTAGTTATCTGAAAATAAGCCCCAATATTATCTTCATGTATATGTAGTTTTCTTGCTGGTGTTGTCTCTCCTATACCTACGTTGCCGTTTGATTTGATAATCAAATGGTCAACACCATTAGTTCTAAAAGTCATTGAATCGTCAGTATGAAGATACTTTATTTGTCCAACGATATTATTTGTTTGGTCTCCAAATAAAATAAAGTTTGCTTGAGTGCTTGGAGAAAGCAATTGAAGATAAGAGTGTTCATTATTTTCAATAGTCAAAACACCGCCTCCAGCAGGATTATAAGGTATTCCACCTGATGCTCCGCTTGAGATGTGGAGCTGGGTTGTTGGGTTAGTCGTTCCTATGCCGACGTTGCCAGATGTTGAATTAACATACAGCACTCCTGATAGATTGACTTCATTTGTACCTGTAGATTTAGCTACCTGCAATAAGCTTGTTGGTGTCGTAGTCCCGATGCCGACATTACCTGTACTCTTATCTATGGTTATTCTCGGTATGGCATTACCAGCATATAGTTTTAAGTTCCTTGATAATGCTGTTCCTATCTCTACTTGAGTGCTTCCATCACCACCTAATACAGCATCAGTGCCTACTCGATAATGCTTTGTTGCGTTGATATTGACATCACCAGTATTGACATCAAGAGCATAAGCTGGAGAAGTAGTGCCGATGCCGACATAGCCGCCTTCCAGTCCGAAATGAGCTGCACCTGTCGCACTGTTTATCTCAGCTACAACATTATCTGCATTGTCTTGGTCACGGAAATAAAACATTTGTCCCGCATCAAAATACATGTGGCTTGCTGCGGCAGAGCCAAGATGTATGTAAGAGCTGGATGATGAAATCCCGACGGAGCTATCTCCACTAATGACTAAACTTCCATAAGAAGTTATGTCATTTTCATTACCCCTTGCTAAAAGTGTTAGATATTTATCGGCAGTATCGGAATACATACTAAAGGATGTATCTGCCACACCGTTTGTTCCAATTTGTAAATTAGATGTTGGGTTAGTCGTCCCAATGCCGACGTTGCCTTCTGTATCTATCAAAAACAATGGAGTATCTTCTACTGTCCCAATGTAAAAATCAGTGCCGTCTCCAGCATAATCACCACCATCAGGTTGCCCTAAAAACCAACTATCAACACCGCCTGTTTCAAAATTAACATAACTCGGTTTGCCTTCAACAAATCTATCCAGTGTTAAAGAAGCCCCATTAGTGTCACTATCAATTTTAAGCGAGGCAGAAGTTCCATTTTTATAAATCTCTAAATCCACCCCAGGCGCCGTCGTCCCGATGCCGACGTTGCCGTTGCTTTCTATCCATAACTTGGGATTATTTACTGTTGTGCCAATATAAAATTCATCACCTGCTGAACCAGTAACATCGCCTGTATCAACTAAACCCACAGTCCAATTCAATGAGGCATTAGTACGGTATTCTATTCTTGCACCTTTGCTATTTATACCCCTATCGATTATTATTCTTGAATCGCCTAATTCAGACATTACACGAGCTACAGATTGGTCAGAGCCTTCTTTATATATATCTAATTCATAAGTAGGGCTCGTCGTCCCGATGCCGACGTTGCCGATGTTGTCTATTGTCATTCTTACTGACCCTGTAGTTGTAACATCATCAACGGCAGTATAAAACTTTAAGTTTTTTGCCGCATTTAATAATGAAGAACCACCCCCAAAAGCTACTTCGCTATAACTGGGACTTGCTGTTGCTAATAATACTGCAACAGGCTGTTCGGCATTCAAGTAGTGAGCAGAACCTATTCTTCCATATTTTGTAGTAGAGTCTGTGCGTGTGTCTAAATTGCTATCCGCTCCAATTTTCAGCGAAACTGCTCCATTCGAAATATCTAACTTAGCACTTGGCGTCGTCGTCCCGATGCCGACGTTGCCACTTGAACCATCAGCAAATATATTAGTTTTTCCCGCAGTTCCCTGAACGATAAAATCTATATCGTTGTTGTTTGGTGAAACAATGAACCTATCTTGTGTATCATCTTCA
>Ga0180008_1000777_pt1 | contig 23359 bp, 18 predicted proteins | sample MM_PW_MetaG_FD_121121 | JGI IMG/M metagenome (GOLD analysis project Ga0180008, IMG submission 121121) | Groundwater microbial communities from the Aspo Hard Rock Laboratory (HRL) deep subsurface site, Sweden - MM_PW_MetaG | ecosystem: Environmental > Aquatic > Deep subsurface > Groundwater...
GGAGGCCGCGTTCAAGGCGCTGGCGCTGGCGCTACGCGAGGCCGTCTCCCTGGGCGGCCCCTACTGGGCGGCCGTGCCCAGCTCCAAGGGAACGCTGGGCGGGGAGGGGCTATGAGCGACCCGCGCGGACCCTCCGTCGCCATCGTCGATACCGGGCGCTCCAACGCGGCGAGCGTCGCGGCCGCCCTCGAGCGGGCCGGCGCGCGGCCCTTCCTGAGCGTCGATCCTGAGGAGGTCAGGCTCGCTCCGTTCGCCGTCCTCCCCGGCGTCGGGGCGTTCGGCGCCGTCATGGATCGCCTTCGCGCCATGGGCCTCGACTCGGCCCTCCGCGAGCGCGTCGACGGCGGGCTCCCGACCCTGGGCGCCTGCCTGGGCATGCAGCTGTTCTTCGAGTCTAGCGAGGAATCGCCCGGGGCCCGCGGAATCGGCGCCATTCCCGGCGCCTTAACCGCCTTCGGGCCCGGGCTGCGCTCTCCGCAATTCGGTTGGAATAGGCTCTCCCTGCCAAAGGGGCTTCCCGGCGGCATGCTCGCCGGTACGGCGCTCGCCGGAGGCTCTCCATCCGGCGATCCGGGCCCGGTCAGCGCGTACTTCGCCAACTCGTTCAAGCTCGACCGGGCGCCCGCGGGCTGGACCGCGGCCACGGCCCGGTACGGCGAGTCGTTCGTGGCGGCCATAGAGCGAGGGCCCGTGCTCCTGTGCCAGTTCCATCCCGAGCTGTCCGGGTCCTGGGGGCGGGCCCTGTTGGCCCGGTGGCTGGCCGTAGGTTCGGGAGCCCTGCCTCCCGCCTCGGCCCCCGCCTCGGTCGCCACCGAAGCAGGCCTCGGTGGCGGGCCCTCGTCCGGCGCGTCCTCCACTTTGCCCAGGATCATCCCCTGCCTGGACGTGCGCGACGGCCGGGTCGTCAAGGGCGTGCGTTTCCGGGGCATGCGCGACTCGGGCGATCCCGCGGAGCTGGCCGCCCGCTACGAGGCGGCCGGCGCCGACGAGATAGTGCTCCTGGATATAGGCGCGGGCGTCGAGGGTAGGGATACGGCCGTCGAGACGGTCAGGGCGGTCAGGAGCCGCCTCGGCATTCCGCTGTGCGTCGGCGGCGGCATACGCGTCGTCGCGGACGCCGAGCGCGCCCTCGCCGCGGGCGCTGATAAGGTGTCGCTCAATTCGATGGGTTATAGGAACCCGGCCCTGCTATCGGACATCGCCCGCGAATTCGGCAGGCAATGCTGCGTGGCCGCCGTAGACGCTACGCGGAAGGACGGGACGCCCGTCGTGGTCCTCGACGCCGGACGAACCGAGACCGCTACCGCCTGCGTCGATTGGATACGCCGGGCGGTCGACGCGGGGGCCGGCGAAATACTGCTCACGAGCCGCGACCGCGACGGCACGCGCTCGGGCTACGACCTGGAGCTCCTGCGCGCGGCCTGCTCGGCCGTTCCCGGAACTCCGGTCATCGCCTCGGGCGGCGCCGCGAGCCCGGAGCAGATACTGGACGGCCTCCGGGCGGGCGCCGACGCGGCCCTGCTCGCGGGCGCCCTGCACGACGGCACGCTGACCGTGACCGCCATCAAGGATTACTTGCGCCTACGCGGCGCGGAGGTACGCTGATGCTCATTCCTTCTATCGATATCATGGGCGGCCGCGCCGTCCAGCTCGTCGGGGGCGAGCGCTTCGAGCTGGACGGGGGCGACCCGCTCGAGCTCGCCGAACGCTTCTCCGTGCTGGGCGAGATAGCGGTCGTCGACCTCGACGCGGCCCTCGGCAAGGGCTCGAATTTGGATCTCGTGGAGACTATCGCCTCCCGTTACCCGGCCAGGGTAGGGGGAGGCGTGCGCGACGAGCGTACCATGACGCGGCTCCTCGATGCGGGGGCCCGCTCGGTCATGGTCGGGACCATGGCCAGCCCCGAGTTCCTCTCCGGCTTCCCGCGGGATCGCCTCGTCGCGGCCCTGGATAACAGGAAGGGCGTCGTCATGGCCGACGGCTGGAGATCGAGCACCGGCTCCTCGTTCGTACAGAAGGCCGCCGAGCTTGGAGCCTACGTGGGAGGCTTCCTCGTCACCGCCATCGACATAGAAGGCTCCCTGTCCGGCGTCGACCTGGATGCCGCGAGGCTGACTATCGGGGCTATCCGCGACTCGGGCTTCCGGGGCTCCGTCACCATCGCCGGCGGCATAGTCTCGGCCGCCGAGGTGGCCGCCCTCGACGCCGCGGGAGCGGACGCCCAGGTCGGCATGGCCCTGTACAAGGGGCTCCTCGACCCCGCCGAGGCGCTCGCCGCCTGCCTGGGGTCGGACCGGCCCGACGGGCTCTGGCCTACCGTAGTCTGCGACGAGGCCGGCGTCGCGCTCGGCCTCGCCTATTCCGACCTGGAGAGCCTGCGCGCAGCCATAGCCGAGCGCGCGGGCGTCTACCGCTCGCGCAGGCGCGGGCTGTGGCGCAAGGGCTCGTCGTCCGGCGACACCCAGGCCCTCGTCCGCATCGACGCCGACTGCGACCGCGACGCCCTCCGCTTCACCGTCAGGCAGGCAGGCTCCGGCTTCTGCCATAGGGGGACCATGACCTGCTTCGGCCCCGCGGGCCCGAACGGGCTCGGCGGCGACGAGCGGGGCTTCGCCCTCCTGTCCAGGACGACCGGGCGCCGCCTCGCCGAGCTGCGGGCGGGAGGGGCGCCGGCCGGATCGTACACCGCGAGGCTCTTCTCAGAGCCGGGCCTCCTCTCCGCCAAGATAGCCGAGGAGGCCGGGGAGCTATGCGAGGCCGAGGGCCCCGAGCGCTCGGCCGAGGAGGCCGCCGACCTCATCTATTTCGCCTCCGTGAAGCTGGCCCGCGAGGGCGCGAGCCTGGCCGACGCCGAGAGAGTCCTCGATAGGCGCGCCCTGCGAGTGACGCGGAGGCCCGGCAACGCCAAGGCCCCGTACGCCGAGAAAGGAAACGAAGCGTGGAAAACGGGTATACACTGAGGCGGGTCCGGCTCGATGACATAGGGACGCGCGCGCGGCCCGCCGACGATCCCGAGTGCGAGAGGGCGGTCCGGGCCATCATGGACGAGGTCCGCTCGGGCGGGGAGGCCTCGCTCGTCCGCCTGGCGAGGGAATACGACGGCAACGAGGGACGGCTATGGTACGGTCCCGCCGACTTCTCCGACGCCTTGGATACGCTGCCGGCGGCCGAGCGAACGGCCCTCGAGCGGGCCGCCGCGCGGATCCGCGCCTTCGCGGGCGCCCAGCTGGCGTCCTTGCGCCCCGTCGAGATAGCCGTGCCCGGGGGCAGGGCGGGGCATACCGTCCTGCCCGTGGAGCGCGCGGGCTGCTACGTGCCGGGCGGCCGCTACCCCCTGCCGTCGACGGTGCTGATGACCGCCCTGGTGGCCAAGGCCGCCGGCGTAGCCGACGTCGTCGTCGCCTGCCCGCGCCCCGTCCCTATCGTGCTGGCCGCCTGCGCCATAGCGGGCGCCGATTCCCTGCTCGCGGCCGGCGGGGCCCAGGCCGTCGCCGCGTTCGCCTACGGCGCGGGGCCCCTGGCGCCGCGCGACGTCGTCGTCGGCCCGGGAAACCGCTACGTGGCCGCCGCCAAGCGCCTGGCCCAGGCCGTCGTCAGGACCGACGCGCCCGCCGGGCCGAGCGAGCTGCTCGTCGTGGCGGACGAGGGCGCCGATCCGGTGACGGTCGCCTGGGACCTCCTGGCCCAGGCCGAGCACGACCCCGACGCCGTGCCCGCGCTCGCCGCCAGCTCCGAGGCCGTCGCGGCTGCCGTCGAGGTCGCGCTCCTATCGTGCCTCGGGGAGCTGGCTGCGCTCAGGCCCGAGTCAGCCGAGATAGCCCGGGCGGCCCTCGGTAACGGCTGGTGCTTCGTCTCCCCGGACCGGGCGACCCTCGCGGAGGCCGCCGACCGCTTCGCGCCAGAGCACCTGGAGCTAGCCGTCGCCGACGCCCGCGCCCTCGCCGGGGAGTGCCGAAACGCCGGGGCCGTCTTCCTGGGCCGTAGCAGCGCCGAGGCCTTCGGCGACTATGGCGCTGGGCCGAATCACACGCTGCCGACCTCGGGCCGGGCGAGGTCCTCTGGCGGCCTGTCGGTCATCGATTTCGTGAGGGTGCGGACCTGGCTGGAGATAGATAGCCCCGACGCGGGCCTAAGGGACGACACTGTAGCGCTCGCGAGGGCGGAGGGCCTGTTCGCCCACGCCGAGTCGGCCGCGCGGAGGGCCTAGAGAGCCTTGGGAACGGCCGCGACGTCGATCTTAGCCATGGCTCCGCGGATTGAATCGCCGCCTACGGGCTTCGTTAGGAAGGCCGCCGGAGAGACCTCCGCGGCTCGTTCCCTCGTATGCCTGTCGTCGAACGCCGTGGTGAAGATGACGGGCGTGCCGAATCGCGCCTTTACTACGGCCGCCGCCTCGATGCCGTCCATGGGCCCGTCCATGCGAATATCCATGAACACGACGTCCGGCCTCTCGGCCTCGACCAGCTCGATGCAACGCTCCCCTGACGAGCAGAGCGAGCGTACGTCATGGCCGAGTTTCTTAAGGAGCGAGGCAAGGCCGAGCGCTATGATGCGCTCGTCTTCGGCGATCACCACTCTCATGCTCTTCCCCCGGGCATTGAATAATGAACAAGTCTACTCTAATGGCCGCGCTATATCCAGGAATACGCGAAAAAAAGAACCGTAATCGTAGCTTGATTTTTAAGGCGGAACGCTTAGACTTAAGGCGCATCGCGTCATAGGCCGGCGACGCCGGGGCGGCGCCGAGGAAGGAGTCATAATGAGGCATCGTCTAGCGTGCTTATCCGCCGCGCTTCTCTTCATCGCCGCGATCTCCGCCTTCGGCCAGGACGAGGGCGACCCGAGGATACGGAAGGCCCTGGATTCCAGGGGCATCAAGTACTCGGTGAACTCGGCTAATAACTTCAAGGTCGTCTACACCATGGAGTCCGAGCCCGACCGTTCCCAGCTCGTGTTCATCGTCTCCAAGACCACGGAGTACAAGAGCCTCGAGCTGCGCGAGATATGGTCGGTCGCGGCCGTGCTCGACGCGTTTCCCGACCCCGACGTCCTAGAGCGCCTCTTCAAGATGAATTCCACCTCGAAGATAGGCGCATGGGCCATAGAGGTCTCGGACGAAGGCGAGGTGTGGCTGATGTATACCGCCAAGGTCCTCGTCGACCTGGCCCCAAAGGAGCTTACCGATATCGTCTATTTCGTAGCCGAGGTGTGCGACGAGCTCGAGGCCGAGCTGGTAGGCGGCGACGAGTACTAGGTTCGACTCCCGCCGCCTCCTAATTAAATAAAAGACCCTCGCCCGGAGGCGAGGGTCCTTTTTTTTGGAGGTGGCGGGAGTCCCCTCCAGTCCTCGACATCCTGTCTCGGACCTACGGGCCGCCTACGCCAGCTGACGCGCGCGTCCTGCGCGCTTATCCTCGCTTCGCTCGGCGCTGGCTCCGGTTCGACTCCCGCATTGCAAGCAAAACGGCTACCGATCAGTGTTGATCGGTAGCCGTTTACTGGAGGTGGCGGGAGTCGAACCCGCGTCCTACCACGCGGAAGGAAGGCGTCTACAGGTTTAGGCGGCCGTTCAAGTTGTCGGGGGGCGGGCGGCGGACCGTCGCGCTATCGCCTCCGTATCCCGCTACCTGTCCCCCCCGTCCCGCGGGCGTGGCGGGGGGTAAGCCCTGGTCGGGTTGCAGACCGTTCGCGGCGCTCAGAGCGGGGCACCGCGGGATCCGTCGCTATCGGCGCTTACGCGGCGAGAGCGAGATTGCCGTTGTTGTTGGCAATTGAAAGTTTTGCCGAGAGTAGGAGGTCGGCACTCCACCTGCGACCCGCCAAGCGGACCGTGACAGTCGAAACCGGGGCACCCCCGGATACTATATAGGATAGCGACGACGGGCTATCGGGTCAAGCCGCCTGACGGACGCTCGGCCCCTTCGATGACGCAGCCCCCGAGGACGAAGCCGTCCGCGTCGTAGAATACCGCCGACTGGCCGGGCGCGGCCGCTCGCTGCGGCTCGGCGAATTCGACGCGCGCGCGCCCGCCGTCGACCCTGACCCTGGCGGCCGCGGGCCTGTGGTTCTGGCGTATCCGCACGAACGCGTCGAACGGGCCGCCCCGCAGCGACTCGTCGTGCAGAACGGCGTCGCTAGCCTCGATCGCCGAGCAGAATAGCGACGAGTCGCGGGAGACGACGACTCGATTCCGTCCCGCGTCCAAGGCGCAGACGTAGAGAGGCTCGGGGCCGGTCGATATGCCCAGTCCGCGTCTCTGGCCTATCGTATAGTTGACAATGCCGCTATGCCTTCCAAGGACCGTCCCGCCTTCGTCGACGATGTCTCCCGGTTCCTGGTCCGCGAACAGGGCGCCGTAGCCGCCCGCTATGAAGTCCTGGCTCTCGGCCTTATCAGCCGCCGCCAATCCCAGGCGCCTGGCCTCGGCCCTGACCTCCGCCTTAGTCGATCCGCCTAGCGGGAAGATAACGGAGGCCAGGGTCGAAGGGCCGAGCCGGTGGATGAAGTAGCTCTGGTCCTTCGATTCGTCGGCCGCCCGCCTGAGCGCCGTGACGCCGCGCCTCTCCTCGATGCGAGCGTAATGCCCCGTAGCGAACAGCTCGAACTCGAGGCCCGCCTCCTTAGCCCGTTCGAGGAGGAATCCGAATTTCATGTCCTGGTTGCAACGAACGCAGGGATTGGGCGTTCGTCCGGCGAGGTATTCCCGCCTGAAGTAGCCTAGGATAAGGGCCTCGTATTCCGCCGAGAGATCGAGCGATACGTAGGGGACGCCCAGGGAGGAGCAGAGCGCCTCCGCGGCCGCCACGTCCTCTCCCTCGCCCGGCCCGTAGCACGCGTCGCCGATGCCCGCGACGGGTACGGCGCCGGGGCGCCAAATTCGCATCGTCAGGCCGAATACGTCGGCGCCGGCCTCGGCCAAGAGGCCTAGGACCGTCGACGAGTCGACCCCGCCCGAGAGGCCGACCGCGACTCGCTTGCCCGCGAGGGGTCGTAGATTTATGCAGCTCATCGATGTATACTACCCTCAATCAACGAGGACATACAAGATTTGGGTCGTCCGGTTTCCGGTAACGTCAGGTATTGGCGGGATGTTGTGCTATAATGCGAAGCATTAGTGGTACGCGGGCGAACAAACAAAATCAACAAACGGAGCATGCCTCATGAAGCATACGTGCCTATCGGCGCTACTGGCGCTCGCGCTCGGCTTAATTCCCCTCGTCGGCGTGGAAGCGCAGGCGAGCGCGAGCGCGATCAAGGATTTCCCCGACTTCCTGGCCGTGCGCTCGGAATTCCTATCGGCGCTTATCACCGCCGCTCCGGCGCGGGCCCTTTCGTTCAAGACGGTGTTCAGGAATACCCCGGCCGGCCGTATCCGCGTCTCGGTGGAGCGCGACGGCGAGGAGTTCTTCGTCCTGTTCCAGCGGGAGCGCGACGGCGGCTTTTCCGCCTTCTCCCGCGGAGACGTCGTTATCAAGCGGGAGGTCGCTACCGGCTACGTTAAGCGAGTCGTCTGGTTCCTGAGCGACGACGGCGCCAGCTTCATCTCCCTGACCCCGAAGAACGAGCGTACGATCGTCGATTTCGTGGTCGCGGGCGCGGTCTCCCGCGGCTCGTACTCGGTATCGAGGCTGATATACCAGTTTTTCACGAATTCCTTCTCGTATCTCGTCAGCTCTACCAGGTCAGGCCTCGATTGGCCCTCGGTGCTCGGGGCCCCCGGGCCGGAAGCGGCTTCCGCGATGGCGGCGTCTCTCGTTTCCGGCGAGCCGGGGATAGCGCAGGAGCTCTTGGGGGTAGCCGAGGATTTGACGAGCGTCGGCAGCTATCTGTCGGCCGCCGGGCTCCCGGATTCCGCCCTCGCTGAGGAACAAGGCCCGCGCGAAGGCAAGGCGGCCGCTTTCGCCGATCCGCGCGATCCCGTCCTCAAGGCCGTGCCGGACTGGAGCGAGGTCCGCGGCATGAGCATGGAGGTCGCGGCCGCGCCGATCATCGCCGGCGTCGACTCGAGCTCCGTTTTCATAGCCCTGGTGAGCGGGACGGGGGAACAGGCCTCGAGGAAGCTCGTCGTCGTCCCGTACCGAGACGAGGCGGGGGCGTACGTTATTCGCGCCGTCGACGCCGATTCCAGGGAGGCTGTCGATTTCCTCGGACTCGTCCGCTCGATGCCGGGCGCCGCGATCAGGCTGTTCCGGCTACCCTTGCCGCGGGGCCTATAGCGGGAGGCTTGCGCGCTCGGCCCGGGATCGTTAGAGTTCCCTCGAAAGGGCGGTGTATGAGCGACGTTTTCATCGGATTTTCTTCCGTCGGCTGGCGGGAAGCGGTCATGTACCTGGTCGGCTTCGCGCTAATCTGGCTCGCCATCAAGAAGGAGTACGAGCCCATGCTCCTCCTTCCAATAGGTTTCGGGGCTATCCTAGTCAACCTGCCCCTCTCGGTGGTATGGGAGCACGAGGGGGCGGCGGGATTCCTCAAGGTCCTCTACGACGGCGGAATAGCTAACGAGCTGTTCCCGGTGCTTATTTTCATAGCCGTCGGCGCGATGATCGATTTCGGCCCCTTGTTCAAGAACCCCTTCATGATATTCTTCGGAGCGGCGGCCCAGCTGGGAATCTTCGCGACCATGATCATCGCGACGCTCCCTCCGTTCAATTTCAGCCTCAAGGAGGCCGCGAGCATCGGAATTATCGGGGCCGCGGACGGGCCTACCGCTATCTACGTCGCTAATAAATTCGCGAGGGACCTGCTCGGGCCGATATCGGTCGCGGCCTATTCGTACATGGCCTTGGTTCCGATGATACAGCCTCCGGTCATACGCCTATTGACGACCCAGCGGGAGCGTAGAATCCACATGACCTACCACGACGCAGACGTGCCCCGTTGGCTCAAGGTCTCGTTCCCCGTCGTCGTCACGGTGATAGCCGGGTTCGTCGCCCCCATATCCGTTCCGCTGGTGGGTTCCCTTATGTTCGGCAACTTGATACGGGAATCCGGCGTCCTTGAGCGCCTGTCGAAGACGGCCCAGAACGAGCTCGCCTACCTCGTGACCCTGCTCCTGGGCATTACCATCGGCTCGAGCATGAGCGCCGAGAAGTTCCTCAATATCAGGACGCTCTCCATACTCGCCATGGGACTCGTCGCGTTCGTGGTGGACACGGCCGGCGGCGTGCTGTTCGCGAAGCTCGTGAACGTGTTCCTCCCCGAGGACAGGAAGATAAACCCCATGATAGGCGGCTGCGGCATCTCTGCCTTCCCCATGTCGGCGCGCGTGGTCCAGAAGATGGCGGCCGCGGAGGAGCGCGGGAATATCATATTGATGCACGCGATAGGCGCGAACGTTTCCGGCCAGCTCGGTTCCATTATAGCCGGAGGCATGATCCTGGCGCTCGTGCCGCTCTTGGCCGGTTAGGAAGGGTAGGGAGATGCAAGCGATCATAGAGGCGCTCAAGGACTCGAGCCCAGCCGTCCAGGCGCTAGGAGTATCGGTAGGCGGCATAATAGGCGTTTTCACGACGCTCGCGGCGTTCTTCCTATTGATATGGGGCGGCACGCGAATAGGAAGACGTTAGCTTCGTTTTTTGGCGCGTTTTTTCCTTTTTTCGAATGATTCTGTTGACAGATACTTGGGCGGGGCTTAGCCTAGATAGTAAGTTCGCGTCGACGAGCCAGCGGGGGTGGACCTTCGACGCGGGCGGAATATCCGGAACGAGGGCCGTTCCTGGAACCTCCTTAGACTAGGCCCCCGGCCGTCTATGCTTCATCGGCATAGACGGTTTTTCTATCTTTTCGTCGATATCGAGGCGTCCGCGGCGTCGCCGGCCGCGCGGCGCCCATTCGGAATGCAGAAAAGCATGCCTTCGGGACCCCGCGCGGCCCGCTCCTCCCGTCCATCCTCGATATCGTCGTGCAGTAGAGCCTAGCCGGCCTTTACGGCGCGGGCGAGTTCCCGGCCGCGCTCGCGGAGTAGCGCTAGGGTGGCCTCGTCCGCGGCGCCCGCCCATTCTATCGGTTCGAGGTGCGTCCACTTGAGCGGGGCTACCTTTTCCTCGTATTCCTTCTTGGCGCCGCCGACCCAGCCCCAGGAGCCGATGCGAAGGGCCTTGCGGTTCCAGACGTGCTTGCGCTCGAACATGTCCAGGACGTAGGCCATGGGCGGGAACATCTTATATTCGTAGGTCGGCATGGCGATGACGATGCCCGCGCTCTTATAGGCGTCGGCCAGGACGAACGAGACGTCCTCGTCGGGGACGCGGTGGATGGAGAACGGCACGCGCTCGTCCTCTATGCCCTTGAGCAGGGCCTCGAGAGCCTTCCTCGTGTTTCCGTACATCGATCCCCAGACGACGCAGATTTCCTTCTCCTGGGGACCTTCCATATAACCGGCGTACTTCATGTAGCGGTCAATTATCGCCTGGGGTTTCTCTCGCCAGATGAGGCCGTGGCTCGGCGCGACTACCTTGACGCCGAGGGGCGCGATTTTCTGAACGGCGCGCTTAACGAAAAGGCTGAAGCTCCCCACGATATTAGCGTAGTAGCGGAGGCTCTCTCCCTGGAAGAAGGCGTGCTCCTCGGCGTAGTACTCGTCGTCGAAGACGCGCTTGCCGAGCTTCCCGAAGCTGCCGAACGCGTCGCACGAGAACAGCGTGCCTGATTCCGGCTCGAAGGTGACCATAGTCTCGGGCCAGTGGACGTTAGGCGCCTCCTCGAAGCGCAGGGACGCGCCGCCTAGGTCGAGGACGTCACCCGACTTGACCGCCTTGAGCCCGTCCGTGATCTTGTAGAAGCTCTTGACCAGCTCGACGCCCTTGGCGGTGGCTACGATCTGGACGCCGGGGTTCTCCGCCTTGAATTCCGCCAGCCAGCCGGTGTGATCGGGCTCGAGGTGATTGAGGACGAGGTAGTCGATAGCTGATATCTCGACCCCCGCGTCGGCGAGCTGCGCCTTGAGGTTCGCGGCCGCGCCGGACCAATCCCGCACGAGGTCAATGAGGGCGATCTTCTCGCCCTTGACGAGGTACGAGTTGAGCGATACCCCGTTCGGTATCGGCCAGATACCCTCGAAGCGATCGTCGGAATCGACGTCGGCGTGCAGTGCCCATATGCGATCGCTGATCTTGGCGGCTTTCATCCTCTTGCGGCTCCTTTTACGGTACTGGGGCGCGACCATCCGGCCGCGCCCCATAAGTATAGCGGATATTAGGATAAAAGAAATAAAAAGCACAAGGGTTATCGCTCTGCTATAATGGGAAAACGTTCGGAATGGCGGAGGTTATTCGATGAGCAGACTATCGGCGATCACGGCCGCTCTCTCGCTTTTCGCGGCGCTAGCGCCGCTGCCCGCTCAGGAACTTACCGATCAGTTCGGCGCATCCGTCGATGTAGGCGCGGAGCCTTCCTCCGGTAGGCTCGTCGTCGTTTGGAGCGATAGGCGAGAGGCTCCCGACGATATCGCCGCGTGGCTGGCTGCCATCGGCTCCTCGCTTCCTCCCGGTACCGGGCTCCTCGCCGTCGCCGACCTCAAGGCGGTACCTTTCTTCGTCCCCAGGGCGGGGATAATAAAGGGAGTGGCCGATTCCGTGCCGACGAGGCCGGTCCTCCTCGATTGGAAGGGCGAGCTTATAAAACGCCTCGGCTTCAAGAAAGGCGGGCCGCTCGTCCTCGTCCTCGGTCCCGGCGGCTCCGTGAAGGTAGCCGCCAGGGGAGGGCCGAGCCCGGAAGGCGCGGCGGCTCTCGCCGCCGCCCTTCGGTAGGGCGCCGCCCCGCGCTAGGGCGGCGCAGGAAGCCGGACGGGCCTAGAAGGCTCCCGTGCCCAGGGTCAGGGCCGCGGTCAGGCCCATCGCGCGGCCGTCGTTGAGCACGACGTACTCGCCGTCGTCGAAGCCTATCGCGAAGGCCGCGGACAGCGACAGCGACATGCCGTCGAAGAACGCGTACGACAGGCTGGGTTTCAGGTAGGCCGAGAAGTCCGAAAGGTTGCCCATCGCCACGAGCGAGAACGACAGGTCGTCGAGCAGGAGCTCGCTCTTGGAGAAGGTGACCGCGGCGTAGTGCCGGCCCGAATTGAGTATCAGGCCCTTGAGGAAGAGCGAGTAGAGGGCGTCGTCCCCGAGCAAGGCCTTGATGGCGTCCTCGCTATCGCGGGCCTCGGCTATCCTCGCGTCCCTGTCGGCGTTCGCGTAGCCTTCCTGGTCGAAGAGGTACTGGCCCATCACGGTGATATGGGCGTCGCTATTGGTATAGCTCAGGCCGGCGGTGCCCTTGAAGAACGGAGTCCCGTCGAAGTCGGCGGTATCGGTGGTCGTCACGAAACGGGTCGCCGCGAGGGCGGGGGAGACCTCGGTGACCCAGGTCCTGGACGTGCCCAGCTGGAGCGTCGCCTCGCCGAACAGCCTGACCTGGCCGACCGAGCCTACGGCGGTCAGCATGCCCCGCAGCGGGTCGTCCTTCTTGTAATAGCCCCCGACGCCGAGCTCCCAGCCGCCGAAGACGAACTCTGCCTTGGCGGCCAGGGCGGTCTCCTCGGGCTTCATGTCCTCGGAGTCGAAGACGGCGTAGCCCCAGAGGTTGTGCTGGGTGCCCGGTATCGGGAAGTGGGCTCTCAGGGCGACCGGGCCCTCGAGCTGGGCGGTCGGGTCGAGCGGGTCTATGGCCTCGAGGTTCATGATGTTGGCCGGCGAGAAGAAGTAGCCGACGCCCCAGTTGATCGTCTGCTTGCCGAAGCGGAAGTACAGGGAGTCGTTCCACGAGAAGTCGGAGAACAGCTCGAAGACCTCTATGTTCGGCAGGCTTAGGGTGGTCGTAGTAGTCGCGACCGAAGGGTCGGGCCGGACGATCGGGACGCTGGGAAGGTACGTAGCGCCTGTCAGCACGGTCTTCGGGGCGGCGAAGGGCCATGACGTCTTGACCGACCCGTAGAATCGCGACGACTCCGTCGGGCGGCCGTCGAAGAAGATCAGGGCCGAGAGGGCCGGCGCCAGGCCGTAGGAGTCGGGCGCGGCAAGGTCGAAGTCCCCGGCCCAGGGGTCGTTCCAGTCGAAGCTTGCGGTGGCCCTGCCCGCGAAGCTGCCGCCCACGCGGACCGAGTCCGCCTGGAGTAGGCTCTTGACCGCGGATCCCTCGGCCGAGACCGTTACCGTCTCGACGACGTCGTCCTCCGAGCCGAAGAGGTCGTCCTCGCTAAAGGAGAGGGAGTCCTGGGCCGCCGCAGGCAGCGCGAAGGCGAGGGCGAGCGCCGCGACGGCTATCGGGAAGCGGGCCGTCATTTGTTCACCTGCTCTAGGAAGGCCTTCGTGAAGACCTTGTCGGGCAGCGGCGCTAGCGACTGCTCGGTCATGGTCAACTGGCTACGCTCGCCGGGGTTGAGCTCGTCGACGATGAGCATCTGGGACGGCATGAGCCTGCCCTCGATCTCGGCGTACTTAGGATAGAGGCTGGTACGCATCAGGCGCCCGGAGACCGAGAAGTCCTCCTGCTTGAGGAGCATGGTCCTGTCCTTGCGGACGTAGAGGACTATGCGCTCGTAGGTCACGTCCTTGGTCTTGGCCTTGAGGTCTATGACCCAGACGGGGATCTTCCCAACGGCGCCGTCCTTGGTGCCGATGATATCGTAGTCGTCGAGTATGCTCTTCTTCGTGAGGTCGGAGTTCTTGGCCTCCGAGTTCTGGATGTTCTCCTTGATGGACGAGAACGAGAACTTGCGGCTCGTCGGGTCGTAGAACCAGACGTTGTCGTCCTCTCGGAGGTAGCCCTGGCCCTTGTTCACCTCGGGGAGCACGACGAGCATCGCGAACTGCTCCTTGTCGTCGCGGCGGAACATCCTCACCTGGGTGACGCTGTCCTTCTCCCCCGGCTTCTGGGAGACTATCGTGTAGACGGCGGCGAAATCCTTGCCGGTGAAGTCGCTCTGCCTGTCGAGCTCGGCGATTATCTTGGGTACGTCCTGCGCGAAGGCCGCGCTGGACGCGGCGGCGATCGCGAGGATCGCTATGGTCACTATGCGTTTCACGGAGATTTCCTTCCTTATTTCTGCGTACGGAGCGCTTCGGCCGGCGTCAGCTTGGCGGCCTTGCCGGCGGGGCTGGCGACCGCTACGAGGGTCAGCAGCGCTATTACGACGACGTTGCCCGCGGCCCTAAGCGGCGGCAGGTAGAACGATAGATGTCCGTTCTTCATTATGATGAACGCGGGGTTCTCCATCCCGAAGTCGAACAGGGAGATGATTCCCATGGCGACGAGCGCGACTATGATGCCCGCTATCGCGCCTCCGAGGGCCAGGAACACGGCCTCGTAGAGGAACATGGAGCGTACGCCGCCCCGTTGGACCCCGAGGGCCCGCATCGTGCCTATCTCGCCTATGCGCTCGAACATGACGATGCTGAAGGTGTTAGAAATGCCCACCATTATGATGATGAAGAGCACGACGAGGATTATCGCCGCCGCCGTGTCCAGTGCCGCCACGATCTGCTTTATCTGGGACAGTATCTCGTTGATGGTGAAGAGCCGGTACTTGACGCCGTCCCAGGTCTCCTTGCTCTGCTGCCTCATCAGGGCCTGGAACGGAGTCTCGGCGCCCTTCTCGTCCTTGACGCCGCGCTCGAAGAGCTGCACGTCGCCGGAGAGGCCCGCGTATATCGAGGCCGCGGCCGATTCGGTGCGCTTGAGGCCGTCGAGCATGATGCCCATGGTCTGGTACTCGTCGGGCGCGAGCCCTATGAGCTCGTTGACGTAGGACAGGTTGGCGTACGACATCATCTGGCCGAAGATGCCCGCGTCGAAGCTGATGCCGGCCAGCCTGAACTCGCCGACGTTGCTCTGGCCGGTCACGGTCTGCATCTGCACGAGTATGGTGTCGCCCACGTCGGCGTTGAGCTTCCTGGCTATCTTCTCGGACAGGATAAGCGCCCCCCGGTCCTCCATCGCGTCCCAGGAGCCTTCCTTGAGGAGCAGCCGGTCGCGGAGGAACGTCTCCTCGTCCAGGTTTGCCCCGTCGACGTTGGTGCGTATCTTCTTGCCCTCGAATATGAGGGTTCCGGAGAAGGCCGAGCGCCGCGTGACGTATTTTACCGGGGCTCCGGAGGCCTTCACCGCGGCGGTCAGGGCGGTATCGTCGCGTATCACCGAGACGTCCTTGTCCTTGGCGCCTTTCTCCGTGCCGCTTATGAAGACGTGCCCGGCCATCAGGTCGGAGAAATTCTCGGCTACGTTGGCGGAGAAGGCCCCGGCGAAGCCGTTTATTAGCGTGACTATCATCACCCCGAACGCTATGGCGCTACCGAGGAGTATGGTCCGCTTCTTCTGCCTGCTCAGGTTCCTGAGCGCTATATTGGCTATGGTATTCACGATAACCCCTTACGACTGCATGGCCCGGACGGGCTGGATGCGCAGAGCGACGCTGACCGGGTAGAGGCTGGCCACGAAGCCCACGGCCACGATCACCGCGAGCGAGCCGACGAGCGACAGCGGGTCGATTATCGCCCTCAGCACCTTGCCCCCGAACAGGATCTGGAGGAATTCGTTGGAGGCCTCGAAGCCTATCGCGTTGATGACGGCTGAGCCTATGAACGATAGGATTATGCCGACCAGGCCGAAGACCACCGACAGCGTTATGGTCTCGGCGGCGAACAGCCTCCGGACGAAGCCCCTGCCGCCTCCCAGGGCGCGCATCGTGCCTATCTCGCCGGTCCGCTCGATGATGGAGACGACCAGCGTATTCATGATGATGATGATGGCGACTACGGCCAGTATCACTATCGCCACCGTGAAGACTATCCGCAGGACGTCCACCGACTGGGCGTAGGGCCCCGCGGCCTTCTGCCAGTCGCCCGCCTGGGCGGCGATGCCTTCCTGGGCGAACCACGCGTTGAGCGAGGCGACCACGGCCTTGGCGTGCGCCGGGTCGTCGAGCCTCATGAGGATCGAGTGCCAGGCGCCGGTGTCGGCGGCGTTCAGGCGCTCCCTGGCGCTCGTGTCCCCGAGCAGGGAGCCGATGCCGGCCTCGGTTAGGGCCGCGCCGGGCTCCGAGGACCCGGGAGCGTCTATGGCGCCGAAGGCGTCGTCGGAGAACAGGGAATCCAGGTCGTCGACCGCCAGCATCGCCGTCTGGTCGTCGCTCAAGGAAATATCCTCCGCGGCGCCCACGGTCATGCCCGTCAGCACCCGCAGGGTGTCGATATCGATATACGAGAGCTGCTCGGGGCCCGCGCCGTCGGAGACGCGCTTGAACGTCCCCACGATCTTCGCGCTCCGCAGGCGGATGCCCGACCCGCCCATGCCCTGGACGAGGACCTCGTCGCCGACCTTGAGCTCGCGCTTGAGGTGCTTCCCTATCTTCTCCATCCTGTCGGAGGCGAGCATGATGCCGGCCTGGCCGGGCTTGAGGAAGGAGCCTTCCTCGATCTCTATCGTATTGAACAGCTCCCAGTAGTTGGCCGCGTCCACGCCGAAGAGCATCACGAAGGCGGACATCCTGTCCTCTTCGTCCTCGTCGTCGGCTGGGGCCTCGTCGCCGGCCTCGTTGGTCAGGAGGCCGAAGCCGGTGGCCATCCCGGAGGAGAAGCGAGTCTCGGGCAGGCCCGAGGCGTGGGCGAACACCTTCTCGTATTCCGGTACGGTAGGCGTCTCTTCCATGCCGCCGACGGACTGCACGCCGAATAGCGAAACCGGCCCGTCCGCGACGCCGGTGATGATGACGTCGCCCGTATAGTTCTTGGTGAAGGAAGTCTCTATGCCCCGCTTGGAGGCGTCCAGGAAGGCGTTCCCTAGTACCATGATGAGCATGCCCAGCGCGAGCAGCACGCCGACTATGAGGCTCTTGGCCTTGTGCTCTATCAGGTTGCGGAACGCCATGCGAAGCGTTACTGGCATCGTCAGGCTCCGGCGCTCTCGCCAGAGGAGCAGGCCGCGGCGGCCGGCTCGCCCCTTCGCACGTTCTCCGTGACCAGTCCGTCCCTGAGCCTGATGATATGGTCGGCTATGTCGACGATGCGCGCGTCGTGGGTGCTGAAAATGAACGTGGTCTCGAGCTCGCGGTTTATCTTCTTCATAAGCTCCAGGATCTGCTCTCCCGTCGCGCTGTCGAGGTTGGCCGTCGGCTCGTCGGCGAGGACTATCTGGGGCCGCGTCACGAGGGCGCGCGCTATAGCGACGCGCTGGCGCTGCCCGCCGGAAAGCTCGTTGGGCTTGTGCTTGCGCCAATCGGACAGCCCGACCTCCTCGATAAGGTGGTCGATCCATTCCTTCTTCTCGTCCTTGCCGACGCGGGTCTTGCCGAGGAGGAGGGGGAACTCTATGTTTTCCCAGACGTTGAGGACTGGGATGAGGTTGAACGACTGGAAGATGAAGCCGAGGGTCTCGTGGCGGAGCCTCGTTAGCTCGGCGTCCTTGAGCTTGGAGGTGGGCTTGCCGTCGAGGAAGACCTCTCCGTCGGTCGGCTGGTCCACGAGGCCTACCATGTTCAATATGGTCGTCTTTCCCGAGCCCGAGGGGCCGGCGATAGAGATGAAGTCTCCCTTTTCGATGCAGAACGACACGCCCTTGACGGCCTCCACCTGCACCTTGCCCAGCGGATATACCTTTCGGACGTTCTCTAGCTCTACGATGCCCATGATTTCTCCTTGGCTTTTACGCGCGCCGTTCGTCCGCCGCGAAGCCGGAACGAGGCGCCGGGTTTTACCGCCATCGCTAGTATCTACTACGATGGTACAGCGGCATGGTTAGTAAAATACGAATAGATGATCGCGACGATCAAGGGTAAATGTAGTGGAAATTGTTACATTGTTGTAAGAAAAGCCATGGAACGACGCCGTTTGCGGAATACGCGGCCCGCGGCGAGCGCTTAGGTATCCGTCGGCGAGCGAAGCGCGACCCCGCGGCGAGCGCGCGGGGTCGCTTCAGGGCGCGTTAGCGCCGCTCGCTCTCGTCGATCGCTTCCTTGACCGCGAGCCCGAGGCGCTTGACGCCTTCCTCTATCTGCTCGAGGCTGGGATACGAGAAGTTCATGCGCATAGAGTTATGCTCGGGCTCGTCGGCGTAGAATCCCGAGCCGGCGACGAAGGCGACCTTCTTCTCTATGGCCTTGAGGAGGAGCCTGTCGGTATCTATCGACTCGGGCAGGGTCAGCCAAAGGAAGAGCCCTCCCTCTGGCCTCGTCCACCTGATATCGGCCCTCTTGGGCATGTAGCGCTCGAGGGCCTCGACCATGTGGTTGCGCTTGACCTTGTACAGCTCCCTCGTGGACCGTATGACGGCGTCAAGCTTGCCCGTCCTCATGTATTCCGCTATCCACATCTGGGTGAAGACGTTGGTGCACAGGTCCATGGCCTGCTTGGCGACCACGCACTTGGAGATGACGGCCGGGTCGGCCATGATCCAGCCCATCCGCGCCCCCGGCACGAGTATCTTGGAGAAGGTCTTTAGGTTGATGACCACGCCCTTGTTGGCGCCCCGCTGGTCGAGCTGGTATATAGACGGTATAGCCTCTCCCAGGAAGCGTATCTCCCGGTACGGGGAGTCCTCGAGGATAGGCAGGCCCGTCTCGTACGCGAATTCGAGGAGCGCCTTACGCTTCTCGAGGCTCCAGCAGAAGCCCGCGGGATTCTGGAAGTCGGGGATGACGTAGATATACTTGATCTTCTTGCCCCCGGCGACGGCCTCGGCGTGCCTCTTCCGTAGCGCGTCCATGTCGAAGCCGTCCTGGGCCTCGGAGAACGGGATGCCGAGCACCTTGGCGGAGTACGACTGGATGGCCTGCAGCGCCCCCAGGTAGGTGGGCCTGCCCGCTATGACGTAGTCGCCAGGGTCGAGGAACAGCTTGGCCACGATGTCGAGCGCCTGCTGGCTGGCCGACACGACGAGGAGGTTCTCCTTCTTAAGCTCGACTCCCTGCTTCTGCTCGAATTTTATCAGCTCCTCGCGAAGCCCGTCGTCGCCTTCCGTCGTGCCGTATTGCAGGGCCTGCTTGGCCTTGGTGTCGAATATAACGTTGGCGGCGGCGCGCAGGTCCTCCACGGGGAACACCTCGGGGGCGGGCAGGCCGCCCGCGAACGAGATGATGTCAGGCTTCTGCGTAAGCTTGAGAAGCTCGCGGATGGTACTCGCCTTCATATTATTGGCGTTTATGGAAAAGAGCGAACCGAAGTCGGGCATGGCGATACTCCTCCTGAGAGTCGACTGTTCATCACTATAGTACACCGGATAGGGCGCCAGGTAAATACCGGGAAATGAAACGAGGTTTTTAATATTAAAACGATAAGTCATTACCGCCGGCTACCGTCATATTGTATTGATATATAGAAACGGTATCAAGTCGTATTGCACCCGGGTTATCTTTCCGAGTATCCTAGCCTCTCACTACCCCGATCGTCCCGAGGAAAAGCATGGCCCTGAACTGCGGCATAGTAGGACTGCCCAACGTAGGCAAGTCGACGATATTCTCTGCGCTCTCGAGCGCGAAGGCCGAGGCGGCTAACTATCCCTTCTGCACCATCGAGCCCAATACCGGCATCGTACCCGTGCCGGACCCCAGGCTCGAGCGGCTCGTCGAGCTGTTCCAACCGGAGCGGCGCATACCCGCGGTCGTCGAATTCGTCGATATAGCCGGCCTCGTCGCCGGGGCCTCGAAGGGGGAGGGGCTAGGCAACAAGTTCCTGGCCCACATCCGGGAGACCGGCATCGTCGCCCATGTCGTCCGCTGCTTCGAGGACGCCGACATAGTCCACGTCGCCAATCGGGTCGACCCTATCAACGATATAGACGTCATTGCCACGGAGCTCGCGCTCGCCGACCTGGATACCGTGGACAAGCGCCTGGAGAAGGCGGTCAAGTCGTTCAGGCAGCTCGGCGGCGACCAGAAGAAGGCGGCCGAGCATGAGATGAACGCGCTCAACAAGGTGAGGCCGGCCCTGCAGGAGGGCAAGCCCGCCCGCTCCGTCGCCCTCTCCGACGAGGAGCTCGTCGAGGCCCGCGCCTGGTTCCTCCTTACGATGAAGCAGCAGGTCTACGTCTGCAACACCGACGAGGCGGGCGTCAGGAACGGCAACAAGCACATCGAGGCCGTCCGCGCCCGCGCCGCCAGCGAAGGCTCCGAGGCCGTCGTCATCTGCGGCAAGTTCGAGGCCGAGCTCGCGGAGATGGAGAGCGAGGAAGACAAGCTGGAGTTCCTCTCCGAGCTAGGGCTCAAGGAATCCGGCCTATCCGCGCTCATACACGCCGCGTACCGCCTCCTGGGCCTCCGCACCTTCTTCACCTCCGGCAAGGACGAGTGCCGGGCGTGGACTATCCGCGCCGGGGACAAGGCTCCCCAGGCAGCCGGCGTCATCCACACCGACTTCGAGAAGGGCTTCATCAAGGCCGACGTCTATTCCTTCGCCGACATCGACGCGGCGGGCACCGAGGCCGCCCTCAAGTCCGCCGGCAAGATCCGCATCGAGGGCAAGGAGTACGTCGTCCAGGATGGAGACGTGATGTTCTTCAAGTTCAACGTATAACGGAATCAACCGGCTGATCCTCGGCAAGTCGTCTCCATCTTGGCGCGCCAAGGATGGCGCGCTCCTCCAAGGCCCCGCGGACGTTCGCGTCCGCGACGCCATGGACGGCGAGGAGACGTGATGTTCTTTATATTTTACGTATAGCACATGGCCTGGAAGCTATTCCACAGTGAAACGGACCGATTCAAGGGGAACGCCTTCCCGGCTCAGGACGAGGGTGTGATCGCCGCGTTCGGGTACGAGGAGTATCCCGCCCTCCAGGTTAGGTGACAGCGGACGGTCGTCGTAGGCAAGGCTTACGCCTCGGAGCGTAGCGCCGAGTAGCTCGACCGCTATCCTCTGATCCGACAGGGGCTTGGCGGGGTCTATCCAGAATACGGCGCCGTCCTTGGGCCTGAGTATGGCCGCCTCTCCGCCGATGCTCGTGTCGCCGGAGCGGAATCCTTCCAGTAGCCAGGCCCGGTATTCCGGGGGATAGAGGAGCCGGGCTCCAGCGGGACCCGCGACGTGCCAGCCGCAGGCGACCGGCTTCTCGCCGACGCGGAACCATTCGTCGGAGCTGGCGGGGCATTCGGGCCCGGCGAGGCCTCCCGAGAGGTTGCAGACCCTCATGGAGACTCCATGGGCAGGTGCCGGGAGACGGCTTCCTGCCTCGGTGACGGCGTCGAGCACTCCTCTCACGGCTTCCGCGGGCACGGAGGAGCCTCGGGTCCCTATCACGGTATCGCCCTCGAAGTTGCCCATCCAGACGCCGACGATATGGCCGCCCGTCGCGCCTACGGCCCAGACATGCTGGTACTGGTTGGCCGTGCCGGTCTTGAACATAGCCTGGTAGTCAGTCTTGAAGACCGAGCCCTCCCCGAAGCCCAGGAATCGGCTGGCCGGATCGGATAGTATCGACCGTATCGTCTCGGCGGCGTAGAGCGACATGAGCGGCTCGGCCTTCCGCCTCTCCGCTTCGCTCTCTCCGAGCCCGGGTAGTACGGCCCTGGTCTCGAGGGGCGAGCCGTCGCGAACGAACGCGGCGTAGGCGCGCGTTAGCTCTTCCAGGCTGACCTCTGCGTTGCCTAGGGCCAGGCCCACGCCTAGGTGGTCCCTCTGGGCCGCCACGGAATCGAAGCCGAGGGCTTCGAGATAGTCCGCGAAGCGCTGGACCCCGAGGCGATTGAGGACGTATACGGCAGGCACGTTGAGACTCGACGCCAGCGCGACGCGTAGCCGTACTGGCCCGTTGTAGCGGTTGTTGAAGTTGAGCGGCACGTAGACGCGGCTAGAGCCGAAGTCCATCGGCACGTCGGGCAGCGGATCGGACGGCTTGAAGCCGGAGTCGAGCGCGAGCGCGTACAGGAAGGGCTTTAAGCAGGAGCCGGGCTGGTTGCGCGTCAGCACGCCGTCTATCTGCCCCCCGGCGGGATCGTCGAAATCGACCGAGCCCGACCAGGCTAGGATATCGCCGCTCCGGGGATCCAAGACGAGGCCTGCGCCGTTCTTTAGCCTAGCGTCGTCCATGCCTTCTATCTTCGAGGCGATGGTCCGCTCCAGTATTCCCTGGAGGTCCAGGTCGATGGTGCTGCGTACGTTCCATGCCCCGTCCCTCGCTGCTTCGGCCATAGGCAGGACGACGTCGCGAACGAAATGCGGCGCCCTCGAGGGATAGGCTCCCGCGCGGCTGGCCGCTATGGTCTCGCGTACCATGGCCTCGAAGGCCTCGGGATCTTCCCTATAAGAGGATGAACGGCGGAAGGCGCGTAAAGCGGCGGCCGCCAGGGCCTCCGGCTCTCCTATGGGGTCGAGTCGCCCGGGATTGCGGGGCAGTACGGCCAGGATGGCCGCCTCGTAGATGTTGAGATCGTCGGCGGCCTTGCTGAAATACGCCCGGGCAGCCGAGCCTAGGCCCTCGGCGCCTCTGCCGTACGGCAGGTTGGAGAGATAAAGCTCGAGCGCGCGCCTTTTTCCGAGGCGAGTCTCCAGGCGCAAGGCGTCCAGCGCCTCCATAGCCTTCGACCGTATCGATCTGCCGCGGGGCGAGACGATCCTGGCCAGCTGCATCGATATAGTAGAGGCGCCGGAGACCGCCTTCCCGGCGATCAGGGCCTGCCAGGCCGAGCGCGCTACGGCCAGCGGGTCCACGCCGGGGTGGAAATAGAACCGTTTATCCTCCGCCTCGATGAAGAGGGCGGGTAGCCATGGCGGGAGCGATCCCAGTTCCATGAATTGCCGCCGCCGCCCGTCGTCGACGGTGCCTACGTATAGCTCGCGCCCCGAGCGATCCAGGACGCGAAGGCTGTACGGCCTACCGAGGAATGCTTCGAGCTCGGGGTAGGGCGAGTAGCGCAGGCCGAGCCATAGTGCTAGGGCGACCGCCGAGACTCCAAGAGCGAGCGTCGGCAGCCATCGGGGCGGTCGTCTCATAGGCCTATGAGCATCAGGGTGGCCACGTCCCGGCCGAATATCTCCGGTTCGTACATGCATTCCGCGCTTGCCGAAGGCACCGTATAGATGCCGGCTGCCGTGGCGCGGAACAAGATCGAGTAGCTGTGGGTGCCCGCGTACATGGTGTCTACGTAGGCGTGGGCCTCGGTATCGAAGGCCTTTATCCGGCTCGAAGCGTAGTAGTCTCCGTCGTCATCGGCGCCGCGACGCCCCTGGCCGTAGGATTCCACGATGTCCGCTCCCGCAGGTATAGGCATGCGCACGGCCACGTTATGGAGCTTCCTGTCGTTACTGACCGTGACCGTAAGCCTGTAGAGCGACCCCCTCTTGAGCGGAGCGTCCCCTAGGGGGGCGCCGTCCGGGAAGGAGAAGCGGCTGACAACCTCCAGGCCCTGATCGCGGTTGAGCGCCGTCTCCGTCGGCACCGCGTACCTCATGACCGATCC
>Ga0180008_1000779_pt1 | contig 23338 bp, 17 predicted proteins | sample MM_PW_MetaG_FD_121121 | JGI IMG/M metagenome (GOLD analysis project Ga0180008, IMG submission 121121) | Groundwater microbial communities from the Aspo Hard Rock Laboratory (HRL) deep subsurface site, Sweden - MM_PW_MetaG | ecosystem: Environmental > Aquatic > Deep subsurface > Groundwater...
CTTCAATGGCGTGTTCATTTCTTGCCCAAGATCTTCTAGATACACCTGCCATCACATCATATAACATGGCTGATTGTAAAATCTCGTCTGTACGAGTTGAACCATCTAAAACCATACCATAACCACCATTGATGACTTTACCAATACCAACACCACCACCATTATGCAATGCGACTAAGCTCATACCTCTTGAGGCATTACCTAAAGCAACTTGGGTAGCCATATCGGCCATGACATTAGACCCATCTTTGATGTTCGATGTTTCTCTAAATGGACTATCAGTCCCTCCAGTATCATGATGGTCTCTACCGAGCATGATTGGTCCAACTTCTTTATTTCTGACCATTTCATTAAACTTAAGTGCAATCTTCAATCTACCGTATGCATCTTGATAAAGAATTCTTGCTTGAGTCCCAACAACAAGTTTGTTTTTCTTTGCATCTCTAATCCATTGATAATTGTCTAAATCTTGGAATCTTCTTTCATAATCGATTGCTTCCATAGCCGCTAAATCAGTCTTTTCTAAATCTATGGGATTTCCTGATAGGCAAACCCATCTAAATGGACCATAGCCATAATCAAATAAGATCGGCCCCATAATATCTTCAACATAAGATGGATAAATAAAACCATCTAGGTCATTTTCTTTATTCTTACAAATCTCAGTAATACCTGAATCGTAGACTGCTTTTAAAAAACTATTACCATAATCGAAAAAATAAGTACCTTTGTCTACGAGCACTTGGATAACTAAGTAATGTTTCTTCAAACTTTTGTTAACCATTTGAATAAATGATTCTTTATCTTCTTTTAACTGATATGTTCTTTCTTCAAAAGTTAAGCCTTGTGGACAATATCCACCATCATAAACTGCATGACAACTGGTCTGGTCACTTAATAGATCAATGTGGTTATTGTGTTTGACTGCATAATCCAAAAGATCGACAATATTTCCATGAAATGCGATTGCTTTATTTTCACCTTTTTTAATTGAAAGACTTGCAGCATCCAATGCTTCTTTAGGTGTTTTTGCAATCATGGAAACCCAACCTTGATTAAGTCTTGTTTCAATGCGTGAAAGGTCTACTTCAGCAATAATACCTACACCACCGGCAATTTCAATCGCTTTACCTTGAGCACCACTCATACCACCTAGACCAGAGGAAACAAATAACTTGCCCTTAAGATTACTCTTAGGATCAATATTTAATTTCATGCGTCCAGCATTCAGTAATGTTGAATAAGTTCCATGAACAATACCTTGTGGTCCAATATACATCCAACCACCCGCAGTCATCTGTCCGTAATTAGCAACACCAAGTGCAGCAGCTCTTTGGAAACCTAGTGCATGATCATATTGTCCTATCATCAACCCATTGGTAATGATAACTCTTGGTGAATGTTTGCTTGATTTAAATAATCCTAGAGGATGGCCAGATAAGATAACAAGTGTCTGTTCATCATTCATGATTTCTAAATATTTTTTAACGAGATGGTATTGCATCCAGTTTTGAAAAACTTGACCTGTTTCACCATAAGTCACAAGTTCATATGGATAAAGAGCAACCTCGAAATCAAGGTTGTTATCAATCATCACTTGGAATGCTTTACCTTCAATGGTTTGCCCTTGATATTGTTCAATTGGTTTCCCATGAATTCTAAATCGAGGTCTGAAGCGGTAACCATAAATTCTACCTTTTGAGAATAACTCATTTGCAAACTCTACAGCCATCTTTTCATGCCAAGCTTTAGGAATGTATCTTAAAGCATTCTTAATTGAAAGTTCAATTTCAGATGGACTCAAAATTAATTCTCTTTTAGGTGCTCTTCTGATCTTTGGATCGAAAATAGGATCTTCGGGTAAACTTGAAAATAGAAGATCTAATCCGATTTCAGATGGTTTATTCATTGACATCTTCCCCTTTAAAAACATAACTCTCAAATTCATGTTCTATCAGCATCTGTTCTATTTGATGTAAGTATGGATACATGACTTCATCATGCGTGATCATTGGAATGTGTTTTCTAATATATGTATATGCCTTATCCGTTTTATCGCCTAATTGAGCCTTTTCTCTAAAATCAATTGCTTGAGCTGCTGTCAGCAATTCCATGGCAATAACCTTTCTAGAATTCTCTAAAATGGACTTTGCTTTTCTTGCAGAAATGGATCCCATAGATACATGATCTTCTTGATTTGCTGACGATGGAATTGAGTCTACAGATGCAGGATGAGCAAGTACTTTGTTTTCACTTACTAAAGATGCTGCAGTATATTGAACAATCATGAATCCGGAATTCAATCCTGAATGTTTAGCTAGAAATGGAGGCAAACCATTAGATAGGTTAGGGTTTACCATCCGCTCTATTCTTCTTTCACTAATACCTGCAAGTTCAGCTACTGCAATACCTAAATAATCGAATGCTAGAGCTAATGGTTCTCCATGAAAATTACCTGCGCTAATTGCCAGTTCTTCATCTTCAAAAAGGATTGGATTATCTGTTACAGCATTCATTTCTCTTTCAACAATATCTAAGATATGTTCTAGTGCATCAGTAACAGCACCATGCACTTGTGGTGCACATCTTAAGCTATATGCATCTTGAACACGAAGCTCGTTTTGATGGGTAATATGCTTGCTGTTGTTTAAATTATCTCTCATTTCTTGAGCTGCTTTAATCTGTCCTTTTTGTCCTCTGACTTCTTGTATCCTTGGATCAAAGGCATTAATAACTCCACCTAAAGCTTCCATTGCCATAGATAATGATAAATTTGCAAACTTAAGTAATCTGATACTATCATACAAAACCAATCCACCAATCGCACTCATTGCTTGTGTGCCATTGATCAGACTTAAACCTTCTTTTGCAAATAGTTCATCAATAGGTTTGATATCAGCTTTCTTAAAAGCTGATAAAGTATCCATTCGATTGCCTTCATAATAGACTTCGCCGAGGCCAATGATCGGTAAACTCATATGTGAAAGTAATGCTAAATCTCCACTAGCACCTAAACTACCTTTTTCAAAAACAACAGGAATCACATTTTTATTTAACATCTCCATCAATTTATCAATGGTGCATAAACGAATACCACTATATCCTTTTATTAACGCATTAATTCTTAGAACCATCATTGCACGAACGATGTCGATAGGCAAAGGATCACCAACACCACATGCATGACTCATCAATAAATTAGCTTGAAGCTTCTTCACTTGATGCTTATCAATAATGATATTTGCTAAATGTCCAAAACCAGTATTAATTCCATATACTGCTCTGCCATCTTCAACAACTTTTTCGACAAAAAGGCTAGCTTTTTGAACTAGCTCTTGACTTGATTTGGCAATCGAAACCTTTTTGTGATTTCTTGCTACTTGATGTAACATTTCTAAAGATAAAGATTGACCGTCTAAAATAATCATGGTTCACCTCAAGTAAAAACTATAATTTTTATTGCTTAAAAATATGATAATGATAACGCTTTCTTTATAGATTTATTTTACCACAATTATCTTTATGATATAACCCCCTAGCATCATAAAAAAAGGATACAGTGCATAGCACTACATCCCTAATCAATTTCAAACCATAGCGTATAGCAAAATCATTCCTCGGATTCTAAATGTGAATTGATATAATCAATCACTTCTTTTTCTGTTTTTAATGTTATAACATGAGAAGCAATCATCTCAAATTCATCTATCGTGTGCGTTGTGATCATGCGCTTAATATATGGAATTGAAGCATTATTCATACTTAATTTCCTGATACCCAAACCAATGAGAACTGGTGCTGCAATCAAATCGCCACCTGATTCACCGCATACTGAGATTGGTTTTCCGGCTTTATTAAACGTATCAACAGCCATTTTAATAATTCTAAACATACTAGGTGCATAACTTTGATAATATTTTGATACCAATGGATTCATACGATCCACAGCAGTTAAATATTGGCATAAGTCATTTGTTCCAATACTAGCAAAATCAACAATCTCTGCAACATGATCAGCTACCATAATAATGGATGGAATTTCAATCATAATACCAAATTTAAAGTCCTTGTTAAATGCAATCTTGTTTTTAATTAAATCCGTTTTAACTGATTCAAGAATTTCTTTAATTTGATAAATATCATCGATGCTGCCAACCATCGGAAACATCAACCACAAGTTACCATATATAGACGCTCTAAGTGCAGCCCTAAGTTGTATTTTAAAAAGTTCTTGATGTGTAAAAGATAAACGAATCGCTCGATTTCCTAAAAATGGGTTATCTTCTTTAGGCATATCCAAATAGCTGAGCACTTTATCTCCACCAATATCTAAGGTTCTCAAAACAACCGGTTTCTGTTTAAATTTTTCAAGTATTTTTTTATAAACTTCAAACTGGAAATCTTCAGATGGCATTTGTGTGTTTTCCATATATAAAAACTCAGATCTAAATAATCCTATGCCATCCACAAATTGTTCGTTTTCTAATATTTCTTGACTGACAGAGCCAATATTCAAAGATAAATCGATGATTGTTCCATCCTTTGTCATTGGTTTTGTGTTGATATAACGTTTAACAATTTCTTGCTTAAATAAATAATCTTTTTGCTTATTTTTATAAACTTCAATCGTATCCAAATCGGGGTTCGTTATGATATTTTCTGCGGTTGCATCAACAATCATCCATTCATTTTGCTTAACTTCATTCAAAATATGATCAACACCTAAAATAGCTGGAATCTCGTAGCTTTTAGCAATAATTGCTGTGTGAGATGTTACACCTCCAACTTCAGTTATAATGGCTTGTACATTGATTCTATCAAGCGTTGCAGTATCTGATGGGTATAAATCTTGCGCAATAATCACAGAAGGTTGGTCCAATAACGATAAATTGGATTCCGGAATACCATCAGCTATTCTTAATAACCTATTTCTAACATCTTTAAGATCAGCAATACGCTCTTTAATCAATATGTCATCAACTTGTGAAAGTAAATCAATATATTTGTCAAATATAACTCTGATAGCATAACGATGAGAAAAATGCTTTTCTCGTATTTGAGTATGAATTTCTTCAATAACCACTTGATCATCGACCATTTCAAGATGTGCATCAAAAATGAACGATTTGATATCATTTTTATCTTGCAGGAAATGCTTAATCTTCGAAATCTCGATATGTGCGCTTTCTCTAATACTTTTATAGATGTCTATCTCTTTTTCAACAAGAGTTGAATCGATGATTTCTTTTTCTATTTGTGGTATATATTGCTTGTAAATATATACTCTACCTATTCCAATACCTTGCGATACAGCATGACCTTTATGTATTGATTTCATTTTCTTGTCTCCTTCGACTTAAATGAGAGATTTTCTATGATGATCAACGATCACCTATGATAACAATAGTTTTTTAATCGCATATGCGATACCTTCATCATCATTGGATAACGTGATAAAATCTGCGTTTTCTAAAGCTTTAGGACTACCATTGGCCGTAGCTATTGCCAAACCAGCAATTTCAAACATGCTAACATCATTATCATAATCACCAAATACACAAACATGATCTAAACTGATATTGAGATATTCAGCAATCTTTTTTACTGCATGACCTTTACTTACACCTGGAGATGAGATATCCGTATATCCATGACCAGAACTCATATGAATCAACTTTGTATTTTCATGAACAAATTCAAGTACTTGATGCGTTTTGGTTTCATCCATTTCATAAATTAATAATTTCTCAATCTTTGAATAATCATGTATACCATCATCATAAAGAATAATTTTTATTTCATCTGAGTGTACTTGTCTTGCATGTATATTATATAAATTAAATCTATCAATACGTCGACTATATGGTTGAAAATAACACGCATCTCTTTTGAGAATATTGCATTCGATATGGTTTTTAACACAAAATTCTACAACTTTTTTTGCATCCTTGGGATTGGTAAATAATTGTTGGAGCGGTTGATTAGTTGAAAGATCATCAATTGCTGCTCCATTTGAAGAGATAATAAAATCTTTTAAACCCAAAGTTTCACTAAAGTGCTTAATCATACTAAATATTCTACCTGAAGCAATTGCAATCCGAATGCCTTTTTCTTTGAGTAAATCAATAGCATACTTACTTTCTTCTGAAATCTGACTTTGGCTATTAAGCAGTGTGCCATCCAAATCAAATACGACGAGTTTGACATTATGAAATTTTGATTTCATCATTTCTAATTCCATGCTGTTTTCCTCATATCAAATAGAATTTAGCCGTATAAAATACGACTAAATATAGATCTTAAAAAATTCTAATTGATTCCCTTAATATTATTTTACCTTATTTTGCGTGTTTCCCATACAAATAATCACTCATGATATTATACTTCTCACATATTCCTATGAATTTCTAATATTTCAAGAATATGATTGATGGTCAGCAACTAATGCTGCGAGTGCAATACTATAAAATTTACTTTCTTTAGAATCTGCTCTACTTGTTAAAACGATTGGTTTCTTAGCACCAGCAATGACACTTGCACTTTTTGCATTTGCAAGAAACATCATACTCTTATAGAAAACATTTCCAGACTCTATTTGAGGCATTAATAAGAAATCTACATCACCTGCCATAGGATCAACAATGCCCTTATGCATAGCAGCTTCTTTATTGATGGCGTTATCAATAGCAAATGGACCACCAACGATGCAACCTTTAATGCGATCATTTTGGTTTCTTATGATTAATTCTTGTGCATCAAGGGTTGCTTGCATTTTAGGATTTACTTTTTCTACAGCAGCAATACAACCAACGTTTGGCATTTTAATGCCTAAAGCATGAGCAATTGCTACACCATTTTCTATGATTTCTTGCTTGATTTCAACATCTGGTGCAATATTCATCGCGCCATCGCTCATTAAAAGTAATTTATGATAAGTAGCAATCTCCATCACACTGACGTGTGAAAGTCTATTTGGGGTTCTCATTCCAAACTCTTTATCTAGTGCAGCACGTAAGATGATTGCTGTATCAACCATGCCTTTCATCAAAATGTCAGCTTTATTTTCACTAATCATTTTAACAGATGCATCGCATGCTTTTAATTGATCAGGTAGATCAATAATCTTATAATCTTCAGCATCCATGTTTAACTTAAACATCAATTGCTTAATTTCCGTTGCATCACCAACTAATATGGCTTGTACAATACCATCTAGGACAGCCATATGAACAGCTTCTAAAACATGTTCATCATTTGCTACTGCAACAACTACTGTCTTTTTTTCTAATAGTTGTGCTCTTTTGACAATGTCTTGCATTGATTTAATCATCAAATTCACCTACTTATATATTTTTGCTTTTTCTTCGCCCTTAAGTACACGATAAGCACCATAGGCTAAAGCTTCCATTTCATCCTCACCTGGATAAACCATCACAGGTGCAATAAATTCAACTCTTTCTTTAATTAAATCAACTGTGTTCTTGTCATATGCTAGACCACCAGTAATGATGATCGCATCAACTTTTCCTTTGAGAACTGTACTACAACTTCCAATTTCTTTAGCAATCTGATAGCACATGACTTCATAGATAAACTTTGCTTTTGTATCACCAGCTAAAATTCTTTTTCTAATTTCAGACCCATCATTTGTCCCTAAATAGGCAACTAAACCACCTTGGCCATAATTTTTTCTTTGAATTTCTTTCAATGTATACTTCCCAGATAAAGCCATTTTATACAAGGGACCTAATGGAACTGATCCACTTCTTTCAGGTGACATCGGCCCATCGCCATCTAATGCGTTATTGACATCAATAACACGTCCATTTTTATGAACGCCAACACTGATCCCTCCCCCTAAGTGAGCGATAATTAAGTTTAGATCTTGATATTTTTTATTTAAGTCTTTACTTGCTTTGAGAGCAACTGCTTTTTGGTTAAGAGCATGAAATAAACTCATTCTTTGGATCTCAGGCATACCTGTAAATCTAGCAATATCCTCCATTTCATCAACAGCTACAGGGTCAACGATATAACTTGGTATATGATATTGATCTGCTATATGCTTAGCAATTACACATCCTAAGTTTGATGCATGTTCACCACGAGGAGATAATTTCATGAAATCAACCATTTCATCGTTAACTTCATATGTTCCCCCTTCGATAGGCTTAAGCATACCCCCTCGACCAACAACTGCATCAAGTGTTGCTAAATCAATTTGAGATTCCACCAGTGCCTCCATGATTGCTTTTAATCTAAAGTCATATTGTTCAATGACGTGATTAAACTGGTTAATGACTTTTGAATCATGTCTAACACTAAAAGTAAAAACAAGCCCTTCATTTTCATAAATCGCTAGTTTTGTTGATGTAGAACCTGGATTAATGGCTAAAATGCGAAATTTTTTCATATTTGCTCCTTGTAATTATATCTTTTCATACATTTATTTAATTGATGACTACAGTTTTTCGATTGCTCCTAAGCGATCTGCCATAGCTGGATGTGAATAGTGCAATAAAACATAGACAGGATGAGGATTTAAATTCGAATAGTTTTCAGTAACTAAAATGCGTAATGCTGACATCATATGTTTCTTGTCAACATATTTTGTAGAGAAAGCATCGGCAGCATATTCAGCTTTTCTGCTTAAATAATTCAAAGGCATACCCAAAAGGACGTTAATAGGTTCGATTAAAATACTAAATAAAATCAAGCCAAACCCTAAATGGACACCTGTTAAACCAAATGCTGTTGCCAAATCTGAAGATTGCATGATTAATCCGATGACTGCAGCATACAAACCAAAAATAATAATTTGTTGTACAAGCATACGTGGTGCATCTTTATGCATAGCATGTCCTAATTCATGAGCAAGTACAGAAAGTATTTCATCTTCTGAAAGCTTTTCAACTAACGTATCGAATAAAACAACTTCTCTTGTTTTACCTAAACCACTGAAGAATGCATTAAGTTTTGTTGATCTTTTGGATGCATCCATAATTGAAATAGCAGTAACTTGAAAACCCACCTCTAAAGCTAGTGCTTCAATTCTAGTTCTTAAGTCTCCTTCAGGAAGTGGGGAAAGTTTATTGAATAATTTGACGAACACCTTAACGTTTAAGATGAATATAAGAATCATAATGATGGATAGTGCTGCCCAGGCAGTTAAAACAAACAACCATAAATTATCAGTAAACTGTAAGTAGAGAAAACTAAACAATGCAACAACTGATCCACCCAAAATAGTCATAATTAATAGGTTTTTAATCATGTCAAAGAAGAAAGTCTTCTTGTTTGTTTTATTAAATCCAAATTTTTCTTCAATAACAAAAGTCGCATAATAATTGAATGGCATATTGGTAATAGATAATCCAACAACAATTAAACCAAGAAAAGACAATGTACGAAGTGTTGGACTTAAGAACCAACTGTTTGTCCAAACTTCTATCGCACCAAAGACTCCGAAGATCAATAAGCCTAGTATTAAAAGTGTATCAAAAACCTTTGTGATCAGTCCAAATCTCATAGTTTCCATTGTATAGCTTAACCATTTACTGTATTTCTCTTCATCATATATATCTTTAACATTTTCGGGAATTGGTTTATTTCTATTATTATAATTGAGCAAAGAAACAATTAAATCCAAAGCAAACATGACAATAATAAGTCCAACAATTAAATAGGCAATCATAAAATCCTCCGTTTATTTAATTCTCAATGGGTTGAAATGTAGATGTAAAGTGTCTTAAAATAGGCGATTCATAAGTAAATTCATACCCTTTAAGCTCATTTCTATGTTGATAAACATGGATGACTGCATCAGCAACAACATCCATATGCCGATATGTATAAACACGTCTTGGTATTGCCAATCGCATCAATTCTAATACACATGGTATATTTTCATGTGTATCAGGGTCTCTACCTAATAATAAAGTTCCAATCTCAACTGCACGAATACCAGCTTCTAAATAAATAGCATTGGTAACTGATAATGCAGGGAATTGTTCAGAGGGTATATGTGGTGCCATTCTTTTACACTCAACAAATACAGCATGACCACCTATTGGATATTGAATGGGTACACCAGCAGCTTTAAGCTTATCCCCTAAATATCTTACTTGATCAATACGATGTCTTAAATATGTTTCATCTAAAGCTTCCATGAGACCAACAGCTAGAGCTTCCATATCTCTACCATTTAATCCGCCATATGTTGGAAATCCTTCATATGGAATCACTGCTACTCGACATTGATTATAAAGTTGTTCATTGTCTTTAATCGCTATGATGCCACCCATATTGACCAGTCCATCTTTTTTAGCACTCATCAAAAAGACATCAGCATAACTACATTCCTCACGAACGATATCAATGATTGCTTTATTTTCATACCCTTTTTCTCGTTCCTTAATGAAAAATGCATTTTCAGCATATCTAGCACCATCAATGATGGTGGGAATATTGAATTTATTTGCTATCTCTTTTACCGCTTTTAGATTTGCCATACTGACAGGCTGTCCACCTGCAGAATTATTCGTGATTGTCATGATAATGCCAGCGATATTTTCTTTGCCTTTTTCTAAAATGAGTTTTTCTAGATGAACTAAGTCAAAGTTTCCTTTGAATGGATGATCTAAATCAATATTAAAACACTCTTCTATCACACAGTCAATTGCTCTTGCTCCAGCAAGCTCAACATGTGCTCTAGTTGTGTCAAAATGAATGTTAGAAATATAAAACATACCTTTTTTTGTAACGAGTTGAGGTAAAAAGACTTGCTCAGCACCTCTACCTTGATGAACAGGCATAAAATATTGATAACCAGTTATATTTTTGACGACACTTTCAAGTTTAAAAAAACTACGACTTCCAGCATAAGCTTCATCCCCAACCATCATAGCTCCCCATTGTTCCTGGCTCATAGCTCCAGTACCTGAATCTGTTAAAAGATCGATATAAACATCTTCGCTTCTCAAAGAAAAAGGGTTATACCCAGCATTCTTTAAAAGCATTTCTCGTTCCTTACGGGTTGTTTCTCTAATTGGTTCGACCATTTTTATGCGATAAGGCTCAGCAATATACTTTTTATTCATGGATTATCTCCTTTTTAAGTCTCTACTATGATTATACATCATAGCAATGAGAAAATAAACCCTTTTTGTAAGCGCTTTTACTAAATTGAAATAAGGATATATTCATTCCAAAGTTAAATAATTTTTTTTAAGTATTCATGTATTTTTTATATTCGTTAACTTCGTCGATTGTTGGCGAACTTTCTTGAGCGCCTATTTTCATGATTGACATACCTGCACATATATTTGCAAATCGAATACTTTCTTCAATTTGATTGGATTTTATATACTGGGAAGCGAATGCAGCTAGAAAGACATCTCCGGCTCCTGTTGTATCAACAATTGGAACTTTAATACCATCAACAATCTTTAATTCTACACGATCATGAAAGACTGCTCCCATCGATCCTCTGGTTACAATGAGTTTTTTAGGGTATTGAGCACAACTCAATTCAATAGAGTGATTTGGAAACATTTGATTGACTTCGATTTCATTAGGAATTATAAATGTGATTTTATGAATCATATCTGCTTGTAAAGTTTGATAAGGTGATGGATTCAAAACAACAGGTACTTGGTTTTCATTGCAAAAATCAATGACGTATTCAACAATTTCCATTGGAATTTCTAATTGTAAAAGAACGATTTTTGCTTTTTTGATGATTGGCTTTGCTTGATCAATCATTTCTTTTGTGATTCTCCGATTTGCGCCTGGTACGCTAATAATCGAGTTATCTCTTTTTTTGGATTGTTGTATAGTGACACAAGCAACACCAGTATATTCATCGACACGATGAACATGTGTATGATTAACACCATATTTTTCAAAGTTTTTAACTGCAATTGTACCAAAAACGGCATGGCCGACGCAACCAATCATAGCAACCTTATTTCCTAATTTAGCAGCAGCAATCGCTTGGTTGGCTCCTTTACCCCCTTGAAGAAAGTGAAAAGCTTGGCCTTCAATCGTTTCTCCAATGCCAGGTTGTCTATTGATTTCAAAAAATAAATCCATATTAATACTACCAACAACAACGATATCGTAATTTGTTTGCATCAAATACCTCCAAAAACCTGATGATTTGATCATCTTCATACATATTATACCATTTAAAATTTCGTTCATCTATGATTATCATTACCTATGAATTTCACTACAATAAAAAAAGACATGAATGTCTTTCTTTATTTTGAATTTATTGGTAGTGTGACCTTAAATGTTGTAAACTCATTGACTTGACTGTTAACTTCAATCTTTCCTTTAAGCTTTTCAACAATTCTTTTTGTAATTGATAATCCAATACCACTACTGGTTTGATGTCTAGATTTTTCTACGACATAAAATAAATCATAGATGTGAGATTGTTCTTCAGGAGAAATGCCTATGCCATAATTTGTAATACTGAAAATCATTTCACTTTTATCTGCTTTAATTGAAACATCTAGTTTTTGATTCACACTTGAATAATTGATGGCATTATCAATCAAGTTTTTCCAAATTTGATAAGTCAATTCTTTATTACTTGTGATATGTACTTCATCAAGCTCTAAATTTAGTTCAAGTTTCTTTTCTTCCCAAGATAGTTGTAGCATTTGTATAACACTTCTAATTTGTTCTGACACATTAAAATCTTGATCAGTCTTAACGATTGAAGTACTATCCAAAATAGATAGTTGTAACATATTTTTTGATAAGTTTGATAATCTTGATGATTCGGTAGCAATGATTTCAGAATACTCAACAATCTCTTCGGGTGTTAAATTTCCAGTTTGAATCAATTCAGCGTAGCCTTTGATTGCGCTAATCGGTGTTTTAAATTCATGCGAGAAATTACGAACGAATTCTTTATTTAAATATTCATTTGCTCTTAACTCTAAAATCATTTGATTAAAGTCATCGCTTAAGCTTGATAATTCATCTCTACCTTTTGATTCAATGTGAATATCAAAGTTACCATGAGCTACTTGTTTGGTAGCAATGCTTAGTGATCGAATTCTATTAATGATGATGTATTTGATTGCTAATCCGAATAGTGTTAAACTGATACCCGCAGTCACAATCATACCAATTAAAAATAAATGAGACTGAAATATTTCTTGTGAAGGGAAATCAACGATATTGGTTAAGATCAAGCGTGGGATTAATGTCGATAAGCCTAAAACAACAAATATCGTTACTAAAATTTTAACTGATAACTTTTTCATTTAATGACCGCCTTATACCCAAGACCACGCACGGTAATGATTTCAAATGCTTCTGATGTCACATGTTCTCTAATCTTTTTAATATGAGTATCTACTGTTCGATCATAACTTTCAGAATCAAAACCCCAAATTTCATTCATCAATTGTTCTCTTGTAAATATTTTATTCGGAGAAGCGAGTAATTTAAATATAAGTTGGAATTCTTTTCTTGATAGTTCCAATAGATTTCCATTTTGTATGCACTCGCCTGATTGATAATCCAATGAGAAATCTTTAAGTTCAATTTTATTAGAACTTGCTATTTGATATCTTCTCAGTAATGCTTTAATTCTTAAGAGCATTTCATTTAAATCAATGGGCTTAACCATATAATCATCTGCACCACTGATGAACCCTTTTTCTTTATCTTCAAAACTATCTAATGCTGTGAGCATTAAAATGGGTAATTCGGGATGCGTTATTCTAATTTTATTGACTAAGGTAATACCATCCATCACTGGCATCATCACATCAGTAATGATTAAATCAATGTGTTCTTTTTCAAAGATTTGGATGGCTTTTTGGCCATCCTCAGCTTCTATGGTTTCATAACCTTGGTTTGATAAGTATTTTGAAAAGAGTTTTCTAATGTTATATTCATCTTCTATAATGAGTATTTTAATCATAGAAACACCTCCTTGTTACTATAAATTATATCACTAAAAACAAATCTTATTCAGTTCTTAATGCAACGACTGGATCTCTTCTAGCTGCAATTCCACTAGGAACAAGACCAGCAACTAATGTTAAGATGGTGCTTAATACGATTAATCCAATAGCACTTGTTAAGTTAAGTGTGGAGAATCCTGGAACGCCAATCAATCGATTGATAATGATATTGACAGGAATATTAAGTAATATCGCAATCAGAACTCCAATGACACCAGATGAAAATCCGATGAGGACTGTTTCTGCATTGAATATTCTTGAAATATCCTTCTTACGCGCACCTAAACTTCTCATGATTCCAATTTCTTTTGTTCTTTCAACAACAGATACATAAGTAATGATACCAATCATAATAGATGAAACAACAAGTGAGATACCAGCAAAGGCTGCCAAAATAATAGTAATAGTAGAAATCAAAGTAGAGATTGTAGCTGAAATTGTTTCAGCTAAATCTGTATATACGATGGTGTCAACTTCATCTAATCCAACATTATACGCATCCAAATAAGATTTTATTTCATCTTTTGAATCGAATGATACAGGATATATTTGAACACCTGTAGGTGTAGAATCCCCACCAATAGCACGCATTGTCATGTCATATGTAAGTTGTGTGTTAAATGGTAATCCCGTTAGAACATTAACTGTAGGAGAAGCTTCTTGAGCAACAACGATGTCTGATGTTGAATCCATAGCAATCATGTAATCAGTAAGGTATGTTGTATAACCGATACCAGTGGATAATAGCTCAGTTGAGGCATCTTCATTGACACGCAATATACCGACGATTGATATCGTTACTGCATCAGCATCTGTATACATTGCTTCGTAATCAGTGCCTGGTATAAACGTACTTCCTAATGAATTGAAATATACATCGTTAGGAATGATCTTAAATGATTTCCCAATAAAATCATCAAAAGTATAATTTTCTTCAACTGAGATACCAAGGGCTTCTAAGATGCTTACATCAAGTTGATTTTGTGAATCAACAATTAACACAAGTTGATTATAAGCAACTGGGTATTGTCCTGCTAAGATATCATATTGTGACTGAATAAATTCAGGGCTATTAGGAATTTCGTTTAAGACAGTACCAGCACTAGAAAATGGATTCATTGATGTATCGGATATAATCTTGGTGTAGCCACCTGCGCTTGTTTCAGCAATAATATTTAAAGAGATGGATCTTGTATAAGATATAGAATTATAAAGTGTCGTATCCATTTGATCTAAATAACTTAAAAAATCATCTGAAAATATATTGGTGTGAAGGGTTGTATTGCTAATCTCATCATATGAATAAATAATCGGATCATCAATAAATGAACCGTCAGATACACCGAGATCTTCCATACCTTGTCTTGGACCAGCAAATATATTTGTTGATACAATACTAGAAACGGTTAGTGGAAACCCAGCTAAGGTATCACTTTGCATTTCGTCAACATAACTGGTCATGCCTGTAGAAATAGATAAGACTAATGCAATACCGATAATCCCTATACTTCCTGCAATTGCAGTAATTAAAGTTCTACCTTTTTTAGTCAGTAGGTTTTTAAAACTAGTTTTAAGTGCTGTTAAGTAACTCATTGATGTTTTCTTGTTGAGCAATTTATCACTGACTACTGCACCAGATTTGATTTGAACAGGTCTTGTATCATCAACAACTCTTCCATCAACAAGTTGAACTATACGATCAGAAAACTCATGAGCCATTTCAGCATTATGAGTTACCATAATTACAAGTCTATCTTTTGATATGGATTTTATGAGTTCCATAATTTGATGACTTGTTTTACTGTCCAATGCACCTGATGGTTCATCAGCAAGTAAAATCATTGGATTATTAACAAGTGCTCTTGCAATTGCAACACGTTGCATTTGACCACCAGATAACTGGTTAGGCTTTTTATTGATATGATCTACAAGTCCAACTTCTGTTAGAACTTTTACTGCTCTTTCCTTACGTTCTTTTGCTGCAACACCTGACAATCTGAGTGCCATTTCAACATTATCTAAAACTGATAAATGAGAAATTAAGTTGTAGCTTTGAAAAACAAAACCAATGGTTGCATTTCTATACGCATCCCAATCGTTATCAGAAAAATCTTGAGTTGACTTGCCATCAACAAGTAAATCACCACTGGTATATCGATCCAAGCCACCAATGATATTAAGCATTGTTGTTTTACCACTACCAGATGCACCTAAAATAGATACAAACTCATTCTTTTGGAACTCAAGACTAATCCCGTTTAATGCGGGAACGGGAAGTCCCCTAACTACATAATCTTTTTTGATATTTTTCAATTGTAACATGTCTTTACCTCCTAATGTTATGTCTCTATTGTAATGAATCTTTGTGAACTTTTTATGAACTTTGCCTGAAGATGGGAATATGTGAAAAATTACACAAAAAAACCGGATTCTATTGTGAATTCGGTTTATTGTTATTATTTAATTGCTAATGTTGAAATAAAAGTTGGCAGATAATCATCTAAAAATTCTCTACCAAACATATCTTCGTAGAAACCATGAATGGAGAACCCTACTTTAATTTGTCCACCAATCTGATCATCTAATGAATGTCCAAATTCCAAAGGATCTTGATCATCAATTCTTTTCTTTAACTCATCTTTAGGTAACTGTTCAATATCCGAGTAAGGAATTTTATACTTTGTGATGAATTCTTGATTGCTCTCCCACGCATTATAATCATAAATAAATAAGACAGGATTACAAAATCCAGAAAGCATCCTTCCATTCTTCTTTAAGACTCTATAAGCTTCTTTCCAAACCTTATTGATATCATCAACAAATAGGTTAGATACTGGATGAAAGATTAAATCGAATGTCTCATCTTTAAAAATAGATAAATCTCTCATATCTCCTTGAACAAGTTTTAGGTCTAGGTTTTCTCTTTTAGCAACAAACTCATCTTGTTTCAACTGATTTGGACTATTATCAAAAACTGTAACTTGTGCACCAGCAGCACTTAAAACTGGTCCTTGTTGACCACCGCCTGAGGCTAAACATAAGACCTTTTTACCTTTGAGTTCCCCAAACCAAGACATTGGTACGGGAATTCTTGGTGTCAAAAGTAATGAAAACTCACCAAGTCTTGCTTTTTCTATTGTTTCATGATCGACTGGAACAGTCCATATATTTTCACTTTCAACCTGTTTATCCCATGCAATCCGATTATGCTTTAATATATCCATATCCATATTCCTTCCTTAAATACTACTTCAATACACGCTTGATTAAACTCACTTTTGCCTTACTATAAGGAGGATAAGTGAGCGGTGGATCAAATCTGGTTCCTTTTTTTACGTAGCTCTTTTGATTGGAAAAGATTTCAAATGAATATTTACCGTGGTAAATACCCATACCACTGTGACCCACTCCTCCAAATGGTAGATTTGGGTTACTGAAATGCATCATTGTGTCATTGATTGCTCCTCCACCAAATGAGATATGACTAAATATCTTTTTTTCAACTTCTTTATGACTTGTAAATAGGTAGAGTGCTAAAGGTTTTTCTTTATCTTTAATCATTTGTATAACTTCATCTAAATCTTTGTATACCAAAATAGGAAGAAGAGGTCCAAATATTTCTTCTTTCATGATTGGATCATTCCAAGTCACTTGGTCAACAATTGTTGGACTGATGAATAAGTTCTCTTCATTCTTCTCATTTCCATAAACGACTTTGTTCACATCAATTAAGTTGTTTAATCTTTGGAAGTGCCTATTGTTCACAATTCTTCCAAATGATTGATGATCGCTATAACGATCTATTAAAGTTTGCTTGAGTTCAGAAATAAACTCATCATGTACACTTTCATGAACATAGATATAATCTGGAGCAATACAACTTTGTCCAGCATTGATGAACTTACCAAAAAGAATTCTTCTTGCTGCAACTTTGATATTTGCCGTTTCATCTACTATAGCAGGACTCTTGCCACCTAATTCTAATGTGACAGGCGTTAAATGTTTGCTAGCTGCTTCATAAACAATTTGGCCAACATGATGACTTCCAGTAAAGAAAATATGATCAAACTTCAATTTAAGCACTTCACCCGTTACTGTATGATCACCTGTAAATATACTGATATATTCAGGATCAAATGTTGTTTGAATCATCTCAACTAATACTTTTTCTGTCTCCACTGTATATTCACTGGGTTTAATGATTGCTGTATTACCAGATGCAATTGCACCAATTAACGGTTCTATAACTAATTGAAACGGGTAATTATATGGTCCGATGATCAGAATATTGCCTAGAGGTTCGAACATAACATATGATTTTGTAAACAATTCATAGATTGGTGTTCTAACTTTTCTTACATGCATCCATTTTCTTAAATGCTTTTCAATCATTGTTATCGTAGAAAGTACAAATCCAATTTCAGAAGAATAAGCTTCAAAGCTGGATTTATGTAAATCCTTATAAAGAGTTTGTGTAATCTGAGGTTCGAACTTAAGGATGGCTGACTTCAATTTTTTTAGTTGTAAAATTCGAAATTCATAAGATTTCGTTATATTAGAATCAAAATATGCTTTTTGTTTCTGTAAAGTATTTTTCATTAGGACACCTTCTTAAATATGTTTTAACTTTGTTTTTGCAGTCTTTTTCTTCTTTGAACAAAACATCTAATAAGTAGAAATATGGTGATACTATAATTTAATACATAAAATATACCTTTAGTTATTGTAGCAAAACTAGCAAATCCTACAACTGGTGCGATAAGATTTGTATTTGTAAGCATGATGATCACAGAAATATTTTCTGCATAATCGAATATCACTGATGCAAATCCCAATAAAGCAAAATTCTTATTCTTGGTTTGTTCCAAGAAAAATAAATAGAAGAAAATCGAAAGAAGCAATGGATAAATAAAATCCAAAGGCATTTGAACAAATAAATAAAGCGATCTACCTTGACTACTAATTTCACTTACAAATGTTGTAGCAAAAGCTAAATCATATCCTTTAAACATCATGAGATCAAACATTTGAACCGAAACACCTTCTGTAATCAAAGGAGTAACTAAATCCATAGATAAAAAGATTAAGTGGGCAACAATAAAAAGGATAATAATGGTTTTATGTCTTTTGATCTTCATTTGATCTATGGCTTAACTGCAATCGCATCGATTTCTACTAAAACATCTTTAGGTAACCGTCTAACTTCAACTGCTGCTCTTGCTGGCTTATGATCACCAAAAAATGCCGCATAGACAGTATTCATCTTACTAAAGTCTCCTAAATCAGTCATGAAGACACCACATCTTACGATATCTTCTTTCTTCAATCCTGCAGCTTCAACAATTGCAAGTATATTAGATAAGCTTTGTCTTGTTTGATCTGATATGTCATCAGAGACTAAAGTCATTGTTCCAGGAACAAATGGTATTTGTCCTGATACATATAAAGTATCTTTAACAAGAACACCTTGACTGTAAGGACCTACTGCTTGAGGTGCATTTTTTGTATGTATGTTTTTCATTTCACTACCTCCTATTGTTTTAATTATACCATGTATGAATACGTGTGATTTCTAAAAATAACGGGACCTATCGTATTCAATACCAATTAGCATTATTAGATTTCTGAGTTCATTAAAAAACACCTCAATCGATGAGGTGTTGTGTTGAATTTAGATTGCACATTTTTCATAGACACATTCTGGGTTGTTACATTGAATGCATCCTTGTTTCTTAACAAGAACATCGCCGCATAATGGGCATAATTCTCTTTCAATCTTTTCAGGAACTTGACCACTACCACTAACTGTAATATGAGTCACATATTCTTTGACATCACCAGTCTTCTTATTCATCCATTTTTCCTCAAGATGAGCATGAGGAGGTGTTGCTGGATTTAGATCTTCAGTGTTTTCGTTGATACCAGCTAAGATACCAATCTTAGCACATCTATCTCTAAATACTGTTGCCCCTTTTAATCCTTTAGACCAAGCAGTGGTATAAATATTCATGACATCTTCAACAGATGCACTATTATTTAAGTTGAAAGTTGAACTGATTGCTGTATCAACGTACTTTTGAATGGTTGCTTGAACATTTGCACGATCCATGAAATCTAAGTTTTGAGAAGTAATGAGTGCCCAGTCAGGTAATCTTTCTGGTTCAACAAACATTGCTTTCGCAAGTGCAAGTGGTGTCTTTTCCCATACTGTAATTGTTTTTTCTTCTTCAAACATAGAAACAATACGTCTTGTGTAATTGATTTGGAAGAATGGTTCAACGCCTCCACTTACGCCAAAGATATTAGATATAGATCCTGTAGGTGCGATGCTTAATAAGCGGCTGTTTCTCATACCATACTTTTTAACGAGTTCATCAGTTTCAGCATCAATCGTGTCTATATAGAATTTTGAAGATGATACTTTTTCATAATCGAATCTTGGGAATACGCCTAATTCATTTGCACGAATTGCACTCATCTTAGTCGCAGTGTTCAACATTCTTCTCATCAATACATCTAAAAACTCTAAAAATTCATTACTACCATAAGGAAGTCTTAGGCTTAAAGCTAAATCTGCAAGACCCATAACGCCAAGTCCTATTTCTCTATATTGTTTAACGTGTTCTCTTTGTTCAGGTAAGGCATGACGGTCACCTAGCATTGTAAGTAAGTCATCAAGAGCTCCAATCATTTCGCCAACAACAAAATCAAAACGATCCCAATCATAAGCAGCATGATCAGTAAATGCATCTCTAACAAACGCATTGAGGTTCACACTTCCTAAATTACACGATCCATGAGCCATCAATGGTTGTTCACCGCAAGGATTGGTTGCTGTAAAGCGAACATCAGGGTATTCACTCATAAAGTGATAATCATTCATATGATCGATAAAGACAACACCAGGGTCTCCCATTGTATGTGCAGCATACCCAATAAGTTCAAGTAAATCTTTTGCACGAATTGTCTTTTCAATCTTTTCATAAGGTGTTTCGAATCGCATTGTCCATTTTTGATTATTTTGAACAGCCAACATAAAATCATCTTTTAAAGCAATACTAATATTTGCTCCATTAACTTTATTTAGATCAAGTTTCGTTGTAATAAAATCAATGATATCAGGATGATCGATATTTAAAACGAGCATGAGAGCTCCACGTCTATTGTCTTGTTGAGTAGAAAGTGTTGTGTGAGAATACTTTTCAGCAAACACCATGACACCAGGTGTTGTATTACTGGTGTTATTGACCTTAGCACCTTTTGGACGGATATTCGATAGATTCATACCCTGACCACCACCATAGCTGTATGTACGAGCAATTTGATAGTCTGCACGGTAAATACTTTCTAAGCTGTCCTGTGGATCTTCTGTAACATAACAATTACTACCTGTTATGTTCCCTTCTCTACCAATGGCATAAAGATTTCTACCACCAAAGATAGCTTCTTTATGTCTAAATATTTTCTCAAGTGAAGAATTACCGAAAGCTACTCTCTTAATGAAGTCTCTTTTTGTTTCTCCTGGGATGAGATATTTGCTTAAAATCAAATCTTGGCGTTCATCATTATCAGACCAAGGATTTTCGCGTTCTACTTTTTGTTTTTCACGATACTTGATATATACTTTTGCTGCTTCAAACTGTTTCTTCTTCATTAAATACAATTCAACGTCATCTTGAATTGTTTCAATGTTTACTTCTTGATTTTTTGGATATGCTTTTGTGATTTCTTGAGCTTGCTTTAAGCAATCTTCTTCAGAAAAATCAACACCTACATTTTTATAGGCTTTAAGCATGGCATTCGCAATCTTTTTAAGATCGAATGCCTCTTTTGATCCATTTCTCTTTAATACAAACATCTTATCCACCTCTTATTTTCTTTGCTTCAATATGTTCAAAATGAACATTGATCAGTGCCCCTCTTATTAACACTTCTCTGAAACAAAAATGATATTTTTTCCAAATAACATTCACTACAACATGTCGAGTAATTCATGAGGAATATATCATTGTTTAGTGTTTATTATAACGGTTGTTTTCATGGTTTGCAACTCATTTAGATAAACTTTTTTTTATTTGCTTTTCATGTTTTTTTCGAGTGTTGCGGGCAATGGCTTTATAACGCTTTTGCGTGGTACTTGTTATTATAGAAACAATCAAGAATTTTATTTTTTCGGTTCTTATTGTTTTCTCATTCATTGATTTCAAATATAAAAAAAGCTTTCACTATTTGTGAAAGCCTTATTCAGTATGGTTATGCTTTATTTTTTTTATCTAAGTAGAGATTCTTATCAGATAAGCTGATGAGCTCATCTAGATATTTGCTATCTTCTAAGTATGTTGCAATGCCACAACTAAAACTAACAGGGATTGATTTTGAGCCTATAATGAGTGGAAATTGTTCAATCCTTTCTTTAAATTCTCGCATCCGTTTTTCAGAACAAAGCTTGTTACACTTCGTGTAGACTAACATAAATTCATCTCCACCAGTTCTGGAAAATATATCAATTTCTTTGATATGTTCTTTAACCAATTTACTAAAATGAACTAAATAGGCATCCCCAATTTCATGACCATAACTATCATTGATGATTTTTAAGTTATTTATATCAAGTGCACAAATCGAAAATGGTGTTTCAGACTTCTTAGATTTATCATAAAGATCTTTTAGAAGCATTTGATGTTGTTTTCTAGTATAAGCCCCAGTTAAAGAATCATATCTAGAAAGCTTATATAGATCTTCAACAAGCATTTGATTTTTTAATGCCATTTCTATTTGTTGTGCGAGATGTTTAATATATATTTTGTCTTTGTCATGAAAAGCGTTTAAATCTTCAATGTTATCTAAATTAATGAATCCATAAACTTCACCACGCACAGTAATTGCACATGTTAACACTGATTTTGCAATGAGAGCATCTTGATCTTGTAGATCTTGCGTCTTTTTTGCATCCAAGTTTTTTTCATTAAACGTCTTGATATCTTGAATGACTTGTGGTTCAAGTAAGTTACCTAATTTATATTGATACATATCCTCGAAATGTAAATTAACTTTCTTTAACAGGTCAATATCATATCCAACAGCTGCTCTAAAGACCATTTGATCTTTCTCTCTAATGAGAATACTACCTGTTTGTGCTTTCGGAATAATTTCTATTGCTTTTTCTAAGATCAACTGTAAGAGATTATCTAGATTATCATCTTTAAGCATCGCTGGAGTGATATCAAGCATACTTTGCACAATCTTATAGTTCTGGCTTAAGTGCTCAAATTCTCCAAAAAGTCGATTAAACTCTTCTTTTCTAACATCTTCATGTCTTTTAAATAGATTAATTGAAACATATAATA